>Ga0307517_10014754_pt1 | contig 10459 bp, 6 predicted proteins | sample 23_EM_MG_FD_194515 | JGI IMG/M metagenome (GOLD analysis project Ga0307517, IMG submission 194515) | Populus trichocarpa ectomycorrhiza microbial communities from riparian zone in the Pacific Northwest, United States - 23_EM | ecosystem: Host-associated > Plants > Roots > Unclassified | place...
CAGTGACGAAAACGCGCATGGTGCTGCTCCTTGTGGGTGCGGTCAGTTGAGGCGAGCGCGGTCAGCTGAGAATGCTGACGCCGAGGGAGAAGTCGGTGTGCTTGACGGAGTGGGCGATGAGGCCCAGTTGCAACAGGGCGACGTTCTCCAGCGCCCGCGCCATCGGCAGTTCCCCGGTGTCCATCGGGCGTAGCCCCAGGCTCTCGATGAACGCCGACACGCGTGCCTTTGCCTGCGCGTCGTCGCCGGCCGTCCCGACAGTGGCGGTGCCGAGCGCGCCGGCCGTGTTCCCCAGGCCGATAATGCTGATGCTGCTCATTGGTGTGCCTGCTTTCCGGAGCTGGACAGGATGTCATGCCCACCCCGTCGTTATTGACGATTGCGTCGTCGATGCCGCCGAATTCTTTTGGCGAATTCTCGTGCCGAATACCTGTGCAGAATTATCGTGCCGAATTCGCTTCGGCCCCATGAGGTACCTATTCAGGCTGCCATTTGCCTGAACTGGTGTCCAAGACTTCTTTTGGTGGTGGTGATACCCTGAATGCATCACCAGGCCGGGAGGCGTCATGGATCTGGATCTGGACCTGCGCAAACTGCGTTACTTCGTCGCCGTGGCCGACCGATTGCACTTCGGTCACGCCGCCGATGAGCTGCACATCGCGCAGCCGGTGCTCAGTCGGCAGATCCGTGCGCTGGAGCAGGATCTCGGCGCCTCGCTGTTCATCAGGGATCGGCACGGCGTGGCGCTGACCGACGCGGGCCGACAGCTGCTGGCCGACGCCGGTCCGCTGCTCGCCTCCACGCACGCGGTCCGCCGCCGGGTGTCCGTGGCCGCTCGCGGCAGTCGGCGGCTGATGGTCGGTTTTCGGGCCGGCATCCCGGTCATCCCGGCGGCGCGGGCGTTCGAGGCCCGGCACCCGGACGTGATCGTGGACGTGCAGCGGATCGAAGGGGACGACCAGGCCCCGATGCTGCTCGACGGCCGCATCGACGTCGCCTATGTACGGCTGCCCATCGACGAGACCGGCCTGCGCGTCACCCCGCTGTACACCGAGCCGCGGGTGGCGGTGCTGCCCGCCGGCCACCGGTTGGCCGGCAAGGAGGAGCTCACCGAGGCCGACCTGGCCGGCGAACCGCTGGTCTGGCATGCCGACCCGAGCACGCAGCCCACCAGGCGCCCGCACCCCAACGCCGGGTACCTGGTGCGCGGGGTGGACGAGACGCTCGAGCATGTCGCGGCCGGCCGGGGCATCTCGTTCCTGGCCCGTTCGGCGTCCGTGTTCTCCTCACATCCGGACGTCGTCTATGTGCCCATCCCGGATCTGGCGCCCGACCAGGTGTGCCTCGCGGCGGCGGCCTCGCGCACCTCGCCGGTGGTCGATGACTTCTTCAGCGCGGCTCAGTCGACGGCCGAGATCACGGCAGAGTGCGGGAACTATGAAATGTGGCAGCTCGGAGGCGATGCCATTTCCTAGTGCCAGGCGTCTTTCCTGGTGCTAGGCGTCAGGAAGCGAAGCCGCCAGATCCTCCCACGCCGCGTGCACGTCCTCCCCGACCATCCCGAACTGCGTGATGACAGCGACGCATTGACCGTCCGCGTCGTCGAGTTCGAGCGCCGAGGTCGGACCGTGCGCCGCCGCGGAGCGGACCAGATGGCAGGCCCGGACAGCCGCCAGGTCGATCTCCACCGAACTCTCCGCGAGCGCCGCGAACACCCGCCCGCCCACGGTCCGATCGGTGACGTGGACGCGGCCGGCGCACGCCTGCATGGCCGCCGGGGCGAACACCGCCACCCCGATGGGCAGTCCGACGGAGCAGACGTGGTCGAGCACCGACGCCACCACATCGATCTCGATCGGCCGGTGTTCACCACCGCGATAGCGGTGGAACGCAGCGCGCCGGGCCACCCCGCCGTCCGTCAACACCGCATCCAGCTGGGCGAGTTGATCACCGTCCTCCCACGCCGGAACCTCGGGAGGCGCGGACTCTACGGCGGTCCGCGCGCCGGCGCGGACCGTGGGCGCCAGGCCGACCAGCAGCCGGTCACCCTCGGACAGCAACCGCCCCTGATGTACGGTCCGGCCCGACGCGTCGAGCAGGCGCAGCGTGACCGAGTCCGTGTCGCCGTCCCGTGCGACCACCGCCGTATCGATCCCGGCGCGGTCGATCCGCAGCGCGATCGAACCCGGCCGGACGGCGAACGCCTCGCCGCGCAGGCTCGGTTGGGCGTAGCTGCCCGCCTGGTCGACCCGGGCGACCGGCCCGCCGGTGACCGCCTGGACGTACTGGAACAGCGTCAGGCAGCGCGCCAACTCCGGCATCCGCGCGTCGATCAACCGGGAACTGCCGCTACGGCCAGCGCTGTTGTTGCCGCCCCGCCGACCGCAGCATCCCTCGAACCCACAACCCTGCTGGTCGGTCATCCTCAGTACACGTCCCGTACATAGCGCTTGGCCCGCCGCAGATCCGCGAGGTACTCCGCCGCGTCGTCGTCGCCTCGCCCGCGCTGCTCGGCCACGACACCCAACAGCGCCGTCTCCACGTCCTTCGCCATCCGCGAGGCGTCGCCGCAGACGTACACATGCGCGCCGTCCTCCAGCCAGCCGTACAACTCCCTTGAGCGTTCCCGCATTCGGGTCTGTACGTACACCTTCTCGGCCTGGTCGCGGGAGAACGCGAGGTCGAGTTCGGTGAGCACGCCGCGCGTCCGGAGTTCGCTCAGCTCGTCCTCGTAGACGAAGTCGCTCTCGCGGTTGCGGTCGCCGAAGAACAGCCAGTTGCGGCCGGCGGCGCCCCGCGCGGCGCGCTCGTGCAGGAAGCCGCGGAACGGTGCGATGCCCGTGCCGGGGCCGATCATCACCATCGGGGCGTCGTCGTCCGCCGGGACGCCGAACGAGGCGTTGGGCTGCACATATATGCCTACGGTCGCGTCCTCGCCGCCGACCCGATCCGCGAGGTACGTCGACGCGACGCCCTCGTACCGGCGTTGCCCGGCGCCGTAGCGCACCGACGCGACCGTGAGGTGGATGCGGTCCGGGTGGGCGAGCGGGCTCGACGAGATCGAGTACTGGCGGGCCTGCAACGGCCGTAGAAGAGGGAGGAGTTCGGGCAGGGTGGGTGCGGTGGCGGTGTCGGTGGTGCGGAGGAGGTCGAGGACGTCTCGGCCCCACAGCCAGGAGTCCAGGTCGGAGCGGGTACCTTGCGCCACCACCGCCGCCAGTTCGCCGGACGGGGCGCGTTCGGCCAGCTCGGCTATCAACTCCTTTGACGGGGTGCGGATTTCGCGTTCCGTGCGCAGGAGCCGCGCAGCCTCCTCGTCGCCGGTCGCGCCGAGGTGCTCCAGCAGGGCGCCGACCAATTCCTCGTCGTTCAGCGGTACGACGGCCAGCGCGTCCCCCGCCGCGTAGGTGATGCCGCTGTCGGCGAGGTCGAACTCGTAGTGGCGGATCTCCTTCGCGCTGTGCGGGGCAGAGAGGAGCCGGTTCACCGCGAGGTGGGAGCGGTACGGGTTGCGCTTGTTCCAGGTGGAGCGGGGGCGGGGAACCGCGGCCCCTTCGCTACTCTTGCCCGTCTCACCCGTCTCACCCGTCTCGCCGGTCGCGCCTGTCTCCGCCACCAGACGGTCCAGGACCGTCGTCGTCCACTCCGCCGCCGGGTCCTCGAAGTCGACGTCGCAGTCGACGCGTTCGTAGAGTCGGCCTGCCCCGAGTTGTTCGAGGCGGGTGTCGATGAGTTTCGCCGCCTGGCAGAAGTCGTCGTAGCCGCGGTCGCCGAGGCCGAGGACGGCGTAGCGCACTCCTTCGAGGCGCGGTGCCGTGTCGGACTGGAGGGATTCCCAGAACAGGGCCGCGTTGTCGGGGAGTTCGCCCTCGCCGTAGGTCGAGGTGATCACCAACACGTGGGACATGGCGGCCAGTTGGTCGGGCGTGACCTCGTCGAGCGCGGTGGCGGTGCCGCCGAGGCCGCGGGTGCGGGCAGCGGCGACCAACTCACCTGCCAGGAACTCCGCGTTGCCGGTCTGGGTGCCGAACAGGACGTCGATCGTGGCCGTGGGCGCGGTGGCCGACGCGCTCTCCCGGCGACCCGCGGCCGCGATGCCGGCGATGAACCCGGCCAGCCACGACTCCTGTTGGGCGGAGAACGGTGCGTCGGCCGGGATGAGGGCACCGGTCGGGGGCATGAGGGTCACGCGGTCACCGTCTCGGTCGGGGCCTGCGGGATACGGGTGTGGCGGGCGGCGAGGTCGTCGAGCGCCGCCGTGGCGAGCAACTCGTCGAAGCGGGCGGCGCGTACGCGGTCGGCGTTCTTCGTGTGCTGGTGGATGATCCAGCCGTAGGTGCCGGGGGCGTCGACGCTCAGGTTGTTGCGCTGGCGGAGGGCGCGCTTGTAGTCGTCGAGGCGCTTGCTCGCGATCAGGGTCGCCAACTCGCCGTCGTCGAACCGCTCCAGCGTGCCGCGCAGATACTTCACCACCCGCTGCTTGACGAAGAAGTCCTCGGTCAGGACGAGGTTGCGGACGGCCTCCGTGACCCGTGGATCGTCCGGTCCGCTCGCGCCCGGCACCCGCTGGAGCGCCAGGTCCTGTGCGACGCCGAGCACCGTGTACGACGACAGGAGCGAGAACATGTCGTCGCTGCCCTGGTCGCCGAACGCCGGTGCACGGCCGCCGAGTACGGTCCGGTGGTCGCGGTAATCGACCTTGAACGCACGGAGTTTGTCGGTGGCGATCGAGGTCGCCAGTTCGTCGAGCAACTCGTTGCGGGTCGCGGCGGCGAGGATCTCACCGGCGTCCTGGTACAGGAGGAGCGACCTGGGCATCCCGCAGTACACGTACTGCCGTTGAGCCTCCCAGTCCGCCAACAGGCGTGCTGCGAGCGGGGAGTTGGTCGCCTCGACATGCCACGCCAGCAGCAGTCGTACGGCCTCCTCGTGGAAGGCGCCGTGCGCGGTGTCGGTTACGGGGAACACGAGCAGGGAGTCGGCGCTCACCCGGTCGGCCAGTTCGCCCGACGGGTCGTACTGGTACAGGAATCCGCCGCTCATGCCGTTGCCCAGGCCCTTGCCGAAGCCGCCGAGGTTGAGGACCGTACCGCCGGTCATGTACTCGCAGGCGAAGTCGCCGAGGCCCTCGACTACGGCCGTGGCACCGGAGTTTCGTACGGCGAAGCGATCACCGGCCTCTCCCTGTACGAAGGTTCGCCCGCCCGTCGCGCCGAACAGCGCGAAGTTCCCGACGAGGACGTTGCCGCCGCGCTCGGTGCTGCCGCCGCCGGGGGCGCGGACCACGATCCGGCCGCCGCTCTGGCTCTTGCCGACGCCGTCGTTCGCGGTGCCGGTGTGTTCGAGGGTGATGCCGTCGTTGCAGAAGACGCCGTACGACTGTCCGGCGGAGCCGGTGGTGCGGATGCGGACCGCGTCGTCGACGAGGCGGCGCCGGCCCCGGTCGTCGGTCGTGAACGCGGGCGAATCGGGGGCCTGTTGGTGGTTGAGCAGGCGTTCGACGTCGATGGAGAGCTGGCCGCCGACCGACTTGTCGCTGTTGCGGAGGTGGATGTTCTCGACGAGGAGGGCCGGTTCGCGGCGGTCGACGAGTGCGGTGCGGACGCGTTCGATCAGGGCGTCGTCCGTGGTGAAGTCCTTCTCCAGGTACTCCGGTTCGGCTATGACCTTCTCGGGCACGCGGGCGAGCAGGTGCCGTACGTCGAGGCGGCCGACGCTCGCCGGGTGGTCGAGGAGTTGGAGCAGGTCGGTGCGGCCCCGGGCCTCGCGCAGGGAGCGCAGGCCGAGGCGGGCGAGGATCTGGCGGACGTCGTGCGCGATGTTGAGCAGGTACTGCGCAAGGGCTCGCGGATCGCCCTCGAACGCCTCGGAGTTGGTGGTGAGACCGGCCGGGCACTTCACGTTGCAGTTCTTCGCCATGACGCAGCCGAGCATCATGAGTGCCGTCGTACCGAACTCGAAGCTGTCACCGCCGAGGAGCGCGGACGTGACGACGTCGCTGCCCGTCTGGTGGGCGCCGGAGCAGCGCAGGACGACCTTCTGCCGCAACCCGTTCGCTACGAGGGCCTGGTGGACCTCGGCGACGCCGATCTCGGCCGAACGGCCCGCGTACTTGAGGCTGGTGACGGCCGCCGCACCCGTACCGCCGGTGTTTCCGGCGACGTTGATGACATCCGCGCCCGCCTTCGCGACACCGACCGCGATCGTGCCGATGCCCTCCGAGGACACCAGCTTCACGATGACCCGGACGCGCGCGGCCTTGCAGTCGTGGATGAGCTGGGCCAAGTCCTCGATGGAGTACGTGTCGTGGTGCGGGGGAGGGGAGATGAGCTCGATGCCGGGGGTGCCGCCGCGGGCCGCCGCGATGTCGACGGTGACCTTCGGCGCGGGCAACTGGCCGCCCTCGCCCGGCTTCGCGCCCTGCCCGATCTTGATCTCCAGTTCCTGGAGCATCGGGTCGGCGAGATAGCCCGCCCAGATCCCGAACCGTCCCGACGCGAACTGCTTGATCCGGGAGCCGCGGATGGTGCCGTAGCGGGAGCGGTGTTCGCCGCCCTCACCGCTGTTGGACATCGCGCCGACCATGTTGGTGCCGTGCGCGACGGCCTCGTGCGCGGTGGCGACGAGCGCGCCGTGGCTCATCGCGCCGGAGGCGAGGGCGCGGGTGATCTCGTGCGCCGGTTGGACGTCGGGGAGTTGGCGGCTGGCGGGTGCGCCGCGGAGGAGGGTGAGGAGGCGGGCGGCGGTGCCGGTGGCGGTGACCGTGACTCCGTCGGCGTCCGCGGGGAGAGTCGTCTTGACCTCGCCGGGGTGCGCGAGGGCGAGGCCTTCGGCGAGGGCGGTGTGCAACTCGGTGCCGGGGAAGGAGAGTTGCAGACGGACACTCACCGTGTCCGTGGCCTTGTCCGGCGACCGCTCGACGACGGTCGTGACGACGCCCCTGACCGTCACGCTCGCGTTGCCGCTCGTCGAGAACCGGCCCAGCTCGCGCGCGAACTCCTCCGCCGTGCGCAGCCCCGTGACATCGGCCGGCAGCGCGAGCACGTCACGCAGGGCGGACGGGCGGCGCGAGCGCTCCTCGTACGTGGTCCGGAGGAAGGCGCGGTACCCGGGCGTGATCCGGAACGAGTCGATCTCGGCGTCGCTGAGCGCGTCGTAGCCCGTGTTGCGATAGGCGGCGTCGGTGATGCCGAAGGCGTCGTCGAGCTGGCCCAGGGTGAGGAGGCGGAGGCCCTCCGGGTCGCTCTCGCGCCCGAACTCCGGGCGTTCTTCGGCCATATCGCCGAAGCCGCGCACGGCCGAGACGCCGAAGGAGTGCCCGGCGCCGTCCGACCGTTCCTTGAACAGGCCCAGCAGCGGCACCTGTTGCTCGGTCTCTACGGCGCGGGCCCGCTCGTGCCACTCGGTCGCGGCCTGGGCGATCCGCGCGAACCCGACCCCGCCGACCGGGGCGTCCATGTGCGGGAAGGCCCGTGCGAAGACGTCGTCGCGGGTGTCGAGGTAGTTCGGTTCGAAGAACGCGCCACCGATGTAACTCTCGGCCGTGCACAGCCCGACCCGCCCCATGGTCTTGGCGAGGGCCTTCTCGGCGGCCTTGCGGAACCGTGCCAACGCCCGGTCGGTCTCGGTGACTTCGCCCGCGGGCGCCGGTGCGCTGGGGTGCTTCTCCTCGGCGCGCAGGCGTGCGCTGAGGCTGTAGACGGCGGAGGCGCCGAAGCCGAGGGCGGTGGCGACATGGTGCGAGGACGGCAACTGGCCGCTCTCCGCCACGATCGAGACGCGCAGCCGCAGCCCGGTCTCGATGAGCCGCTGGTTCACGGCGGCGACGGCGAGGACGACGGGGAGCGGGGCGCGCGTGGACGAGATCGCCCGGTCGGTGAGGACGGCGATGCCGCCCTGCCGGGTCGCGAACTGCTCGACGTCGTCGCAGAGTTGGGTGAGCGCGGTGCGCAAGGCGTCGGCGTTGGCGGTCTCGTCGCCGACGACCGGGTCGTAGAGCATGTCGAACCGTTCCAGCGGGACGATGCGCTGGTCCCGTAGCCGCACCATGTCGAGGTGGCCCAACACGGGCGAGGACACGACGAGTTGGCGTCCGCCGACGCTGTCGGCACTCCCCGTGCCGTCGGGCTTGGGACCGAGGGCGACGCGCATGCTCATGCCGTCGGCCTCGCGGATGCTGTCGAGCGGTGGGTTGGTGACCTGGGCGAAGCGCTGCGAGAAGTACTTCGCCATGCCGCCCTCGGTGTCGCTGAGCGCGTTGATGGCGTTGCCGTAGCCCATCGCGGAGATGCGTTCCGAGCCGTTGGCGAGCATCGGGTCGAGCAGGAAGCGGAAGCTCTCCTGGTTCAGCGAGTACGCCACGTACCGTCCGGCGAGGGCGAGATCGCCGTCGTAGCCGAGGGTGGTCGTGCCGCGGTAGTAGTCGGGGGCGGGCAGGTCGTCGAGGTTCACCCGTGCGGCGTCGAGGAGTTGGGAGTACGGGCGGCGGGTGGCGAGGGCGTCGAGGACCTCGCGGGTCCGCATCCGGCGCCCGGTGCGGTGGTCGACGACGAGCATGCCGCCGGCCTCGATCCGCCCGCGATGCACAACTTCCCCGTCCGGGAAGGCGACTTGACCGGCCTCCGAGGCCACCATCAGGTACTCGGCGGTCTCGACGGTACGGAGCGGGCGCAGCCCGAGCCGGTCGAGGCGGGCGCCGATGACGTCGCCGTCGCTGAAGATGACAGCGGCGGGCCCGTCGTTCTTCTCCTCGTAGAGGGAGAAGTATTCGAGCATGTCCCGTACGGCGGCGGGCAGGTTGCGATCGTTCTCCCAGGCGGGCGGCATGAGCGACACGACGGCCTCGACGAGGTCCAGGCCGTCGTCGAACACCCGGCTCTGGAGCGTCTGATCGAGCCGACTGGAGTCTGATTGCCCGGGTGGCCGCACGATGCTCCGGGTCCGGGCGCGCGCGAGGGCCTCGTCGCTGAGGCGGTTCTTGCGGTCGGTGTTCAGCTCCCCGTTGTGTGCCATGAGACGGAAGGGCTGCGCCATGGTGGGGTGCGGCTCGGTGTTGGTGGAGAACCGGGTGTGGAAGTAGAGGGAGCGGACGGAGTGCCGGGGGTCGAGCAGATCGCGGAAGTACCCAACGATCTCACCGGAGTTGAGGCGCCCCTTGAGCACCTGGGTACGAGCGCTCAGTGACAGCGGGTACAGCCCGGCGTAGGTGTCGTCGGCGTAGGCGACGGCCTCGATCGCGAGCAGGGCGCGGTGGGCGGCGGCGTCGACGTCGGCGCGTGTCCAGTCGGCCGGGGCGCGGAACACCCACTGGACGATGGGTAGTTGGTGTGGCTCGGCGGCGGGGCGGGCGACGTTGTGGTCCACGGGGACGTCGCGCACGAGCAGTACGTCGAAGCCCTGGTCGGCGATGCTGCGGCCGACGAGGTGCAGGGCGGCTTCGGGACGGTCGGCGTCGGTCGGCACGAAGCAGTTGGCGACGCCGAAGTGCCCGGCGCGCAGCGCCTTTCCGGTGAGCGCGCTGAAGAACTCCACCGACAGGTCGACGCTCACCCCCGCGCCGTCGCCGACGCCCTCGGCGGATTTCCCGCCCCGGTGCGGGATGGCGCGGAGTGCCTCGTCGCCCTTGACGATGACGTCGTGGCTCGGCACCCCGTCGAGACGGGTGAGGAAGCCGACGCCGCAGTCGCTGTGGTCGCGGGCAGGGTCGTACAGACCGAAGGTGGAGTGATTCACGGGCCCGTCCTGTGAGCGGTTCCGGCGGAGGACGGCCAGGCTGCGTCGGTGGAGCGCTTGCCGCGGGCGGACCGGTGAGGTGGTCTGGGCCCTGGGTGGTGCGAGGGTCTACGGTAAGGGTTACCTAACTTACTCTGCAAGTGTGCAGCCTGCACATATCTGGCGGCCGAGCCCGGCGGCCGGGGCCGGTCTCGGCATCCTTCGGAGCTCGGGCACCCCTCGGAGCTCAGGCGCGGGGACACCGTTCGCCGCTCTTCACCACGGTCACCGCGACAAGGGCGGTCACGGCATGCGTTCCGGGCCCCGGTATCTGGGAGCACACCGTCCAGTCGCCGGCGAGCAACTGGGGCCGGTCTTCAGGGCCGGCGTCCTGGGACTCGACGCGGTTGAAGCCCTGGGCGCGGGCCCGGTCCAGCGCGTGGGACAGCGTGAGGCCGCGTAGGTCGGGCAGGGCGGCCCGTTGGCGCTTGCTGTGGTTCGACAGGGCCAGCAGAGCGGCGATGATCACGACCGCGACGAGAAACTTGCGCATCGGGCGCTCTCCCGGTGTTCATCCGGCGGGTGACTTCGACACTACGAGTCGGGCGGGCCGGATCTCTGGGTCCGAGGGCGGCACTTCGCGGTGCTCACCGGTACCGCGGTACCGGTGAGTCTCATCCCTGAGGACATACGACAGCGCCCGGCGGCGGGAGACACCGTCGGGCACTGGCTCTGCGGGGCGACTCCG
>Ga0307517_10014755_pt1 | contig 10458 bp, 9 predicted proteins | sample 23_EM_MG_FD_194515 | JGI IMG/M metagenome (GOLD analysis project Ga0307517, IMG submission 194515) | Populus trichocarpa ectomycorrhiza microbial communities from riparian zone in the Pacific Northwest, United States - 23_EM | ecosystem: Host-associated > Plants > Roots > Unclassified | place...
ATCATGAATTCCTGACAATATTTAAAAGTATGGTGTTACTAAAATAAGATAATTAATATGATCATGTTAAAAATTTATAATGAACTATTAAGGATAAATCATCCTATTGGAACCTTCTTTGTGTGTGGTTTCTAGTTGATTAATAAAAAGAGTTTATACTATACTTATTTCTAATACTATTAGTGGATCCTCTAACCTTGACAATTGCTTTTATCTTTGACTAATACTCACATCAATATCACATCTCAAAAGTTCTCTTCAACTCCTTTTCATTTGTTGTTTATAATTTTATATAGTTCACCTCCTTGTGGTTTGACCTCGGTCTTGCCGGATTATTTATTACTTCGACACTCTTGCACTTGGGATAAGACATCAATCTTTTGATCGTGTCAGTGGAGCATTCAATAGACAACCTCAGCATAAGTATGATCCCTTTTCCCATACGCACAATCGTGGATAGAGAGATCATCCCAACTTACATTATGGGAACCCGCCTCAACAAGGCAATCAAGGCTGACAATTCCATCCCCATGGATTTCAGCCCCAACAGAATTATCAAGCAAGACAACCCCCTCCATTCATAAAGTCTAATGTTATGGGGTCGTCATCTAGTGATGATCTTCGTGAGATGATGAAAAATTTGGCTTCTAACACTGTAACCTTGCAACAAAATATCATATCTTTTCAACAAGAAACAAGGCCAAGTATTCACAACTTGGAGAAGCAAATGGGGCAAGTAGCTTCAAGTGTAGGGAAATTAGAAGCACAAATGAATGGAAAATTGTCCTCCTAAGCATTGAATCCAAAAGAGAATGTTAGTGTGATCATGCTGCGAAGTGGGAAAGAACTTGAAGAGCAAAGGTCGAAACATATTGAAATGAAGGAAGAAGAAGAGATAGAAACCGAATTGAGTACAAAAAAGAAACATCCTCCTCCTCCTCCTCCTCCACAAATTAAAACCACAACCAACACTCCAACGATAAGTCCTCACTTAATGAATTCCAGTTTTATGAAAATCCCCCCATTTCCTGTGAGTTCTTCTAGGTCTATGAAAGAGGACAAAGAAAAAGAGATTTTAGAGGTTTTCAAGAAAGTGGAACGCAATATTCCTTTGATTTATGCTATCAAACAAATTCCCAAGTATGCCAAATTCTTGAAGGAGTTGTGTACTACCAAGAGAGCCTACAAGCTCAAAGGCCACGAAATGGTAAGTATGAGAGAAGTTGTATCTGCTATTGTTCAAACGAATATGCCTTTGAAGCAAAAAGACCCAGGTGCATTTACTATCCCATGTGTTATTGGTAATGTTAGTTTTAAAAGAGCCTTATGCGATTTAGGTGCATCCATTAGTGTTATGCCTAAACATGTTTATGATTCTCTGAGTCTGGAGCCTTTGAATAAAACTAGTATTGTAATACAACTTGCGAATCATAGTTTTGTTTATCCACTTGGTGTAATAGAAGATGTCCTAGTCAAGATTGATAGTTAGGTTATTCCATGTTATATTTATATTCTTGATATGGAACATGATTCTTGTGATTTGTCAAACAACACTCCTATAGTATTTGGGAGACCATTCTTGAAAACTGCTAATACAAAAATTGATTATGGTAAGGATACTTTGTCTATGGAGGTAGGAGATGAAAAAATTGAATTTAATTTTCATGATGCAATGAAATATCCTTACAACAATGTTTATTCTATTACATCCTATGACCAAGTTGATAAGTGTGTGCAACAAGTTTTTGATTTTGATTGTGAGGACGAATTAAATGTGGCTTTAAGCTATGGCTATGATTTTACTGAGATAGAAGAGATGGAGAGGCACATATGTGTTCCTCAAAACGTGTAGGAATCAGCATTGGCTTTGCAAGCTTTGCAAACCGTTCTCTATGGTAATGTCTTTGTTGATTTAGTACTTTCACATAAAAAGCTTATGCCATCTATTTTACAAGCCCCTGAGTTAGAGTTGAAACCTTTGCCTGATAATCTGAAGTATGTATTCATTGAAGACAGCAATACATTTCCTGTTATCATAGCAAAAGGTTTGATCAATGCGCAAGAGGAAAAACTTGTGAAGTTGTTGTGCGATCACAAAACAGCCATTGGATGGACTTTAGCCGACATCAAGGGCATTAGTCCCTCAATGTGTATGCATCATATACTATTGGAGGACAATACGGAACCAACAAGGGAAATGCAAAGGAGATTGAATCCACCTATGATGGAGGTAGTGAAAGCTGAAATTTCAAATCAAGAAATCAAGTCCATTTTGGAGAAAACAGTGCAACTTAATCGGCGAGAGTGGAGTCTATAACTTGGTGATGCACTTTGGGCTTGTCGGACTACTTACAAATCACCTATAGGTATGTCACCTTATATGAATGATTTATGGAAAAGCATGTTATCTACCGGTGGAGCTTGAACACAAAACTTTTTGGGCCATTAAACAATGTAACATGGATTATGATGCTATTGGAATTGCAAGAGTTGGAAGAAATTTGAAATGATGCTTATGAGAATGCAAGGATTTACAAAGAAAAGACCAAGAGTCTTCATGACCAAATGCTTACAAGAAAGGAGTTTCATGTTGGAGACAAAGTCCTTCTTTATCATTCGCATTTGAAACTTTTCCTGGAAAGTTGCGTTCTCGTTAGATTGGACCCTTTTTCATTTCTAATGTTTTTTCTTATGGTGCAATTGAAATTACAAATTTAGAAACAAACAAAGTGCTCAAGGTCAATGGGCATCGCATGAAACCTTTCTATGAAGGTTGGACGACAGAACTCACCACTTTTGTGGAGTTAGCTAAATCAATCTATGAAGCATGAGCATGCGATGTGTCGAGCCAATGACATAAAACAAAAGTGCTTACTAGTGTTATACCAATGCAAGCTTTTGAGCCTTCAACATTATATTCTTTGATTGTGCATTCTTTCAATGATATGTATCTCTAGAACTTGTTTTGTATCTTGTTGAGATTACATTCACATTACATGTGTACATGAAGATGATAAAGGCATTAGGAATTTTAACCATTTGAGCCAAAAAGCCAACCTAAAGCATATTATCCTTAGTGAGCCTATTTTGAGCTTGTTTATCTTTTCTTTGCTTTACCCATGTGTAAACCTTAACTTTTTATATGTTTTCCTTTTCCCCTGGCCAAGGATTAGTAGAGCATATAATTGTTGATATCTCATGGGATTATGGTCTGAAATTATGTGAAAAGAAAGAAAAAGTGATGCTTGATGAAAAAAATGGGCAAAGTTGCCAAAGAAGAAAACAAAAGAAAAAGAAAATAAAAGAGAAGAGAAGTGTTCCATTGTGTTCGTAGTTCTTAAAATTTTATGTTGATGGATCTTGAAATCAAAAAGAAGTTAAGTATTGGTGCTTAAAGATGGAAAATTTGTGTGCTTTAATGGAATATCTTGTTTGAAAGATCAATTTTTGTTTTTTACAATGCTCTACTTCCTTTGGTTTTAGCCTTTTCTTTTACTTTATTTTACCTCACCTTAACCTTAGCCCCATTACAACAAAAAATGTAAGTCCTTTTGATTCATACATTTCTTGTAATATTTTAGTAATGGAGATGAGATTGAAAAGCAAGCTTTTGGTAGAACATATTCATTGATTGAATTTGAGAGATTTAAACACATAAGCCCTAAACACGTGAGTGTTGGAGTGTATATCAATGAGAGGACCTATTACTTTGGCATGACATAGATTTCATTTAAATCCTAATGATCAATTGAGTTTTGAAGTTTGCATATAAATAAATTCATGAAAATTTGTACTCTTTATCCTTCTTGATTATATTCTTGTTTATAATGCATATATTCTTAGACATTGATGGGATATTAGGAGATTACTCATAGTGATTTAATTTTAATTCATTTTTAATTTGATCTTATCTATCCTTTCTCGAGGACGAGTAAGAGCTAAGTGTTGGGATATTTGATGCAACTATATTATTTGATAGTTTCACCCACATATAACTAGTGTTTTGCCTATGTTTTATATATAAAATACCTTAATATTCGTTGTTTTATGTTTTGAAGGCACTTTTGGATGAAAGATGCAAAAAGGAGTAAATTGGAGGTAATTAGCAGATTTGACCTTCAGTCGATGTTTTGTGCAGAGCGTGAGCTCTAGCGATTGAAATGAAGTGATTCTAGTGGAATTAGAAAGATAACATCCATACCTTTCTATAAATCTAAGGAAAGAAAAATAAGAAAAGGAAGAGCATGGAAATTGCAGCCTTCAAAGTCAAATTTTGCAATCTGCCAATGTTGACCTTTGGCCATTCCAACTTGAATATCTTGAGCTACAGAAGTCCATTTGATGTAAACACATTTTGTTGGATTCCTCACTCAAAGACCTATCAACATACTAAATTTTAGCCAAAAAAGATCTCATATGAGGGAGATATGATTTTTCTAAGATGACAAATGGATTCTGCCAACAAACAGGTTTTGTGAAGAAACGAGTCCAAATTACATCCCGAAGCATCCATACCGACATCCAAGTTTTTATTTCAGTAATTTAGCTCCTCTAAGTCAAAGCTTGAAGATTTCATGCAAGGCTATTTCTTCTTTTTTAGAAGAATAGTTATTGAAGAACTTAAATGTAAATTGTCTACTTAAGGGAGGATTATTTTGTAAAATAGAGACTAGGGTTTCCTAGGGTATAAAAAGGAAAGAGAGAAGGAAAAGAGGAGAAGGGAGGGGGGGGACGGCTAGAAGAGAGGAACACAAACCCTTTCTCCCACAAACCTGAATTCATGCATTCTTCTTTCTTTTTGGTTAGTTGTTCAATAGACATGCAAGGCTAAACTCTTTTTCTTGGTTGCAAGGACACGAAAACCTTCGGATTTCAAGACCTATGAGATTTATTTTACCTTTTCTTTTCAGTTTATATGATGAATATGTTTGTTCTCCTATGCTTATTTTTCCTATGATTGTGTATTTTAATTGCTAGAGCAGACTCTAAGTTATTATTGTAGACAATCTGTTGCTAAGTTTGATATCAAAACCGAAGTTGTGGTATATGAACTTGTGAAGCAACTGAGTTTAATAATTGTGGCGGATCTACGTTATTAATCTTAGGGAGAACATTCAATCAAATCAAATATAGACTGCGAACAATTATGTTTTCTTGATTAATCAACTTATCTAGTTCTTAAGGCTACCATTGAATTAAATTACTAGTACAGATATTGTGGTTGTTTGATGGTTAGGGTTAGTTATACGACGGATCTGTTAACTAACCAATGTTAAGAAGAGATAAATATTCAGAATATAAATTGATGTTTTGTTTCCATGATCAATTTTGATTTCTGTAGGTGGACGTTTACTTGTGACCAAGGTTTGTTCTCTTGATAATTTTCTATTTTTTATTTACTTCTTGATAGTTTTTTGTTTTCTTTTGCTTTAGTCTAGATAACTTCCAAACCCCCCTCTAAATTTCATATCATATAGCATAAAAATCTTGACTTGAACCTTTCTCGTGGAATCGACCCCTTGCTTGCTCTATACTATCTTGTTTATTTAAACTAGGGTAATTAATTTGCGTGACCGTGACATCGCAACACCGACGTTTCTTGCTAATGGATCACGGGTACAAAAAGAACATAAAGGACTTTTTTTGTTGGGATAGTTGAAAAGGATGTTGCACCCCTGTATATTTCTGATGAAGAATTGTATGACGTGATGTCAAAGTACGATGATATTGTGTTTGGTTTCCAATCCGGTAAGTAGAAGTTTTCTGATTTTGGTTTGACCCACAATTGGGTAAAGCAAAGTATTTTCTGGGAACTTTCTTATTGGAAGACCAATCTCCTCTACCATAACCTTGATGTCATGCACATAGAAACGTTTGAGAACATTTTCAACACAGTCATGGACGTAAAGGGAAAGACATAGGACAATATTAAAGCTAGAATGGATATAACATTGTCTTGTCATTGTTAAAATATGGAGTTAGTTTATAATGGGACACAGGTCACAAAGCCCAAAGCAAGCTACAAACATATAGAGATCATTCATTTCTTTAGAGATATATGCTCCAGCAAGTTACAGACACAACACATTGAGAGGCTTGAAACGAATATCATCGAGACAATAAGCAAACTTGAGATGATAGTCCCTTCATAATTTTTTGACTTGAAGGAGCATCTACCCATACATTTACTATATGAGGCAAAAGTTGGAGGCCCAGTCTAGTATAGATGGATGTATCCATTCAGAGGGTTTGGGAGAATCACGCTGCAACAAGGTAACATCGAAAATAATACGATAATTTTTTTTTATTCTATATATTAAAATTTCATTCGTCAGTAACTCATATAGAATATGTTTGTATCATGTAGGTTGCGTGATTTTTAGTATGAGGCGTAAAAACAATCTAAAAAATACGCTAGAGAAAACGCTCTACCAGGTTGGAATGATGTGGCGGTCTAGAAGGATTCAAGCCGCCATACATCCCGGAGGATATATGGGCATAATATATTCAGCATGTGACGTCCGAGCAGTTCATACGATGCTCATAGTCTGGTGCAAGGAATCGGAGCCGGCAAATTCACGATTCGGTCACCACACACATCGGCAGCTCTGTTCCATTCATTTTGCAGGTGAAGCGAATGGTAAGATTAATTTTAATCACATCTATTTTTCATTAATTTGTTGTTATTTATAAATATATTTAACTTGTAATATTTTTTTCCTTACAAGCTACGACTCTTGGACATGAGCCAAGCCCAATGGAGCTTTTTGTGGAGACGCACGTGCGGAGTGAAGACCGCCAAAAAGGGGTGCAACAGTTTGTTGACAATCGCACTCAACACTTTCTGGTATGTTCATTCAACCATTTTCTTTCATGAGTTATTATCTTCTTGAATTGAATTTGATGATTTTATTTTTAATTTTCAGGAGACATATAACAGCCAGTTGAGGGAGAGATACGAGGATGATCTTTCAACCCACCCGGATTTCGATCTCGATTGTTTGGTGGACTCGATAGAAATTGGGTGTATAGACTCTCCAACACTACGACCAAGTAGTGTCTTAACCATTGGGAGCTCGCAATTGGTATCGAGCACCCAGTTTTAAGAGTTCGTGGTCTTGCAACAACCTACGACCAATCTCACTGAAAAATATTAGCGACTCTCTGAGGATTATGAACAACTCTGCCAAATGATCATGAATATGAGATCACAAATGGGTGGTACGTATGCGCTTCCTTTTTGGCCATATGGTCATGGGACCTACCAACCTCCTCTTTCTCCAGCACCACCATTTTTCTAGTTTAATTTTATTTGAACATATAAATTTGTAATGAATGTTTGGCTTTTATATTAAGATAATTTATTTTTACATACTGGAATTTTATACATTTTTTTCATTATTTTATTTTTTTGGTTCAATAGATTTTTAAAAATATATATTTTTTAATTATAATGGACGACATTACCAACAGACTCAATTGTCGGTATATTCTAGAGAGTTGGTAAAAACTTACTGCATATGCCACTTCAGCTGTTACATCACCGACATAAATGAAATTACTGACAAATGGTTTACCAACAAATGGTTTCCATCCGTGAATCAATTGGTAAAATTCTCCCCGACAAAATGGTAGAGTAAAATACCAACATAAAATTTCATCGGTAAAACTGTTAAATGTAGTAGTGTATCTAAAACTCTAACCCCTATTCTTTGGTCACTAGAGCCACTTCTAATTACTAGAAAATATTGTGAACAATGCATCATTTGTTCTTTTTTTAAAAAAAAAAAGCTAGGCAAGTAAACCAATTCTTTCGCCCCATGTGTGCATAGCTTTTTTTATATAATTTCCATTAAATGTTTTTTTATTTGATTGTTTTTTTATTTATTTTATAATAAGATTCTCTTTAAGAGATTTATTAAAATAATATTTGAATAAATTAACCATTTATTCCAATATTTTCAAATAATATTAGAGCTTTTAATGATAATATAATTTTTTTTCCTTGGAACCCTAATACTATACCTTTTTTTTTATCAAATGTAAGAAATTTTATAGATCAAAATGAAACTAAGCTGGAAACCAGCAAGTCAAAATATACAGGCATTTACAAACAAAGAGAACAGGCTCCTTAGAACACCAACATAGTCATCAGCACATGACTAGAAGAACCCATCTACAACGCAGACATACAATCCAGCACAGCTAGTAACAGAAGCGTGGGAAACCACTGCTCAAAAAGGGAACAAATTATAACAACAAAAACCAAACATTAACAGCAAAATACTAAGCCTACAGAGAAGGCAACCAACTACAACTTCCAACAACCAAAAGTGAGGATCATAACGAGGGAGAAGGAGGATCTGAGTCCGCAGGCCTCTCCACAATCTTACTAGCAATTGCAGGCTTAAACCCAGAACCTATGCCTATAGATATAGCAACAGTGTCAGCAGCTAGTTTCCGAGTTGTGCTACGAGTCATGTAATGTCTCCACCCTCGATTAACATCCATGTTCTCAGCCACAGTAGGATGCATTACATCCGGAGAAACACACACTGGAGATGGCATAACTGGAGCACCAGCTGCAAGCTTGGCCTTCTTTCTCCTTCTGATTTCCACCCAACTATCAACCATTATGGCAACCTCAGCACACATAGGATCCATACAAGGGTCACCTTGAGGCATTCCACTATCCTGCAAAGGCTGATGATCCACTGCAGTTGTCTTTGCAGATGGCCCCAAACCAGAAGCAGTTGAACCTACCTGCACAGGAATAGAATCAGGTGTGGAATACTTCCCTTTCTTGTGTCTCCCTGCCCTGTTACACAAATATTTAACATGGCCAAGCAAGCGGCAATGTTTACAAAACTAAAGGAGCAATTCATAAACAACAAACTGCAGAAGGGGCATTCCATTAGGCAGCACAATGTTAATGGTGGTTGGTAAAGCAGAGAGCAAATCCACCTCAATGAGAACTCTAGCATAGGAGAGCCTGGACATAGAAGAGGTGAGGAGATCACACTGAATTGGTTTGCTAAGAACACTTGCAATCTTAGACAGACAAGTTGGGGACCAACACTGAAGTGGGAGATTAGGGAAACGAACCCAAAACGGGATCATGGACATGTCAGTAGCTGTAAAATCAAAAAATTATGGCATAGATTTTAAGACTAGTGGTTGATTAGTACTTAAAAGTGCATTTTTATCAAGGTTTTACATCATCATTTTGCACTTGAAGTATCGATAACTCCTTAACGAGAGCATGTGTTATAATAACATGTCTAACAATATAAGATACCTTTAATTTATGGTAAATATTCATCTTAAATGTAGGCCTATCACATAAATCAAAGGATTGATTGATGAGTTTAACAACTGAAATTGAGAAGACAAAGAGAGGGTTAAGCTTAGAAAAGAGATGTTGGTTCAGTCCAAACTGGAACATCATTCGGTTATTGGATCATAACTGGAGTTGTAGAACTTGGATTTAGGTTTGGTTTATAAGTATGGAAAGCTAAGACATGGGCCTAAAAATTTCATGAAGAGTCCAGGATTTAAAAGTGCCATTTTCGAGTTCAAATGGTAGCAACAACGGAAAAGTCAGAATCTGTCCTGCAGCCCAAACATTGTTCAGTGCTCAGCCCATATCTTGAGTACTAGAAGTCCAAATGCATCGATTCTTGTTTTGTTGGAAAGCTGAGACAATTTCCCAGAACTTTTATGAAGACTATCTGTTCAAATTCTGATGTTAGCAATGACGTTTTGTTCAGACAAAAAGATAAGGATTGTCACCAAGTCAAGATGTGGCCACCCACTCAACAATTAGTCATCAAATCAATAGTTTCGAATTTTGGCCTATAAAAGGAGGCATTTGCCATGCATTTAGGCATCTTGGTTTTCAGATCAAGATCATGTTCTTGCTCTCTTTCTTTATATTTTTGTAATGCTTAAATTTTGCTTCATTAATCTCTTGTTTATGCCTTTCATTTCCTTTACTATACTTATATAATCATGTTCTTTTCTTGTTTATTTATGTTCCTCTTCTTCATTATATTTAGCTAAGTTTATCATGTCAAGGTGAAAAGGGTGCAATAATGGTGTAAGAATAAGTATAATATAAACTCAACATGGACTTTAATGTTTGATACTAACATGTTTTGTATTTGTTATATTATTCACTCTTAATACTTTGTTTGTTAAATGGTTAATCTAGATTTATGTTGTATAAACTTTGGTATAACAAATACTTGGCACTTTCATAGCCCAACTGTATGGTATAATTGACACCTATGCTATGAAAGAAACTTGATTTGTTGTTAACATAAATTAACATCATGAATACCTGACAACATTTACAAGTATTAGCATTATTCGAATAAGATAACTAATGTAATCATGTTAACAATTTATAATCCGATTGGAACCTCCTTTGTGTGTGGTTTCCAGTTGAGTAATAAA
>Ga0307517_10014757_pt1 | contig 10458 bp, 6 predicted proteins | sample 23_EM_MG_FD_194515 | JGI IMG/M metagenome (GOLD analysis project Ga0307517, IMG submission 194515) | Populus trichocarpa ectomycorrhiza microbial communities from riparian zone in the Pacific Northwest, United States - 23_EM | ecosystem: Host-associated > Plants > Roots > Unclassified | place...
AAAATTACAAAACAGCAGCAGAAAAAGCAATGGGGATTTAAGCAACAGTTGCTTGGGAAAAAGACTTCATTTCATTACATTAAACTCCTTTATATATAATCAATGGCAACCTAATCCAGGGACACCAACACTTGGACTGGGATCACAAATGTAGTGATAAAACACCCAAGAGGATTGTGACCTCAAGGAACTGCAGGTTTGCTGTTGTAGGCTTCTCTTGCTTCAAGCACATCAGGACAGTACCGCTTAATTAGAACGTCAACTTGGTCAGCAAATGACTTGTTACGATGGTCACCAAGGTGTTTCACCATTTGGTTCCATCGCTTCCGGCATAGATCTCCAGACCTGTGCTCTAGAAGATTGTCCCAGTCAACATCCTCCATGCAGCAAGCATCCAAGTCGTAGAGCTCCATCAGCAGCCGATAGTCATCTGTATCAAGCCATTTACCTTCAGCTACCATGGGTGATGTTAACTGGTCATACCATTTTTGGCAGCAGAGAGCATCAGTCCTAGTTTCTAACCTCTCGCTAATTGCTGTCCAGCTAATATTATCTCGTAACATCCCATGCTTTGTTTTCCTTTCTTCAAAAGCTTTCATGCGCAGATCCAAATTCACAAAATCAAATAAAGACTGGTACTCGTCCTGGGACCATTTTCCTTTCTTCATATTGATCAGTTTTATTCTCCGCCACGTATCCTTTACATGAAACCTATGTTTTCCCAGGGCTTCTGCCAGTGTCTTCCAATCTGAACCGTGTTTTTCATGGAACTTCCGGATAAGTTCATACTCTTCTGGGGTCCAAGAAGAATTCTGGCCTCTTTCAAACAGTATATGGGCTCGATGATATACACTCTGACGAGGCCTCCAAGGTAAGGCCGCCCCTATTTCCTTCCAACAATGTACAATTGCAGGGTGCTTTTTGCAATTCAGCACCATGTTTAGACCTTCTGCACCTAAACCGTGAACATCGATATAGTTTAAAACAGCTTCTTTAACCATCTCATCTTCCTCGTGTGAGAACCGCTTCCCTCGCACTAAGCCGTCTTCCCCAACAGCCTTCTCATCACTAGGACCATCAGATGAAGGGAAAACCTCTACATCTTCACAAAAACTTACTCTCTTCGATGTCGCTTTCGATGAAGATTTTTCTGATGGACCAGTAGTCTCGACATCTTTCTCCATTTGTGTAACTCTTTTGCTACTTTTTTCTTTTGAACCATTCCCCAAAGACTTGGCCTTCTTCTTCCTTTTTTTTCCACCCTCATCATTGACCTTTAGTTTTCCATCTCTTGCCTTATTTTTAATCGAACTTGAATTACCTCCATCACTTTCTATTACACTGCTTTGGTTGCCCATGGTCTCAGCCATAATTTGAATTGAAGCAGCCTCTTGAACAACATTGTGCCTTTTCTTCTTTTTCTTCTTCTCCTTCTTTGAAGACTCTACCTTGTCCTGAACAATTTCAGTCGACTCCTCTCTTCCAGCATCTTTTCCATCAGCTGCACTTTCAATTACCTCAGTATCGCCACCACCACCACCATACTTCTTCTGTTTCTTCTTCTTTTCCTTCTTGCGATCCCGTCCTTCCCCATTATTCATGTTAGCAATACCTTCACTCCCAGGGCCTTTCTGTACACCAACCACCTCTTCCCTTCTGTTATCGTCAAGGATGTTAACCACAGGGGCAACGGTGCTTGATCTATCTTCTCTGTTCTTCTCCTTTCGATTCTTTTTCCCATCTCTTCTCACTTCTGACTCAGAGTTTCTGACCAAATCCACATGGACATTCTTTTGCAAGCCCATATTATCCTCTATTCGCATATGGGTCTCCTCCAAAACCTCTCCTACTTCACTCACCTTATTTTTCTTCCTAGCCACTTGAGATTCTTTCTCATTGTCACCATGCTCCAATTTTCTCTTCCTCTCCTTCTTCTCATTCCTGCCTTCTGCGTTATTGACATCTATATTACCCTCACTTAAACTAACTGCAACATCCTCAACGCAAGCCTCATGCCTTTTGCTCTTCTTTTTCTTCTTCTCATTTTTCTCTGCTGCGTTATTGACATCTACATTACCCTCACTTAGACGAGAACTTACTGCAACAATCTCACTGCAATCCCCATGCCCCTCGCTCTTCTTCTTCTTTTTTTCCTTCTTCTTCTTCCTCTCATTCTTGTCTGCTGCATTATTGACATCTACATTGCCCTCACTTAGACTAGAACTTACTCCAACATCCTCAGCACTAGCCTCATGCTTCTCACTCCTCCTCTTCTTCTTCTTCTTCTTCATAATTTCAATACTTGGAGTTAAACTCTCCCCTCCACTCGCAAGCAATCTATCTTTCAAAGAGCTTTCCTCTTTCAAGGAACCATCCTCATCCTTTGTTTTCTTTTTCCCACGCTGTTTCCCCCCCACCATTTGGGCAACGACTGCTGATCCCACTCTAATCTTTCGAAATAGCTATAGCTGCGCCAGCCCCTCACGCAAAGCTGAAAACAACACAAAAAACATAAAAGAAAAGTCAGGCAGGCAGTGATTTGATAGAAGCCCCTTTCACCTAAAATATTCTAAAAGCCAATTCAAGAAAAGGGCTTGCTCCAATTCCCTCCACCATTGACAAACAACACCATGAACTGAAAAACAAATTCTAATTAGCCGGCTTCATTTTCCTTGAAATTTGAAAACCCATCTAAGTAATTCGCATAGAAACAACACCACACCTCTAATTCAACTTCAATTCCAGATTCTTAAAAGATATTGCCAATATATATAAAAAGACTTTGATGAAGTAGAAAGAAGCGGGTACCTGAAAGTTTTAGAGTCCGACCTCTCCCTCTCCCTCTTTCTATCTCTGTTAAACCCTAAACCGATTTGAAGATGGAGTAGGCTTGATCCTCGCTTAATTTTTCTTTAATTTCCGAATCTCTGAACGAGAAGTAGGGTTAAGTGGTCTCAGAAACTCAATATTATCCCTTGACTATTATCTAATTCTCCATTTCGTCCCCGTGGAAATTTTATGTTTCAAATAGTTTTCAGTTTCATCCTTTTATCCATATTTATTGATTTTTTTTGTTAGATGTACAGCTTTAACAATGTAAAACAGGTCAACTAAGCAAAAACTTTGATGGAAAATTCTAAGGGATACTACTTCTATTCCATTAACTTATGCGTTTTTTTTTATATAGATTTTAACAAACGTTAAAAAAAAAACTATTAACAGGAATATAAAAATCAGTTTATTTTTATAATTTAAAAATGTTTTTAATAAAAATTATTATTTTTATTTTAAATTAGTTTTTTTATATTTTGTATTGATATTAAAAATAAATTTTAAAAAATATTTATTATAATATATTTTTAAATAAAAAATATTTTAAAAATTAACCGTTTCCAGTTCGCATTGTAATAAAATCCCAAATCTTGTTTGTCTATCTTTTGTTAATTGACATTGGGGAAAATCTCAAATAAATCTCTCAATTATCAACCAATTTCCAGATTATCCCCAAACTAACTATTTTCTCAATTTCAACCCTAAGATATCATAAATTCTTTAATTGGATCCCTGTCTAAAATCTTCCATGATGTTTTTAATAATAACATCAAATTCTCTCCAAAATAATGTCACTTTATTGCATATTCTATGATACAAGCATGGTCAAGCAATTTAACATAAGAGCGTTTAATACTTTTGGGGACTTAATTGATAAAATGATATGTTTTCAAATAATAGGATGAAAAATATAACAATTACAACTCGTGCTCAGATTATTGTATATTTAAGGAGGAAAAAAAATAGGTATGATCGGAGAAAAATACAGCAGAATTTTCAGTGGTTACAAAAGAATGCTTTTACTGTTCACCAGTAGTCCTCACAAGAACAATGCCCGTGTTTGAAATGATGGAACCTGCCGGCATCCCTTATGACAATCTCCCTTCCAGTTACCCTAGCTATCAACTTAATTGCTTCGTGACAGTCACCACAAATCCGGTGGCCCTGCACAATTTGCAAAGGTGCCCAGTACGGAGTGCTGATGAGACCAAAAGCAATGGCCAATTTCTCACTATGGTACAAGCGTACACGCTCTTCTTGTTCATCCACATCAGGAAGCAAAGTTTTCTGATTAGGAACATAACCATACTTGGAAATTTCTAGCATCAGCTTGTCCACTTTTTGATAAATTTCCTTTCTCTGGGGATGGCGATTGTCTCCAGAAAGGAAGACGTGTGGCCGTCTCTTAACTTCAATCCAGCTGCACACAGGACGCATTCTCAGACCCTTCCTCTTTAAGGTATGGACAACATCAGCAGCTTCCTTCAAGTTGCCAGCACTGTTGTATATATTCAAAAGCACAATGTAGTTATTAAGCTTATCTGGTTCCATGCCATATAGTTTCTCAGCTGCAAATTTTCCAAGCTCAAAATTCTCGTTGACTCGACAAGCTGTTAACAGGGCAGCCCACATATTAGCCGTAGGCTTAAAGGGAGCACCTCTTATCAAAGCCAAAGCTTCGTCTAAAAGCCCTTCTCTACCCATTAATTCAATCATACATGCATAATGCATAGCTCGGGGCTTGATCCTGTTATCTCTGCCCATAGACTGAAAAATCTCCCACCCACGTTCTGATAGACCTGAATGGCTACAAGCAGATAAAACAGCAAGAAAAGTGATATGGTTGGGATTCATTCTTTCTTGAATCATCTGCTCGAACAACTCCACAGCCTCAGAACCCCGACCATGATTACCATATCCACCAATCAAAGCATTCCAAGAAATTACATTTTTGGAAGCCATCTTGTCAAAAACATGCCGAGCATCTTCTATTCTTCCCCATTTGCTATAGAAGTCAACAAGTGCTGTATTTGCTACAATGTCTGATCCAAAACCATGGCGAATTAAAGCAGCATGAGCTTGCTTTGCATGTTCCACTGAAGCTAACCTAGCACATATTCTCACAATCATGGAAAATGTGAAGTGGTCCATTTTAACACCAGAATCACGCATCTCATAATACATATCCAATGCTTCCTCACTGTAGCCATGAAGCGCATAACCAGCAATGATAGTATTCCATCCTACTGTAGTTTTCTCTGGCATCTCCTCAAAGACAAAACGAGCATCTTCAATGCTCCCACACTTGCTATACATATCAATCAGAGCACAGGACACAAATATATCATCCCCTATGCCCATCTTCAAAGTGCATGCATGTAATTGCCTCCCTATGGAAATCAATTCCAACCCAGCAGATGCCCGAATCATCACTGCAAATGTGAACGACCCAGCATCCGAAAACTCCTCCCACATATTTAAAAACAACCTAAACGCCTCCATAAAATCCCCTACATCCACAAGCCCTGAAATAATTGTATTCCAAGAAACCAAATTCCTCTCTGGCATCTCATCAAACAATCTCCGCGCATCAATCATCATCCCGCACTTAACATGCATTAGCAGCACTCTATTCCTCATATACTGATCAAACTCAAAACCATTATCAATCATATAATTAAACACCCTTTTAACTCCTCGAACTGATCTTAACCCTATACAAGCATTCACTAATGCATCATAAGTACTAATCCCCACATCAAACCCACCTTCAATCTCAAAAATCTCAAACAGATCAAGAGCTTCTCTATACCTAGCAAACAAAACTAACTTCTCTATCTGACTACAAAGTCCTACACTTGGTCTTCTGACAAAATTACTCCTTACACTAACATCAATGTCAACTTTCGCCGGTTTCGGCTTTGGACGTGGTTGTAACCCTCGATCTAACGAACAACACTTGATTTCCCAAAATGGGTTCTTCTTCCATTTTGTTTTATTGAAAGAAAAACCATAACCAGAAAACAAAATTCTTTGCTCTAAACACTTGGACATCGGAAACAAAAAAGGGAAGCTACAATTATTATGATTTTGGATTTGATCGGGTGTCAAACTTTGGAAACGCAATAATGGTACCTCCATTTTGCAAAACGAAAACCAAATCAGCGAATGCTAATAATAATAACAAGAGCCAAGAAAAAGGCCGTACCTTTGAAAGGTAACGAGAATATTGAAAGGCAAGGACGGAAGAAAAGGTTTCGAGTTCGGAGATTACGAGGAGAAACTTGTGGAGTGGCAGTGTTGTTAACGATCTGTTGTTTTGTCTCTTCTTTTTCATTTTATGTAAGAAAGAGAGCTTGTCGTGTGTTTCTATACCTCTGCTGCTTGATGGTTTAGCATCGAAATATCCGCCTCTCAAGTAGTTGTGGTAGTTGCATCTTGCAACTCCCACCGCCACGTTTTAACGAAAACAGTAAATAAAGTATATTTTAGCTTCTGTAGATTAAGAATTATTCTATTTCGGTCCTCGTTGTTTTAAAATTTATAGTATTGATTGTAATCCTTGTAAAGGTTCAAAATGTATCCTCCTAATTCTGAGATTTTTCAATTTACTTTAAATATCTTTAGAAACGCCAATGTAATCCAACATATCTTTTTATCCCAATTCCCAAAAATGTTGAGAAGATGAAAGCTTTGCATCGATGCATAAAATTCTTGATTAACATAATAAATAATAAAACGAGAATATGAAAAAATAATAAAAAAGAAAGACATAATATTAATATTCAAGGGTGTGATTGGGAACGCGGTTTGCACCGCGTTCCTTTAAATTTGTTTTGATGTAGTAATATCAAAACATAATTTTTAAAAAATAAAAAAAATTTATTTTAATGTATTTCTAAATGAAAAACACTTTGAACCATCATCATTACCACAATCTCAAACATACCACTAATATCTATTTTTATTAATGAAAATAAATAAATAATTTTTTAAAAAAAAAATCACTCAAAATTCAAAAAATAAAAGTACTTTCAAATGACCCCACAAAAATCCCATTAGAAATACATAAGAGAACGGTTTTTTTTTTTTTTTTAGTTTTTGGATTGAATATCTTGAAATTGTAGACACCCATATCGATACCCAAATGGATGCATGCATAAGCAGCCATTAAAATGGACTTGCTATCCATTCACACTATTTCTTTCTGCTGGCATTTATTATCATACAAACCAAAATTCAAAACTTCCTGACAAGCCACTATACTAGGTAAGAGCATTTTCAGATCAGTTCAGTTTTAAAAGTTTTTAAAGTGAACCGAAAATAAGTTCAAATCAACCAGTTTTGGTTTGATGTAGTTTGATTTTTTCCTTTCAAACCAAAATTATATCAATTTTTGGCTTTTTATTGCTTCTTCATCTCGATCTGTAGGTTCTTCTACTGGAGTTATGCCTGGAATGTCAGCTTATCAGCAGCTGTTGTCCTCTTTGAAGAAAGGGAGGTGAAAAAACTTCGGGTGCCGTCGCCACTGCCGGCCAAGCGTGCCTCAAGACCATTGGCGAAGAAATGAGCCAATCTCTGTGTCGCATCACCAAATTGTGAAGAGAGCTGCCTAATCTGTCTCAGTAGCTCATTAGCAGTCCTGCAATGAAGAAATGACTAAAGTGCTATGCATGAATGTGAGGAAGAAAGACAGAAGACAAGCAACTGGGAAGGGTAGATGAAGGTAATAATTTCTGTAAGGTAGATTAATGGCTTAATGGAAACAATTGAAGTTAATGTGTTGCATAGATTAGGTGCTAAGACAACAGTAAGCAATTAAAAAAGAGTTGCTCCCCGTCATATGGCAATTCTGCGACCGATGGCCTTTCTAACAAAAAAAAAAAAAAAATTATGCAACTTGGTATAATAGACAAGAATCATTGGACGTGGTTGAAACCATGTTTTTTAAAATTTTATTTTTATTTTTGTTAAAAATTATTTTTTTTGTGTTTTTAAATCGTATTGATGTGGTGATATCAAAAATAATTTTTAAAAAATAAAAAAACTTAACTTTGATGTATTTCTAAACAAAAAGCATTTAAAACCCTCATCGCTATCACAAACACAAACACAGTATTAATCTCTTGCAACTAACCCCTGTTTTAAGTGTGTTAAGCTAATGCAGTGATTATATATCATTTCAACTTGGTGGTCAAATTTCAATTGTCAAGACTATTTTAAAAAACAAAGAAAAGGGAAGAAGTGGGAGAAGTGAATGAATCATTTTTTTTTTAAAAAAAAAAAAAAAAACAAGATTGGTTCGTGAACATTCAAAGGAGCGCAATCAACAGTTCCATATCAAAAAAAAAAAAAAAAACTGCAAGGAATAGGTAAACAAATATTTGATTAAAGGCAACTAATCGAAGGCTGTTTAAAAAAGGAATCCGGTTAGAAAAAGCAAAGAAGTTGCAGAGCTGAAAATGAACAACTTAACCAAGGAGGGTTCGCAAGGTGAACTGAATCGTGTGTGCTGTAAGCCCAAAAAGGAAAGTGGAAAATGTTGATTCTATCCTAAAAATAACAGGCAGAAACAGGGGTTTTATTAATATGTTTTTTAACATAAAAAAATAATAATAAAATCAAAATTCAATGTATATAAAAAGATATATTTTATAAAATTAAAAAAATAACATTTGGGCTAACATTTTTTAAACTAGCATGGCATCACAACAACAACAACAACAACAAGGTTCAAGCGTAAAGAGGGTAACCTGACAGGTTGAAAAACAGAGAGAAACAACAAAGTATTTACGCTAACATAATCTATGCCAGAGAATAGAAAAAACCCAGCCAAAACAGACCTGAGAATGGCACAAACAAACGAAAGTAATGGTTGAAAGCAAAGCTGGAACAGAAAGAACGTGATTCATTATAATGGTGCCTAGGAAAAAAGCCTGAACAGCGTAGAAGAAAGGGAAAAAACAGACCCTCCTCCACCAATAACCTTTTGTTATGAAATAGTGACACTGAGAAAAAGAAAACATTGCTTATGTATAAATTGCGTGAGATTTTTACTGTACATTGTAAAATTTTAATTTTTTAAAGTTTGATCCTCAAATTTTATTTTTAAACGATCAAGTCTTATTTAAAAAACAATTGTTTTCAAATTCTTATGAAAGAACAAGATTGGAAGAGGTGAGACCGAAATGAGAAACACGGCAAACATAAGTGACGTACCATAATTTTTGAAAACATTCAATTTGATCCTCCAAGTTAAATAATCATGCAAATTATATAATTGCGGTTCCTCAAAACTGTTCCAATTTCATTTTGATACAGAGATTTATTTTTGTTATTTTTTGATCCCTGGTTGAGAGAGGAGATGGGAAGTCGCCAGATTTTGGCAATAGAAAAAAAAACTTGTCATTAGCACCTATTTAGGCCAAAAAAATAAGGGATTTTTGTGTTACATTGTTCCATTTGATGCGGAGAGTTCATATTAAATGTTTTTATATCTTAAAAGTTTATGAAAAAACAAATATAAGCTCAGGTTGATTTTTGATTTCGAGTTTAGTTTAGTTTTTTGGGCTGCTTTTTTGGGTTCGGTTAAAAAAATAGAAAATGAACAAAATCTACTCTCTTTTATTTTGTTCAGGGGACATCTTTTGAATAATATTGATTTTTTTGTTATACGTTTAATTTTCGAAGAGGTTTTTCTGGTTAATTTATAGTTTTGTTTTTTTATCTTTTATATAGATAAAATATGTTTTTGAAAATAAAAAATATTTATTTTCATATGATATTTTTAATATGTGTAGCCTTATATATTTTTTTTTATTCAATCAATTTAATGTTCTATTTATTAAAATTAAATATTTTAATCTACATCTATCTTTTAATTTTTCAAGTTTTATTTTTAGATATTATTAATTATTTTTTATTTATTTATTAGTGCATATAATTCATAGTTTATTTGATTAAGTGTAAATAATTTATTTGATTTATTATATTTTATGAACTATAAAAATATATAAAAAAATCTATATATATAATTTTTTTCTGAAAAGTCTGCCGTGAATCACGTAAATAGTTTTATACTATCTCGCGTACCCAAGAAACCCAGATTCCAAGAAGAACGTAAAAGAAAAACAATTGCAGCAATGAATGTTTTTGTTTCACCAAAAGATTATAAATCATAAATAGAGTTATAAACATAAACACGTTTTTGAACGTGTCTAACAGTGTAGTTACGGGTACTTTTTAAATAATTTTTCATATTAAAATGCATGTCAATAATGTTTTTTTATTTTTTAAAAATTATTTTTGACACAGCATATCAAAACGATCCAAAACATATAAATTATATTAAATTTTAATAAAAAAAAAATTCAAAATTTTTGAAACACAGCCGCAGCCGTGTTCCAACGTAGCTTATGTGTTTGGTATTGCGGTAGCTGTTGTGGTTGTGGTTTGAAAAAAGTTGTTTTATAAAAAGTACTTTTAGTTGAGGTTTGTTTAAAAAAATAGGTGTTTGGTTAAAACTGTGGTTGAACAAAAAGTAGTTTAATGTGTTTGGTTAAAAAATTGCTTTTTAAATTTTAGATTATAAAATAATTAATATATATATATATATTAATGGTTTTA
>Ga0307517_10014758_pt1 | contig 10458 bp, 4 predicted proteins | sample 23_EM_MG_FD_194515 | JGI IMG/M metagenome (GOLD analysis project Ga0307517, IMG submission 194515) | Populus trichocarpa ectomycorrhiza microbial communities from riparian zone in the Pacific Northwest, United States - 23_EM | ecosystem: Host-associated > Plants > Roots > Unclassified | place...
ATAAGTGTATGATTGAAATTAAAGCCACCAACCCTTGCTCAAATATTCACTGAGATAGTAAGAATCAAATTGAGATTTTCAATTGATGGGGGACATTAATTGAGCAGGAAAGTAATATTTTGGTTGTGTTTACTTTCAGAAAACAATTTTTTTAATTTCATCTCAGCCTATCAGCTCTGTTCTAAAATCAGATCTCCATGAATATCTAAAGAAACATGTTTACTATCTAATACTTTTCCGAAATAGAAAACAAAGGTCTTGTTTGTATTGCATTTAAAACAACGAATAACAAATAGATAAAGTGCTGGGTAAACACACAGAGCCATTGATTTTCAAAGTGGTAAATGTATAAAACTTTTAGTACTTGAAAAATAAAAAAGACAAGTTTCCAAGAAAACAGCATTTAATAAACACATTTGCCAAGTGCTTCTAGTTTTCTACAAGACTGGAAAATTGCCCACAAGTAAGAACCACCTTTACTTGTTAATAGCAAAGGCTCGCTGCTAATTAATTGGATTATGCATCTATTTTATATTAGTTTCCAGAGAATGAACACATTACATCATCTTTGCATGTAACTGCTCTAATAGAACTACATAAACTATTGTGACAAACATAATGTTGGAGATAGATGGAATAGACAGATGGTCAACAACATATTCAGTGAACTAGCTGGCATCTTACCTCAGTAGCTTTGCATGCTCTTCTGCAGCTTTCGACTCAAAGGTATGTTCCTTGGTCTCTGAAAAAAGATTGTGGGCCTTTTCAATGAGTTTTATGCGTGGACCGTGAAGTGGAGATCCTTTACTGCCCATTGGATTTTTCCCTAGTTCCCACGAATCTTTCCATAGGAGAAAAGCCACATCCTGTAAAACCAAATTAACTTTCATATTAAAACAGAGAAATGGAGTGATTAACATTAAATTAATCAGATATGCGGCACAACTTTAGACCAACTCAAATGCTGACAATGTCAATGGGTAATTGGTATGCGAAAAAAAATAAGCTTTGACAAACAAAACAAAATTGATAGGCATCATTGACGAGAGCACATAAAGCCTGCCCCATTTTGTTATGTTGCAAATGTGTGCATGCATCATGAGAGAGAGGCCCATCCTTACAAATTCACATTTATCATTACAATTAATTAGTCATTAATACCTGAAGGAATTGGATCACCTCATTTAGTCAATTTACATTAAGAATTTGAATCTAAACTACCATTTGCTAAACCCAAGGTGGTCTGTCATCCATAAACATCCTGCTCCCTCACAAAAACCGCACATGCATAAATGCACATAGAGCCAACTCACTTGCAATATATTGCAAATTAGAGGATCATACTTGCACCCACTAAAGCTGGTTGAGGTTTTCACAAACTCTAATCCTTAAACTATGGAACAGTGTCATGATGGCATGATTGCTATGTGATAACATAGTACCGACAAGTATTAAAAAATCACATTGATAAAAATAATTTAGTATAAGGATCAGGCATCAAAGTATGAGGGATTTTTTTGACATTTCAAAAATAATTTACCACGCTAAATGAGTTGAACCATTATAACTTGCACTATATTTAACTCTGCAGTATGGCAATTCATCACCAAAGAATCCCTTTTCTGGCTATCACACATTCACATAAAGCAACATATGAAAACTGACCTATTACTTGCTACTCTGTTCCATGACAATCAATTCAAAGTACAACAAAAGAAAAAATTCACAGGTTCTTAACCAATCATGAAGAACTTGAACCTACTTGAAGTTGTCCTGTTGATAAGAAGAAGTCTTTCAAGAATTCATGTTTATAACACCTGGAAAAGAAACCCAAATGTAATCATGCAGCAAAAAGAGAGATTGAAAAAAAGTCTTTCAATGCATATACATTACACAAGAAACTGGAAAAAAGTCACATGTCAGCATGCACTAAATGGATAGAAGACATGAATTATTGGATGAGAAAAGCTTTGCAAATTAGAGTTCTCATAATAGATTAGAAAACATGCAAAAAATTTAAAATTTTAAAATTAGTTTCAGAAAACAACTGTATTAGACAATTTTATACCTACCGCGCATAAGCTGTAAATAAATCACGAGCCAGAGGTCTGGCCTGTATTGTTCCAAAAAACTCCAAGGCTGGCCTCTGCATAAACAAGAAAAATAATCCAAGATGGTTCAAGTGATTGATGAATCAACAAGTACTTCTGCTCATGCTTCATTTATATAACCCCGAATTTAGAAGCTAGTTCATAAAATTTAAAGGAAGCAATTACCTTTTGCCAGATATGAAAAAGGACAAGGTAAACAAGGTCAGCGTCACCACTTTCAGTTGCCTTCATTAGAGCTGTATCTTCCTCTGCTATACTTAACAATAAAGGAACCTAAAGTGAAAGAAAAAAAAAATCAGTAATAACTCAGAAAAAATAGCCATTTCTCTTCAAAAGGACAATAATGAAAACTACTATAATATTAAAAAAAACCTGTTTTGAGGAGCGTGGTTCATGATCAACAAGCATAGCAGCCAACTTCCGGCGGCCACTCCTATCTGCATGAGCAGCAACAGCTGCATAGGATATTCCCTTGCATAATTTCAGCTGCAACTTGAAAAACATCATTTCAGATGTTGCATTGACGTTACAAGAGAAAAAGAACAAACAGTTGACTTCCAGAGCCTTTGAGGTTAACCTAACAACGATCAAAAGAAGCACAAACCTTATCAAGTAAGATTTCAAGGAGGGCTGCATCGGGAATTGCTAATGAAGCTGTTATCTTTGTGCAGGACCAATGCATTATAACTACTTCCTATATAAAACCAATCAAGAAAAGGTGAATGCACATATAAATGATTTGCTTTCTAGTATCTGCAAGGCACACAAAGATCATAAGATAATGACGCACGGAGAAAAGACAAAAGATAGCTAACACAACTAAAGGCTGGTTGTCAGGGCTGAACAGCCACAAAAAAAGAGAGCAAATCTCTGATAAAATTATCAAAATATCAAACTTCTTTCCTATTATAAAAGTACAGCCCTTAAATACTAGCAAAATCATAAGTAAAAGAAATCTTAGCCTTAAAAATAACTAAATCTTAGCCGTCCAAATTACCACAATAAATAATATGTAAATAAGCTATTAAAAGAAAAATCCCAATTATACGAAGGACAGTGCAGTTTTAGTTCCTGCATACAATAACCAAGTTGATAATATGTTAGAGAATAGAATGCATATATTTAATAGCATTGTGGAAGTATAAGCATTGGCGGTAGTCATTAAATGCGCGCAAACACTAGGGGCAACGAGCACTCAGTCATATAAACAATCACCAATAAATGCCTCTAACATTTCCTGATGATGCAACTGAGGAAAGAGAAATTAATGAAATATTCTAATTTAACTTTTATTTTCAGATTTCTTGTAAACTCAATCTATTTAGGATTTTATTTATTTATGAATGTTAATACTATTATGGAAACCTTGCTTATTAGGAACTGGATTATTAAATGGGCGTTTCCAAGTATAGGGCTACTAGGATTTTGGTGCCTATAAATGAGCACCTGTTCTATGTGATGTAGGACTTCAACAATGGAATGATTAGTATAATTTGATTTAGTTGGAGGGTTGTGGCCTTGCGTTCTTTCCTCCTCTTCTCTAAGTATCTTCTCTACTATTTCTTATTAGTACAGGAATCTCGAAATTACTTTCTAGTTTCTACTGCTACAGTAACAATCCCAAATCCTCCTAATTCCACATACATCAAACCCTAGCCCTAATTCCTACCTAAAATCCCTGATTCTCTGAGCTTGGGTCACCATGACTCTTTGTAGATCACCAAACCTAAGCTTTCCTACATCAGTTGAACAAGGGTTGAAGCATCCATGATATATGAAAATTTACACGATAGAATGTTACTGAAAATTAAAACACTCAACATCTTTTCGTCAAAATAATTAGGTTAAGGTTCAGTCTTAAGGTTTCATTTGTGGAAGAGGAACATAGTTGCGAGAATCCTAGAGAATACTACAATGAAGTGACGATTTATGATTCAAACTTACTTGATTCATTCCAACATATTCTGATATCCGCAGTGCAAGAAGATGTTGGTGAGCATTAATCAAACGACCAATCAGAATGGGTGCCGAAAGCAACTGACCACAAAAAGTTTATTAAGTATCAGATTGACAAGCTATGAGCAAGTTCAGATTTGCAATTGGAAATTTAAGTCATGAAGCATTAGAAACCTTATACTGCTCAATACTTAGAGGGATGCCAATCTCAGGATCGCGTACAGCGTTTAAGACCCGCAAAGTTTTGCACATCTCTTGAATGTGGTCACGTTGAAAATTGCTGCCAAAGCCAACTGGACATCAATGCCGATAACATAAATTAGAAAAGAAAAAAAATGCTATTTTAAGCTCATATATGCTACAAATTATAATCAAGTAAATGACCGCAAAGTAATGGTGCAGGTTGCCATTTCAAAAATACAAGTTAGTCATGCTAAAAGTGAAGTCCACTATGGCTCACATCAAGAGGCAACTCTTCCAAATGGAAATTTCTACCACAATAGCCTTAGGCAGCAATTTGGCTAGTCAGGCTCCCAAAACCATCTCTTTCCATATTTTCTCACTGGCAGAGTATAGGTAAACAAAAATGCAATTTGGATTCGAAATCAATCTGGGCAAGACAGAAACGAAACCATAATTTGTTTGCATGACTTGGTGAGAATTCGCTAAATTTTGCAAATGGCAAGAATTACACAAACAATATAATTCCACGTCATCACGACAGGTACACAGAAGTATTGAGTATATGATAAGCTCATAATCTTCTTTTCTGAATCAAAATCACCTGCAAAAGGCTTGACCATAACTTGCAGCTCTTAGCAGCATCCGCTGCCGGGAAACATCAAATTCATGACCAGCAGCATCAATACATGCTTCAACAGCCTCAGGCAAGGATGCTCGTATCAATCTCAAATTCTCATCAGCCTGGTAAAAACAACAGAAGACGGAAGTTTCACATAAGAAATTATTGAACTCATAACCCATATGGTTTGTGTGGGCATCATACCTAGACCAAAAATGTAAGCGGTAACTCTAAAATATATATATGCGAACATTACAAGCAAGTGATCCACCAATTTGCAAGTTTAAATAAGATAGTAAAGTATCTATGTTTGCAAGGCAATGAGATAAGTACCTTCGCGCTTCGCCTGTCAAAATGATCCAAGGCATCAAACAACAATGATGCAGGTGACGTGCTTCCTATCTTAAATATAGACACAGTAGAATCAGGCACCCTTTGTACAAACTCCATACTCGTATTTGACAATATCCTCACTCCATCACACTCAGGGATAAAAATCACAGGTTCATCGTAAATATATGATACAGAATCCTCAGAAGGTCCCACCATCAAAAGCACATCATCCCAATAAAGCAACACGCTATCTAATCCACACCAAGCCATCTGCTCTGGTGGAAGAGCAGACTGCACATATCAAAACAAATTAATAAAAACCAAACACGACATAAATTACTCCTTACAATTAAACCAAATACAACATAAATTACCTCACATTGATACTGAAAAAAATCCCTAAACTCTGTATTCATAACAACAAGTCTTCCATCATGCATAAAACACGCTAAAAATCTCCCGTTGTGGGAAACAGCAATTTTCAGCACAACACCACCAATTTTTTCCTCGTCAATAAACCTCACCTCATCCTCATCAACAATCACAATTCCACTTCCTACTCCTAACAAGACCTCCACATTACCCGAAACAGTATACTGCGGTTCAATAACCGCCATACAATGTGGCAATTCCTCAGCTCCAATCCCTACTTCTGCAAGCTTACAGGGCTTAATCTGCTTAAAATCAGGAACACAGAACAGCTTCCCAGCTTCCGTCAAGCACACGACACCGTTCCCCCAAAACACGCAATCCACGACATTCTGTTCAAAGCATTCCTTCCCCATAGAGAAATTAGGTTCCAGAACCTCGCAGTGGACGTTGTAACGGTAGATCGTGCCGTCCTGAACTATGCAAATTAGGGTTTGGTCTTCGGTCCATGACATGCCGATCAATCGACCTCCGGGGTGTTTCCAGACGGTTTCGGAGAGGAGGATACCGGCGGAGTTAAAAATTCGGAGTTTTCGGAGGGCGGATTCGGCATAGAGCTGGACGATTTTGGAATCGTCGCGGATTATAGCGATTGGACCGCCGAAGGGAGCGCAGGCTACCTTGTTGCGGCTTAAGTCTATGTGTTTCCATCGCATCGGGTAGAGTTCAGGTTTTCGGTAGTATCGGTTAATTAGTAGTTGCCATTCCGCCGCGACGGAGACGTTTGCCATGGCAGAAGGAGAGTTTGGGGAAATTAGGGCTATTTAGAGAGGTCTCGATGCTGTTTTGTGTTGCTAGGATGATCTGATCATGTCTTTATTTCTTTTTCTTTTTTTCAAAAGCATGTAATGCTGATCATGATCTGCTACAACTATTTTCTCCCAATAATTTGTAGCTGCTTCGGGTGAAAATGGGTTCCGTTTCGCTCTGCGAGAACAAACCCAACCCGAATTTATTTTCTTTCAGATATTTTAATTTTACTTGTTTACGAGGTTCACACTTCAAAGATTTTAATGGGCTCATGCTTGGGTATTGGGCTCCTTGACATTTAGTCGAGTTCGGGTATTCAAACATGCCCATGCTCGATCATAAGATTTATACCATAGTTATTAAGGAATTGGCCCAACTTAAACATAGCTATTACATTTCTGATAATCAGCCCAACTTCAAATCCAAGTAACGGATTTAGCTAGCCAACTAATTTCAATCCAAGCTTTTTTAAAAAACAATACTGAAATGATAAAAAAAATTTAATCTGAATTTTTCCGTTAACTCGGTAGTTAATGAGTTGAATTTTTAAATCAAGTGAGATTTTATAACTATAGGCTGAAGTATAAGTCACTTTGACCTACCATGCTTCATCTTAAAACTATGATTTATACTTCTATTTGAAAATGTGACGGTAGTCAAATTTATTCATGCAGAAACAAAATAGCAAAAATATAAGATTGGGGAATTAATTACACATAATTTGTTGATAATATATTATTAAATTATTAATATTCAATTGGGTGGGAAATTTAATCATTAGAAATCATTACAGTAAAACTTAAAAAAATAATACCACGGTCTTCTCACAAATCTCAAAGATGACCATAAGTTGTGGTTATAAATCGATTTAGATAAGTGGCTCGAGTTATGTCATGAATTAACTCAAATTTTATCTATTATGAATAAAGATGTTAAGGTGATGCAAGTATTTTAAAAAAAAACTAATAATTGAAATTCGGTTCATTGACTTCACTAAGTTTAATAAACTCACATAATTTAAATAATACAAAAAAAATTCAACAAAAATAAAAAAAAAAACCAACAAAAAAATTAACAACGAAATAAAAGTAAAAAACTTAACTCAAGCTCACATGTCTTAGCATGCCAAATCCGCGACTCAATTATAATATCGAGGTAACCCTGCCGAAAGCAAATTGAGCAAAACAATGAAGTTCAATTAATAAACAATCAAATGTTGAAAGGTGTAATTGATAAAAATTAATTCAAAAAAGCAACAAAAAAAAAACATGAGTTAACCGAGGTTAACCCTGTGATCATAAGTATAAGATTAGGATAACTTTGTAGACAAGAAAGCAAAAAACAAAAAAGCGCAAAGACCAATTCCCTCTAAATAAAACATTGAAGGGTGAAATTTGAATTTTTTTTAAAATAACCTAACAAAAAAACCGAAGTCAACCCATGTTAATATTTAAAACCTGTAACCTTTGTCATGAGTCCAGGACTAATGTCATAGAACCTAAACCCTCAAAAAATAATTAAGTAAAATTCTCGACCACAAAATGCTTAAGGATGGAATTGCAAAAAAAGATAATATAAAAAATTTAAAACAAAACAAATAACAATAAAAAGAACAGAAGCCAAATTTGACATAAAAATAAATTGAAATCAAATGTTAAGAGGTGATATTGAAAACAAAATTCAATTAGGAAAAGGAAATAAAGAAATAAATAGCACTTAAAGGATTGAGAACTAAATTTGATATAAAAACTAAATGAAACCAAATGATGAGGGACTAAATTGAAGAAAACAATAATAAAAAAAAGATAAAAAAAATCAAATAAAGAGCAATAAAAAAGAACGAGGACCAATTTTAATGTATAAAACAAATGAGAAGACACTTTTGTTTTTCCAATGAGAAGAGAGAGAAAAGGTTAAGGAGAATAAAAAAGTTAATTAGAGCCACATCACCAAGCAAATGTCAACAAACCCCTCGCTATCATGAAGGTCTCGGTGAGACGCTTCCAATGCCGCCACGAAAATGGTTGTTTGGCCACAGAGGAGTCTAGACGCGCTGTCCAGAGGGCATAGGCTTCTCCAACTTCCTGGTGCATACTTTGCACACACACCAATAACTTTTCTTTTTCTCATTTATTAAATGACCATATTGTCTCTAACCTACTTGATAATAATGAAAAAACCAAAATGCCCCTGACAATAAATTTTGTTTTTTTTTTGCTTTTAATATTAATTTAGTCTTTTACCTGTTTTCGAAAAAGGAAAAAGACCAAGAAGCCCGAAGCCCTTACATGCTAGTTTTTTTTAAGGGTAATTAAGAATTCTCATTGTGCTGAAAAAAATAAAAAGACCAATTTAACCCCCGTCAATTTAATAATATCAAATAAACCTCATGAAAAACTATTTTGCCCTTTTATATAGCTTGTATCGTGGAGGATAAAAACATCATTACATTACAACAATCTATAGTATAATAAGTCTTGGTCCAAAGTATTTTACAAAGGCCCTTTAGTTTTTTTAATAATTTTATCTCCTTCCTGAAAAAACCCTAAATTCCCTAATCCTTAAAAATAAAAAAGATATGCTTCAATTATGTCATGTTCAAATCTTGAGTTGATTCCAACTTATAATTGGATCATATTTTATATATATATGAAAGAAAAATGAGCTTAATTTATTCCTTTTGTCCTTAAGAATCAACAAAACAAAATATTGGATCAGTGTGGGATAGAAATATTGTCAGTTTTCTAAATAAACCACTTAAAATCAAGAAAAATTTTCCAAAATAATGATAACCAATTGTAGTTATAAAACCCGAAGCAACCTAGCATATCAATTTAGTGACATGTCAATATGAGGTCTAACCCGGCCTTGGTTAGTGAAATTTTTTTTTGTTTTACCAAAACATCGTTGAATATATATATATAGGTTGAATTAACCCGATTTAACTACTGAATCATGACCCGAACCTTGAGTAGGATGACCTTGAGTTGATCTTATAGCTATCAAACCAGCTATATTGAACCGGATTGGTTAAACCAGCCATATCACCTCTGCAAAAAAGAGTGAAAATTCTTAGTTCCTAGCCCTCAAACATGAGACTTCTAACTAGGACTTGGACTAGCAATTTATTTTTGTCAATACATGTCTATAATAACTTGATTGGGGGAACCATAGTTTGACTAACAAACCAGTTATCCGATAGTGTTGGTGGTTTATTGACTTGGTCGGTTTTGAAAATCCTAAAGTGGGTTTCAGACAAAACTATTATCATTAGTAAATCAAAATCGAACTAAATAATAGTAAATTAGTATTTGATGCACTACTCAAGGTCTTATTTGTTTTTCTAATAAACATTCGAATCAAAATCATTAGTTATGAGAGAACAAAATGAAATTATTCTCACTGGTTACATGGCCCTGTCACCCTTGTCATTGTCACCATTAGCCACCCAATTCTGTTCAAAGCCCATGAAATTCTAGTTGTTTTAGCATCTTTGCAATCTCGTTACATGAAACGCTAAAGCTGGATGTGAACACATTAGGATTTTTAAAAGTATTTTTTATATTTAAAAATATATTAAAATAATATTTTTTTATTTTTTAAAATTTATTTTTGATATCATTACATTAATTAATTTAAAACAATTTTTTTTAATATACTCTTAAGATGGAAAATCAAATGGGCTCATAAACTTTTTCTTTGGAAAATCTTTTTTTGGATTCGAGGAAACCTCACCATCCAGAAAACGTATTTTGTGGATCCAGGTGAGCGAGTAAAACTCCAGCTGTCTCAGGCTCTTATAAGAGGTACAAGTCCAGACTCGAACTCAAGACCTGCTGTGCAGATCTCAAGCCCTTTACCATCACGCTGCGCTCCTGGAACTACTTTGTCAAAGAAATATTCCATTCACAGGACCTAGGGTTTCCTTGTATTCAGATATCCTCTAGTCTCTACATTCCAAAATTCGAATATATAGAATTAAAGCAAGTGAATGGCTTTCACCATTTTCAACTAGAATGAGCTCATACAAGTTGAAAAAAAAGAGACTTTATGATTCCTTTCAACTCCATGATTATT
>Ga0307517_10014760_pt1 | contig 10458 bp, 3 predicted proteins | sample 23_EM_MG_FD_194515 | JGI IMG/M metagenome (GOLD analysis project Ga0307517, IMG submission 194515) | Populus trichocarpa ectomycorrhiza microbial communities from riparian zone in the Pacific Northwest, United States - 23_EM | ecosystem: Host-associated > Plants > Roots > Unclassified | place...
TTTGAGAAAAACAAGAAAGCAAACAAAATAAAAATTTTAAGTTCACATAGCCTATATGATATAACTGATCATTATCAGCTTTAACAGAAAAAAGATGGCAGGGAGATATAGAGGGCATACTCTGTTAGAAAATCCAGTGCATATTCGAGAAGACAACGAGTCAAGGAAAACTGTATCTTCAAAAATTTTAAAGCACTAAATTTGCCACAAACAATTCAACCACAAAGATAATCGCACAGAGCTTTTTTATCACCGCCCATGTACCATGGGACATGAGCTAGGAAAACCACAGTGGAATTGATTAATTATATGCAAAACCACAATCCCAATCTAAAGACCTCATTATCAAAAGCCAGCAGAAAAAATCAGGGTAGGAAGTAATTCGTATGCAATAAATATTTTATCCATCCCAAATGCTAAAAAATAACAGCAGATAAAACTTCACTTCACCAAAGATTTCTAAAATTGATTCCCAAGATATACAGTGTATTTCAGTATAATCCACGATGAATTCACACAATTAGAAACCAATATTTCAGTGCCGTTTACTGCTACCAAATCCTATAATTTTGGATTTTGAGCCGCAAAGCTACAATAAGAATATAATAAGGGAATGCCATTTCTCAAGGCCATCAAATTTGTCTATAAATCTTAACACATAGTTCACTAAAACCCCAATAGCACCAACCCACAAAGTTGTCATTCTAACAAAACCCCATTAAAAAGTAAAGAACTCCAACTTCAAGATCTTAATCAACATATTTACAACCAAAAAAGAAGAAAAGGATACGTAGCAGCTTCACTTTCATTGTCTTTCTCCTGCAAAACCAAATTTTATGACATGAACATTAACAAATCCGAAGAAGCACAAAATCACAAACATATGAAATGATAATATATTTCAATAAAAAAAACAAACAAAGCCTATTTGAAAGCTCATTAAGACAAGAAAAACAACACATTCATGAATCATGATATATATGATCACAAGCTACTAAACCCATGTCCGAAAACATCAAAAGATGTGAATTTAAGCTAAACCCAGTTGAAACTAGACTGGCCCACAAAAGGTAACTGGTTACCAAACTAGTTATATACAAGTTATTGCTACATAGATTCATACAAAGAGCAAAACTTTAAACATTTTTGTTACAAAATTTGAATCTAAATCAACATGGAACCAAAAACAAAAGACAAAAGACCTTTCTTGGATCGCTGAAAGTGGAATTGAGTGATAAAGGGGAGATTTTGAAGATACTAAAGCACGCTATTTTGGTTCAAATTTGCAGGGAAAGTGAGAGGGAGCGCTGAAACTCTGGAGGGAGTGACTATGTGCTTATAAGTTTGTTTTTAAATCTGCCAACAGCCCAAATCGTTGGGCTTTCTTTACCACAATTCTTTTCAGTTTTAAGTATGGCCTTATTATTTCATCAAGAAAAAAAAAGAGAGTGGAAGTATTAATGGAATGAAATTAATCTTTTTCTATATGGTTTTAAATATTTTTTTCCAGATTGAGAGGGGGTAATGGTGTGAGAAATTGGAATTGTTATTCAAGAATTTAATAAGTTTATAGAATTAATTTTAGAATACAATAAATGATGTGAAAATCTATAAAAATATGATAACTATAAGTAAATTGAAACTTCTTAATCATAATTAAGGTTGGAGATTAATAATTTAGATTTAAGGTGCATGATTTAAAATCAATCAGGTTTGTACAATTCAAATATTTATCAATTTAATATGCAATCCATTGAATTCTTTACCTATAATTAATTAATATTTATTTGTGTTCATATAAGGAAAATAATAGAGTAGAAAAAACAATTTTTTTGCAACCCTCGTAAAACTAAATAGCTAGCGAATTATCTAGCTATATTATAGGCTAAAGAGCCCTAGAATTCTCCTTTAAAAATATTATCTTATTGTGTCCCACTTACATAAAATATCCTAGACAAGCTCCATCTTAAATCGTTTAGCACTGCGGTTGCGATTGTGTTTTACAATAAACACAGGACTTTGATGTTTGGTAATCTCAAACCACACAAAACATTTGGCATGGGCCCCACGCAAAAACTGAGGTTGAACCTTAGCTTGTGAAAAGCAACTCCCACCTATAATATAATGTCATTTTCAGTAGCTTTACAATCAAACATCATACAAAAAGTATATTAATCAAACACAACAAATTGTTTTTTTTCAACCATAATTTCAACCGCAGCTTTAATCAAACACTTTAAAATTAACAACAAACCTCACAAAAAACACTTTTTATTAAACTGTTTTTTTTAAATCATAACCACAACAACAACCAAATACTAAATAAACTTACTAGTGCAAGTGTTTATATGTGCCTTGAGTGTGGTAGTATCGAGTGGAGTGAGTGTGTGTCAAGAGTGAGAAAAAAAAGATTGGAATTTTGTGAGTGTGATTGAAAAGAAAAGGGAGTATTATTATGAATGTGAAACACTTTTACGGGTGTTGTATATATATGGGTCGCAATTCCTGTCCAAATTTCAAAAGGGTGTAAGAGCTTTTGTCCAAAATTTATACCCTAACATTAACTATATATAAGGCAGAACATCTGTTTTACTCCAACATTAATTGCAATACTTTCAACTCCCAGTATTCGATCGAACAAACACACGGTATATATATATATATAGTATAAGAGAAAACAAAGGAATTGATTGTTAAAGAACAAATGAATTCATTAATTAATGATCAAGTATAAATTTGAATATACCCCGTACAAGTTTCATAAAATACTTTCCTTTTACCTATCAGAAGCATGCAGCAGCTGCAACCCTTTATATATATATTAAGAGTAAGTATATTGGATTCATTTCGAGAGAAGGAAATCATTCCTTGTTCTATTTACATGAAATAGAGTTATTAATCACAAGTTTTAGAAATTTTGGAGATTTTTGAATCCTTGAGTTGTTTTTAGTTATTCGTTAAAGCTTTAGTTTAATCCCTTTTAGATTTTTTTTTGGATAATCTAATTAATCCCTTTTAGATTATTAGAACTTTTCTCTCAATTTGGTTATAAAATATCACCCTAGAATTAGTGAAGTTCCAAAAGATTTTTACTTGTTTCTTTAATCAAAGACTTGGTTTGATACCCTACTTCCTTATACTTAGCTTGTTTAATTTTTACTTGAGAATATGTTTTTGTAGTGGAAAATCCAATGAATTAATATATTTTTTTCCAACAAAATGATGCCGTCGCCTATCTTTGATTCAAGATAGAAGTATAAGTTTTAACTTTTTCTTATTTCTAGGGTTTACGGATAAAGGAAAAGTCGTCAAAATTAAAGCCAAAAGAGAGAAGCAGCCGACATCAAAATAAGCATGCAATGCGTTATTAATTAGTGGCCAACTTTGGCAATATTGCTCCTTGATTCAATTATTTTACTTTATTCTCTTTTAATTCTAAGTATATATATATATTTGCTAACGAGATTCTATAATTTCTGGCATTAAATTAAACTGCGAATCTCCAAATCTTTAGCGAAACCTATTTGAGGAAAGGGAAAAAATGTATGCCTAGCTTGAAGACAACACATGGAGCTCGCTATTAACTACAAGGAAGAATGAAGAACACCTGTTTCAACCCAACATTTCCTACTATTCGATCAAACAAACATCAACACAGTAGCATATATAATATAAGAGAAAGCAAAGGAATCCATTGTAAGAAGAAATAATGATTTTCTTATTAATTAATAATAATATTCGTACAAATGTGAATAACCTGTGCAAGTTTCCTAAAATATTACAATCATAATCCTAAACCTATCTAGATATGTACAGTTCTTGTTTTCCAGCCCCAATGGAACAAAAAAGCAAAATAAACAAAGTTACGGTTTCATGCAAGCACCAGAACGTCATGCTCAGTACCAGTGGAGGTTTCTCGCCAACAACTCTCGTTTCAGCACTTTCAAATGCCCTATCTGATTTCGATCCAAAGCACCATGTCGGGGCACTGCCATGCCGATCTTATCAGCCAATAGAATCAAGGATAATGATTTTGGAGGATGGTTGAAAACGTGCAATTCAAATGATTCTGATATTATTATCTTCGTTAATGCGTCAGCAGCAAAGTTGCCTTCCCTGTGAGTATGCTGAAGGAAGCAATTCCATTCCCGACTAACATAGCTTTGACATTCCAATATCACCGCCTCGATCTGATTCTTGGGTTGTCGGGTTAGTTGATTGCGAATTCTGTTGACCACGCTCTCCGAATCAGATTCCACGATAACCCTCTTGAGCCCTTTATCCCAAGCCAACTTTAATGCTTCTCGGACAGCCAGCAACTCAGCTTCAAAGGCAGATCCAGATTTGACTCTGGAAGAGAAACCGAACAGCCATATTCCATGTTCATCTCTGCAGACCCCAGCAACTGACGATTTTGAACAGTTATATTTATAACTTGCGTCAGTGTTGAGTTTGACAAACCCTAGAGGGGGTTTTTTCCAGTGAATGCCGGTGTTTGTGGTGGGAAAGAAGTGAGGAGGTGGAGGACAGTAGAGAGGAGGAGGACGCACCAAGATAGGGTTTGGAGGGGGGAAAGGGATGAATGAAAATGGCGGCGGTGGGGGAAGAAAGAAGGGGTAATTCATACTCACGAACAAGATTGAAACAAGATGGGAGAAAGTCACAGATTTACAAGGAAAAACTTAAGGCGAAGAAAGAAAATCAGAGTGGAGAAGTTGTAGTTCAAAACTGTAAAGGATTGGAGTGTGTGTATATATATATATAAAGATTTCAGTTAATATCCTTAACTTGTATGGATTAGGGTTGTATTTAAGAAAGCAAGGCGGTGTTTTTTTTTCAATGCATAATTACAGAAAATCAAAGAGAAGTTTCCATACTGTATAATTTGCAAGAACTTCAAAATTCTTGATGGCATATACAAGCATGGCCATCTCATAAAGAATCTCACACGTTCACCTATCCCATGATTTTGCTTCAAATGGAAAAGGCCTATGTTTGGCTGTGTTATACATTCAACTCGCGTAATTTGCCTCCCACAGTACTCACCATTTTATTTTCTAAAAAACTTCTTTTATCCTTCTTGATGTGGGACAAATAATAAAATCCAAGTCAAGATGAAATGTGGACAATTCAAATAAGTTTTCTAACAAAAATAAACATAATTTTTAATCAACTATTATATCATGTTGTTCACAAGCTCATTTTACAGGCCTAGTTCCTGTAAAGTTAGCACTTGGCATGCTGGTGCTAGCCGACGTTGGGATGATGCATAAATAAAACTAGGATTCTGCTGTTTCATATTTTATTTTTTTTTACTAATTTTTTTTGGATTTTTTTAATTAAATTTTATCTTGCTTATATTTCGATAACTAAGTTGGTTTTAGCTCATAATTTAAAAAAATCTTGTATATTATTTTTAATCAGATTAAAAAGTTAAAAAATTATTGATATTCAGAAATTTATCAAACCAGATTTCCTCTACAATGCCTAGAAACTCATCAAATTGTCAAGGAAATGGAAGAAGGTGGCTGATATAAGGTCAAAAAAAAATTAAAAAATCACATTTCCTCAAACAGGCGCAAACAGTTGTAACATAACATCTGCAACAGAGAAGGGCTATTTTACGGGGAAATTGTGAGAGCTACTCAAAGTGGTTTCAGAGGAGTTCGCACTGCTGAACAACAGGCCTTCACATTTCCTAGCAATGGAGAGCTTATCAAACATATAATTGCTTTGATAAATTAGTATTGATGCCTGTAGCTAACAGTACCTCTGTTTATTATCTTCAGATCTGCATCATAAAAAACCAGGCCATGATTGACCAGTCTGCAGCTTTTGAAGAGTAGAGTAAGATTTCTAAAACATTCAAACAAGTGGACATGATTAGATTATGTCTGAAACTAATACCAAAAATCATGCGTGGTTTGTTCGTACTTTTAAATTTTTTGATTGTTTTAGAAAATTATAATTTCTTAAAAAAATAACAAACAATAATCCTTTCTAAAATAACATAATATTTTTTTTAAAAATAATTTAATAATATGTTCTGAAATCTTGGTAATGTTTTAAGATATTGATCATATAACACGTACACAATATTTTGTCAATTAGCATGTTTTTTTTTGGTGGAGTTTAATTTAAATTTCTTTATTACATTTATCTTTTTTTGTTTGTGTAAATTGTAACTTTACTCATAAAGTAATCCACAATCATTGTCAAAAAACATAAAATTTGTTGACAAATAATATAATATATATAAACCAAGTTTTTATCAGTATATCTTTACTAAAAAAAAATATTAGATCAAAGAAGATTTACAAAAATAAATTTTCAGAAAAACAAGCACGCTCCAGTAAAGACACACTGCTAGACTTGACACATTAGGCTTGATAGTGTGCCAAGCCCCGAGAATATCGGGTCTGGCGCTAGCAAGATTCAGATTTGAATGGCTTGGCTGCAGTGTGCTAAACCCCGAGAACGCTGGACAAAATTAGAAAATCATGAGCTTAAGAAAAAAGAAAAAAGAAAAAAGAAAAAAACAAATGAACCTGAATGAATCTTCTAAGCCTAGATTATTCTTCTAAATTTGCATCATGTTAAATCCAAGACTTGGGCTCAATCAAGAAGTATTTTTGACCTATAGAAAAAGAAACATGGCAATGTCTATCCACAATTACGTCGATATCTCAACCATGTTAGTTTGTAGGGTTTAGAGTGACTTTCAGTCGCCAACTAAAGTTTCTTTACTACCTCCATAAAGACCATATTCTTACCGTTCTTACTATCTATGATCAAACTGTAATCTTTGTCTTTAATGGTACATGTAGAGCAGAAGATATTGTTATGCCTCAAATCCTTATCTGAATCACCCTTGAGAGTTAACAAACTCTTTTTGATCACAAGGGTTGTACTGCCATCTCCATGTAGAACACCCTTATCATTGTCTGAATCATTTTCGTTGTAAGTGAAATTTATGGGCTCCTCCTCTACTAGCAGATTCTTTCTCAAATGACTCTCTAGTTTGCTATATTCGCTAATACGAGAATACATTGTCCCACATCACCACATTTGAAACAACGAAGTCTAAAGCCAGAACCTTGCCCTGTTGCCCATTGATTTTGTTGATTCATCCTAGTCTGGTTGGTGGTCTGTCTTGCATCACTATTGCGTTCTATGTTATTCTGTTCTCCCCTAAAATTTCTACTAACAGTCCTATCAACTTGCTTCTTCTCCACCGTTAGAGCTCTTTGATACGCTTATGAAACTGTTCGTAAGGCTTGAAGATGCAGTACAACCTAAATAGATTGATGTAGACCACTAAGATATCTTGCCACTAGTTGCTCCTCTATTTCTGCCAGATTATTCCTAGAAACTAGTTGGTAGAACTCATCAGTGTATAGTCGTTGATAGATTTACCTCTTTGTTTCAGTGTGTGGAGCCTCTGCTATAGAGTTTGGGAGTAGCCAAAAGGAATAAATTTTCTCTCATATTCTTCTTCTTCTTATCCTAATCATTGATTCTAGCTTTTTCTTATCTCTCTCGTTTCTTCTTTAACTCCTTTCACCAAGAAGATGCCCTGTCCTTTAATCTGATTGAAATCAATTTAAATCACATCTATTCAGACACTTTCTTGTACTAAAAAATCCTCTCAATCTCGTTCAACCAATATATGAATTATTTTGCCTATAAAGTTAATGAAAACTCAGGAGTTTTGACATGAAAGCCAAAATGTCAAGATTTGTTCTCTTCTCGCTCAAAGGGTTGTCTCCTCTAAATTCACCTCTGATTTTTAGTACTGGCTAGGGACCTTTGGTCACTCTCCTATTCCTACTCATGCCGCTTATGATCTCATAGGTCCCTCTCCTCTAGCCTATGGGTTAATTCTACGATCTGCTTTAGCATGTCTTGAATGACGAACTCCTAGACATTCCTCTCTCAAAGGGGGGGCTCCTCATCCCTTTCTTGGCCACACCTTGCTCCACGACCTTTTCCCATGTTTTGTTAGCGCACATAATAGAAAACAAATACTCTTCCACGGGATTACAGCACATAGCACATAAACATAGCACATAATAAATCTGAGATCATTTGGGTTTGATACCAACTAATATAGGTGAAAGTTAAATACATTAATTAAACAAAAAAACAAAAAATATTTTATTAGGCGAAATGAGCTCCAGATGTGAGCCTCAAATTCATAAGTTTATTTTCTCTAAAATAATGATAATCAGATTTGTCTTCTTAGAAGGTTTACAAAGCCATAAATAGGACAAAAACCCTACCTCAACTAGGAAACAAAAACAAATATTAGAAATTATAAAGGAAAGAAGCATAAAATTCAAAATAAGAAGGAAATCTAAAAATAAGAAGAAAATCCGAAAATAAAAAGGAAAATCACATAAACTACCAAAACCGAAGGGTCTCAGCAAAATTTTTGATATCTAAAGATCTGATGCACCTCCACAATCTTTAGATTTACCGACAGAATTTTCCGTCAGTATTTGCACTACCATTCCGTTGGTAAAAAGATTACCGACGAAATCACCGACGGAAAGTCTCCGTCGGTGAATCTTTCGTCGGTAATTTTTTGTCCATCATTCAGTCCGTTGGTAATAAAAAAAATATTATTACCAATGAATTTACTAACGGAAAAAGCGAGCAAAAAAAAATATTTCATTCCGTCGATAATTCCCTCCGAAACAAACCGTATGTAATTCCGTCGGTAATTATTTAAAAATATTTAAAAAATATATATTTTACAAAACTATAAAATAATTAAATTAATATTAATCAACACTCTATAATACTCAAAATGCTTGGAAAAAAGAAGAAGAAAATCAAATCAAAAAAATTTGCAACAAATAAATAACACGAAAAAATAAATTCAACTAAAAAAATTTATATGAAAAAAAATTTAAAAATCCTATAAATAAATAAAATAAAAATTGATCTCATATAAAAAAAAATCCTATAACAACATTCATACAATTATTAAGAACAAAAACAATAAAAAATAAAATAAAAAACAAATATAGTGAAAAAAACATGAAAAAAGAAGAATTTTTTTTTACCTTAATGTAGTTGCAAGTGAAGCTAAGAAGAGAAAAAAAAAATTCGTAAAGTATACTAATTAAAAAAAACTGAGAAGAAAAAATAAAAAAGGAGAAGAAGACATACCTGAGCATGGAGGAGAATAGAAGGAGTTGAGGAGAGAAAAGAAGAAGAAGAAGAAGAAAGGAGACGGGTCTGTTGTGAAATTAGGGATTCTAGGCTTTTTATTGGGGCATTTTACCGACGGATAATTAAATATTAATATTTTTAATCATTCTGTCAGTGATTCCGTCTGTAATATTTAATTTAAATTTTGAATTTAATAAATTTTTTTTCAGAAACTATCAAATATCACTGACGACTTTTCAATCCGTCGGTGATTCCGTCTATAATATTTAATTAAAATATTTAATTTAATTTAAAATTTTTAGAAAACCGCCAAATAACACCGACGACTTTTCAATCCGTCGGTGATTTTATATGTAAAGAACAGTAATTAACAGTGCAATTGGAAAGTGAATAGTTCTAGAGCTCTCTGTAAAATACCGACAGAATGTTCCGTCGGTGATTCCCTTTGTAATTAACATGATGAATAGTGTTGATAGTTTACCAATGATTTTACTGATGAATAGTGTTGATACTTTACCAATGATTTTAACATGATGAATAGTGTTGATAGTTTATTCCGTCAATAATTTCGTTGGTAAAAATAGCACGTCATCATTTTTTTGCTTTGTTTTAATTATTTTTTTCCCATTGTAATTCCCTCGGTAAATATCGAGGGAATATGTCCGTCAGTAAAATCCGTCGGTAATTTACCAGCGAAAATATTCACTCGGTATTTCCGTTTGTATTTATCGATTTTCTGGTAGTGATGTAATAGCTACTATAGGGAAAACTATTTTTAAAAACTCCTGTAAAAATATGAGCGCAATCTAACAGTGAAATGAAAGGTTATGGTTCTTTTGAGTCGTTATTTTGGTTTGGTGCGACTAGACCTCCTCTTGGATTTTGATCTATCTCACTGGTCCATAAATACATTTTCTAAGTCATCCACATAATCTGTCTAGGGTAGATCATCATCTGATTATGATAGACTCACACTTGACTGCTTAGAATCACTTGTTATCAAAAGCTCGACTACATCAGTGTGTTAATGAGAAAAATCTTTTTCTTTTTTGATATTAAAGGCAGCTGCAAGATGGTAGCAGGGAGATTTTTTTGTTTATAACTATGGCCCATTAAGGACAACAACACAGAAAAATTCAACTAGTACTTTTTGATGATCATCACTTTGTTAATATGATAGTTAACATCTCTCAGGTCCTTTCAGGACCACCATTTAAAATCAACAAATAGTTTCAATCTGTTATTGGTTTGAGGCATGACTGAAAGACATGAAAAATA
>Ga0307517_10014764_pt1 | contig 10456 bp, 13 predicted proteins | sample 23_EM_MG_FD_194515 | JGI IMG/M metagenome (GOLD analysis project Ga0307517, IMG submission 194515) | Populus trichocarpa ectomycorrhiza microbial communities from riparian zone in the Pacific Northwest, United States - 23_EM | ecosystem: Host-associated > Plants > Roots > Unclassified | place...
CGTGAGTCCACCCACACTGTCAACATGGCTAGCGCGACCGAACCAAGTTCAACCAACGTGATGCATGGCTCTCCGGCGGACCGGCGCTCGAATGCGAGGTGGAGGGGTTCTGTTGCCAACCAGTGACCAACGCAAGACGAAAAGGCATTTTGGCCACTACCACCCTCCTCACCACTTCCTCTTTTCACGCTTGAAACGCGAGACGGGGGCAACCACCACCCCTCCTTCACTCGAAATTTGAGAATGACACCCTCCATTTGTCCGTTCAACATCCACCACCCCTCTCTCACTCAAGATGCGAGACAGATCAGTTATAAGTAAGCTAAAGTAGTAAGTAGTACGGCATTAGATAAGCCTGAGTAAAGCGATGGTTATGTACTAGTAAATGAAGGAAAAGGAATATAAAATAAAACAGACACTGGCAAGAATAAGAAAGGGAAGAATAAGAAAGGTAATAGAGTAAGGGAATCATAGGGAATAGAGAAAGGGAATCATACAGGTATTCTTCAACAATGGAGGGCCTTTTTTTGGCCACTACCACCATCTCTCGGCGCGTATCACCCCTCCAGTTCTCGAATGCGAGGCGGAGGGGTTTTATTGCCCACCAACTTGAACACCCTCCCGTTTGACACCACGACCCCTCGCTCGCTCGAAATGCAAGACGGGGGCTTTTTTGTTTACCACAAACCCTCTGTTTGACACTACACATCTCCCTACACCGCTCGAATGCAAGACGGGCCTTTTGGGCCTCCGTTTGAAACCCACCACACCCCCCTCCCTTGAGATCAACCAGCATTGAACGTTAAACGTTGAGCGCCTGAACTTTATTAGTGGCCCAAGGGCCCAAGAACATTGCATCACTTCAGGCGATCGAGCTCAGGAATATAATTGGAGGATGAAACAAGTAATACGATGTTGAACGCCTTGGACTAAGACTTCGGAGACCACAAATCAAGTGCATGCCTCACTTGATTAATATGTCCCTGTTTAAAACCTTCCTCCTTCAAATCCATGATAGTGGCGAAGCGAAGGGATCCAGCTGTATCATATCCACTATCACTCAACCTCTTGATCAGACTCTCGTTCAAAAAATATTTGTCCCCAAATTCATGAATCGTCAAATTCGATCCAGGCAATCGAGATTTGGACAGAAGAGTTTCTTCGTCGCCCTTGATGATCGCCCTGCCGCCGTCACCGCCATCTCCACCAATGGTGCCGCCCCCACCATCTCCACCAGTTCCACCTGCAGAGAGTGGTAAGTTGAAAGATTCGAAACCGACAATGTAACCCTTCCTCACCTTCAAAGTCGTCGATCATTATCCGGGAATTCTCATCTTGATGGTTGATTAAAGCTTCTCCACCGAGTCCGCCGTGCCCTCCGTGCCCTATTATGGTTGTAACACTGTCGCTGCTAAGACCCCCCCGACCTCCCGTACCACCTATATACAATGTAAATGGAGGAGCAGTCCTGAATGTATCATTATCCCCTACCTTGCATTCTGTGGATGCGTAGACCACGCGAGATTTCAGGGGATTTGTCCTTTCCATTCACTGTAGGAGAGGGATCAGACGGTTGGGCCTTTCTTCCACTTGTAAGCAAACGAAAAGTAACAAAAGTGTAATAAACGTTCACCTCGGGTGTAGCAGGCCTCTGAGCAAATCGAGACAATAGAGAATGCCGCATCGACCAGAAAGTTATAATTAGTGACCAGGCATCCTCTCATAGAGTTTGTATATATGTAGCACAGAAAGTCGTCTTTGTTTGTTCGTCTTTGTTTGTTCAATTACATAACGTATGTGCTCTTGCTGAGCCATTCTCACTGGGAACAACGCGACAACGAGAAGCGGCCTCCTTTGGTTGTCTACTGTGCATTTCAAATCAAGCAGATTCAATTAATCTGGGTTTGGTTCCGGGTTATCTTTGCGCGCCGCGCACAGCCTGCCAGCAACGACATGGGTTTATCAATCGCGGACGATCATTTTGCACGATTAATTGGGTGGGGTTCAATCCAGCATGCTGCCATACCCTCAATAGTCCCCTCGTTTCGTTCATGGCCATGTTAGCAACATGGGCAATTACAACTCTGGCGGCATCGGCGGTACAGTCAACATTGGAACACTGGTTCAGTCGAAAAAGTGAGTGAGACGCAGAATTGCAGAAAGCCCATAGCTGACCTTACCCGCTTCAAGGCACACAAGAATCGCTCTCAATGGTCTTCTGGTTGACTGGCGAAGCGGGATACGGAAAGTCGACGATCGCGTACAGATCATCCCCTCAATTGTGGACCAGCTCGCTCACCATTCCCAACCCTATGCCAATGCCTTACTTAGGGCGAACAAGTTTCACTCCGTTGACATCACATCCAAACAGATGAAGGACCTCCTCGTTGATCCCTGGACGCAATCAGTCAGCAAGTACCACGGAGAATTCCGCCCTTTCCTCGTCGTTGTGGATGCCCTGGACGGAGCGATGGCACCCGCATTGTTTTTAGTTCAATTGACGGGTCTGTGCGGGTATGGGATACCACGACGGCGCAGAGCTGAGACTGGATGGCCAGACCGACAATGAAATTCATTATGGATTCCATCTGTTTTGGCGAACATCGTCACCCCTGATGATCATGATTTTCAGGATGGCACAAATGTAATAAGTTGAAATATGACTTTACTCCGTTCCCTCTCCATTCATGATTTGAACAATTGATCAAAACGAGAATTCCCAAGGGCCAAAATTGGGATCTGCGTGAACCGTCCTTTGTGCGCCGCACCGGCCCCTTGAAGTCTAAGTCTTCGGACCTCCATGTTCATCAGGCTCAAACGTTCAACGCAAGTCTGACGCTGTGATTGTAAATCAAATTTTTTCGAAGTTAGGCATTTGTTTCTTATTATAAACTCTGCAGATACCCTGGACAGCTTCTTGGTTGACCCGGCCAAAGGTGACACATATCGAAGTGCTAAGCAAGTTCAAGTTAGTTGTATCGCGGGGTCCGTATGGACAATATGCGGCCATGCCCTGAGACATAAAATGTCTCGCCTAATTTTCTTCAGACCCAACCGGTGACTTCTTATTTCCCCCCCATGGATTATCTGCAGGCACTTCCGCAGTCGATTCTCACCCATTTACAAGTCCTGAACCCCTTTATTCTGATCGGGGTGGGAACTCTGCTCTTATGGCTGATACTCTCCTTTCGCAATAGCGGGGCTTGGAAGGTTAGATACGTACGGTTCTGCTACACTCGATAGACTCTGACTTGTTTCTAGCTAAGACAATTCCCAACAGTTGGTTCTAGCTTGCCCATCCTTTCTCTCATCGACACATTCAAATACATAAAAAATTCGAACACTATTGTGGAAACTGGGAAGCGAAAGGTGAGCATAGTCCTCGTCTAGCAATGCTGTTATGTGATCAAGTTCCGTCACTTGTCCACAGTGGCCAGGCCGTATTTTCAAGGTTCCTACTCCGGCGGGGTGGCAAGTTGTCATAACAGATCCAAAACACATAGATGACATCAGAAGAGCCCCTGGACACATATTATCTGCAAGGATGGTTAACGAGGAGGTGTGCTAGGCTTCCCAGTTTGTGTATTAACACTCACAGCGGTCTAGGCCCAACAAGCGCAATACACTATCGATCGTCGTGTGAGAGAGAACAAAATGCACCATTCAATCATCAAAATACGGCTTAAAAAAGAACTTGAAACTCTGGGGTTGGTCAGAAATGTTCACGAGGAGGTGGTCGAATCTTGCAATCAATATATTCCCGTCAAAGATGGTAAATGTCTTTCAGGGCGTTCACATTTTACGGAAGGTGACAATTCCTCGCAGAGTGGACGGGCGTCGTACTGCTTAAAAATATGAAGACAATAGTTGCTCGTGCGGCCAATCGAGTATTCGTTGGACCGATACTATGTGAATCTTGACTTTACTGTAGCTTATTGGCATTCCAAACTGATTCTATCCGTGTGATAGGTAAAAATCCTGACTGGGTCAAAGTCTGCGTCGAGTTTACTACGGACGTATTCAAAACCGCCTTTGTCCTTGCGCTCTTCCCAGAGTTCCTACGTCCGTGAGTCTTTATTCTGCGCTTTTGATTGCCATTTGCCTCAATATTGACACTCGTTGTAGCCTCGTAAACTACTTTGTTGGTGGTAGGTTAGCCCAACACAATCGTGAGGGGTTAGAACTTCTTGAACCTTTAATTGCCGCTCGCCGCGATAATAAAAGAGATGAAAGTTTCGTACGTCGTTTCCTCTCTATGGGGTCTGAGAGCTCACCCTCACCTGAACAGAATGACTTTTTGACGTGGCTGGTAGAAGAATCCGAAGGTGAAGATAGTAAGGATTGGCCCATTACTGCGCGGATATTCGCCGTGAACCTCGGCGCTATCCATACATCGTCTATGGTGAGTCTGCCAACAGACTATTATCATGTGAACATGGACTCATTTGTGGTTCAGGCTTTGACACACGTTTTACTTGATTTGGCAGCAAACCCAGAGTATATGAAGCCACTTCGAGAAGAAGTGGACGAAGTGACCAGACGAGAGGGATGGTCCAAATCTGCCCTTGATCAAATGCACAAACTCGACAGTTTCGTGAAGGAGTCGCAACGGCTCCGTCCACTTGGCTTGGGTGAGTTGGCGTATACAGTGATTTTCTGTTTTATTCTTTACTTACATTTGATAACTCTTGAAGTGATGATGGGCAGATATGCGGTTGTTGATTTTACGTTCTCGGATGGCACCTTTATCCCTGCTGGTACTGTCGTCGGCGTTTCTTCCAACAACATACAACGCGATCCACGAGTATACGAGGATCCCGACACTTTTGATGGTTTCCGGTTCGTCAAAATGAAGGAACGAGCGGCTCTCGAAGGCCATCCCGACAAAAATTTCGATATGGTCACCACCAATGCGGATTTTGTGGCGTTCAGTCAAGGAAGACACGCTTGCCCTGGACGATATTTCGCTTCTGCAGAAATCAAGCTGATATTTGCACATATTGTCACGACTTATGACGTGAAGTTGGAAGAGGGTGCTCGCCTGGATTTGTTTATGATGAATGCCATCATGCCAAATCCTGACAGTAAGGTTTACTTTAGGAAGCGACAGTATTAGCTCAAATCGAGGTATGTAGTGTGTTATATTTCCCAACGGCGTTATGTAAATGTTCAGGTCGAGGTGTTTCATTGACGTCTCGAAAAGCAACTTTTCCGTAACTTGTCTGCGGGCCAGTAACTGTCTAGAATTCCGCAATTCCGTGCAATTTCATTGCAGGAGCAATGTAATTTTTTTAATTCTTTTAGTGGCTGTTCCTGTACATGAAAACATCGGAGTAGCATCATCTCCGGTATCGAGGAACACTCGCGTGTCAATCTTCATCACGTGACTCGACCACGTCAGTAACGATCCAAAAATAAAACCACCTTTCAACTGAAGATCCAACTTGTACCACCAAGCATCATGGCACCAACGAATTTCAAGCCAATCGTCTCAACCCTCGTTCAGCTCTTCCTCCTCCTTCTCACACCGACATTCGTACACGCTGGATTATTCCCCAAGAGCTCACTCGTTAAAATGATAGACGCCAAAGAGTTCAGAGAGGTTATGAAGTTGAACGTACGTGTATTGATGCTTTTCTGATTCTAATAACAAAAATAATAAATTATGTAGCAAACGAGCTTGGTCGCGTTCGTAGCTCCTTGGTGTGGTGTATGTGTCGTTTTTTGCTTTTTCAGGTCGCTTGTTTTGAATCTGAAAAGAAAAGCAAAATAGCACTGCCAACGGATGGTCCCTGAACTAAGCAAAGCCGCTATCGGGTTGAACCCCCTGATAGGAACATATGCCGTTGACTGTGACGATGAGAAGAACAAGAAACTTTGCTCGAAACAGGCAAGTCGCACGAGCGGCTGATAAAAAGTTAAACAACTGACATCTTTTTGTGGTGTAGGAGGTACAAGGGTTCCCGACGATCAAGCTGTTCCCCAGAGGGAAATACCTCCCTGCGATGTTGTACGATCAGGAAAGAACCGCTGGTGGTTTTTATAATTATGCATCGAGGAGGGTCCCGAAAGCCGTGGATTCCCTTAAGAAATTGGACGATGTGAAAGATTGGGTCGAGAAGGTAGCCAACGTTGCAATCGAGGGGGGAATGAAAGTATTGACGTTTTTAAAATAACAGAACAAAGCCAGTTCCACTCTTGCGGTACTGCTGCTGACGAAAGATTCCAAAGTTCCTTTGTTATGGAAAGTCCTTGGCAACAGGTATACCGGCACATCATTACGGTTTGGAGCGCATTCCGACAAGGACGGGAAAGTGTTTGGAGAGCTTTTTGTGTCTTCTCAAAAAGATCAAGATGACGACGGGAGCAAGATCCTCGTTTGGGTGGACGGAAAGGGACCTAGGAGATATGCTGGAGTTGCCAAGTATGAACCTCTGACGGCGTTTTTTGGGAGACTTCTGCTGTCGTTGCAGGGTGGTGGTGATGGTCATCATGAAGATGATTTTGGGGGTCTGTTGTTAGTTGATCAGGATGGGGTGCTGCAACATTCTGCGGAAGACCTGTGAGGGTGACAACGGGGGTTGTGTGTGTTATGGAGACATGTAAGCGAGTTGGGTTGCTTTCGAGTTTCGCAATGCAATAATACGTTCGGCTGATAATTATTATATGTTCATCAGGATGGGATTTGTATATGGAGACTCTGAAGTGAGCAGCTATCGCAGAATCAAGTCGACTTGGAATTTTTTAAACCAATACTAGGTCTCGTTGCTAGGTTGAAATAGATGAGACGTCTTAGTATGATACATGAGGCATGAAGTATGATACATGAGGCTGGGGTATGATGCATGAGGACAGAGTCGGGCACAACTTAACCGATGGCCGTCTGAGAAACATCAACACATGTAGCCTCAAGGCCGTCCATTCTGTGTTGATGAACGCAGAGGATTGGGGGGGTCGGAGGTGTCGATACCGACGGTCGTTCACGAAACAAAATGGCGGGCGGTTCGATTGAACCCGACATTCGGTGCCGACGGGGGTGGGTGGGTGATGAATCAGTCGAGGCGTATAGAGAACGCAGGGACACGGATGGAGTAGGGGGGCTGAGGTCGATTGGCGGGGATCGGCCTCAGCCGGGCTATGCGACATCTGGTCGCGCTGACGACAATTTTTTTGTTTTGTTGAGGTGTGATGTCGAGCCATAAAAGATTTTTTGAAAGATGGGAATTGTTGTTGACAAGTCTTCATTGCAGCAGGCGCCTGTTTTTGTGGTTTGGCACAGGATTTAATATGACAAGGATATTTGGAATTTCATAACATAACATGGCAACAAACACGTTCACTGGCAGTCAGTTAAGCTATTGTTTATACTATCCGTCCTTGTGGACAACAAGAAAGGATAAGCTACGATCTTCGTCTTCTTCGAATATTGGGATTCTATTCCAAACGCGGCGCAACGGGAGTTCGTGCATTGTGCTGATGACAAGAACACAGATGGCAACGCTGCAAGTTTCGGGCTAAAATTAGAACTACCTAATCAGGACGAGTTGCTATTGTGCCCGAAAGAGAATAAAAAGTCCATTGTGATCTGTGGTTTATATTGTTCCAACCGCACAAGTAGTTTTTATTTCGTCTCCCACAACCGTCGCTGTGCTTCGGCTTTTCTTTTCTTCATGTCCACAGTCGCGCCAACTAACAACAACGCCATGGATCCAGCACAGCGTACTCGCCTCTTGCGCACCGCCAGAAAGATCGAGGCTCTTCTTGGCACCACCCCACAGGTCGTCGGGAGGAACGACGTGTATGTTTCCCAGTTCTCGTCTTCCGCCAGCTCGCTCGAGTCCACTTCGTCTGAGGACCACCACCCCCGCAGGAGACCAGACGTCCGGAACGTCTTTTCTGCAGACAAGTCCAAAAAGTCAAAAGGCGCCAGACAGCCTCTCGCCCAACCTCTGCTTTTGAGGATGTCCGCCGTCCCAGTCGACCACCGTCGCCGCCAATCCACCAACAGCATCGTCTTCTCCTCCCCTCCTCGCCCCAGACTCGTTCCCCCCCCCATTCCCGCACCGCCCCTCATCACGCCCTTTGAACGCAGGAAATTCAAAGTCGATTCTGTCCTTGGCCCCCTCTCGCCTTTGAACACGTCGCATTTCCCATCCAGACCCAATGTGGATCTCGACCTTCCACCCACTCCCGTCGCGTCCGTGCCTGACATGCAGGATACCGCGACCCTCAATTCCTTGACCGACAGGGAGAAAAGGATTAAAATGGCCAAGTTGCAGAGGATGATGGGTGAAAACGTCCCTCCAGAATTGGTCTTCAGAGACACGACGCGTAAACTCGTCCTCAACAAGTCGGAAAAGAGGCATAGAAGAAGGAGTCGGTCTTTGTCTGCCCCACGAAACGCCCAGACTCTTTCTCCCGAAGAACAAGTCGCGAGAATTTGCAAGGGTAAGGGCAAGGAGACTGATTCAGTACGACCTCTGCCCCCCCTCCCCACTCTACCCGTCCCCACCTCACCCCCTCCGCGATCCCTCCCTCCGACCCCTACCGCACCCTTGATCACACAAACGACGACGACGACGACCTCGATTCCACTCTTCCGCCAGCTATCCCTCTCCATGAAACAGAAATCCCGAAAATCCAGACCAAAGAGCTTATACTTGGGTACCGCCTCTGCGTTTGTCGCCGCGAACATCAAACTCGCACAACAGGAAAAAGAAGTCGTAGAAACCGCCGAGACCGTCCGGGGAACTGTTTCCTTGGACGAAGGCAGACATTGGCTTAGTACCCAAAAGAGGGAATCCGATAATGACGAGGTCCGCGCGGTTGAATGTCCGGATGCGCCTTTCAGGAGGGAGAAGGAAAGGATTGAGAATATTTCGGCTTTGAGGACGGAGATTTGGAGAAGGAAAGAACAGGAGTGGAGTGGTGAGTGGAATATTCAAGATATGGATGAGGTTGCGAAGGCTTTGAGAGGCTTGAAGGCGAATTAAAAAAAGTTTTCAAAAAAAATTATTTTTATTTGTATTTTTTTTTATCCATTACGACCCCTCACTCATTCAACATTTGTACTACAAATTGCAATCTCTTTTTCTTGAAACGTCCACGACGCATTTTCTTTTTGGTTCAACTGCACATTCATTACTAAATTATTCTCTTACTATTCTACCTACTAGTACTGCTACTGATAAATGTCGTTTGTGTATACATAGAATCGATTGCCCTTGCGCTCCAAATATGCACCCCCAACCTGCGTAGTCATGCAGATAACTATAAATGATTCAGGAAAAAGGTTGACCCTGATAGGATGGAATTTCAAGACTTGAACGTTTGAACGTTCGTGTTACCTCCATTTCGGCCAGGTAAACGATCCCATTCTGGGTTTACCTTACTAGGACGGGTTATCCGGAATATCATTGTTTCCTTTGGCAAATCGTTGATTGCTCCGCCTGTTCGCACAAAGTCATGATCACCAATAATACTAACACCGACGATAGCTGGCCCTCGGTACCGTAGTAATATCAGGGTGGGTGCGAGTGGGTGTGTAGGGAGACATGGATATACTTACCTTGCTATGATGCGGCAATGGATGCAATAACCAGATTTAGCGTGAACCGACAAAATTCCGAAAATGGGGTCGTCATGTTTTTTTTTTGTCGATGAGCGGACCGAGGTTGGTCACCGCGACGGTAGTGGTAATAGCCTGTCTTGCCCCCCTTGGTAGACCCGTTTCTTTTTAGAAGCGGCTTGGATGATACGTTGTTTGTTTAGATGCAAGAAGGTCCTGAACCCTCACGACAGCCCGAACGAGGGGACCTGGTATTTGCAAAAGGCCGATCAAGATAAGCAAAAGAGAGCTTGTGGGGGGGGATGCTCCCTCATCGTGAGGGAAACCGTTCAAACGATTGCGTCAACCGGCTCGAGAGTTTCCCGAGTTCTAAAAGTGACCCATGGGTTCTCACTTCTCAGGCTGGAGTGCTTCCTTCTGTGAGTCTAGAAGAACCCGACCACTTCAAAGGGTATGTGGCTAGGATGTTCCGTTCTATAGTAAGTATTGTGGAAATCAGGCCCGAAAAGTCATTTTTCAAAGCAAAGCAAACTAACCTGAAGTAAATCCGATCTGTTCAAGTTAAACCACGCGGTTAACCGCATATGTTCAACGCCGCATAAAAGATGAGCTCGGCAAATATGAGAAACCGGTCCATGGGACGAACATCATCACCAGTATCAGCCCCGTTTCTTATTTTGATTTGCGTGGCATTTGCACTCGACGCACCTACCACGCCAAAAAAGTGATGTTCACCTCGCAGCACTCCAAAGTGATCCGATAGGTCGGAACACTGCACATGCGCACTTTGTCCGCGTCTTCAATTTCTTGCCATGGAACAGAAATAAATGTCTTGCATATCCTGTTCTTCAAATCACATCTTTGAAAACAAGTCAAGCTGCAATGCAT
>Ga0307517_10014765_pt1 | contig 10456 bp, 10 predicted proteins | sample 23_EM_MG_FD_194515 | JGI IMG/M metagenome (GOLD analysis project Ga0307517, IMG submission 194515) | Populus trichocarpa ectomycorrhiza microbial communities from riparian zone in the Pacific Northwest, United States - 23_EM | ecosystem: Host-associated > Plants > Roots > Unclassified | place...
GCACGCGAGACGGCCGACATGGTTGACCGCTTCAATGCGATCTCGGCCGAGATGGGCGACCCGAAGGACGATACCGATTTCGACAAATTGCTGGAGGAGATGGGCGATCTCCAGACCAAGATCGACGCGGTCGACGGCTGGAGCCTCGACAGCCAGCTCGAACTGGCGATGGAAGCGTTGCGCTGCCCGCCCGGCGACAGCCCCGTCACCAGCCTGTCGGGCGGCGAGAAACGCCGCGTCGCGCTGACGCGGCTGCTGATCCAGAAACCGTCGATCCTGCTGCTCGACGAACCGACCAACCACCTCGATGCCGAAAGCGTCGAGTGGCTCGAAAATCACCTCAAGGAATATGCCGGCGCTGTGCTGATGATCACCCACGACCGCTATTTCCTCGACAATGTCGTCGGTTGGATCCTCGAAATCGATCGCGGCAAGTATTTCCCTTACGAGGGCAATTATTCGACCTATCTCGAGAAGAAGTCGAAGCGGCTGGAGCAAGAGGACCGCGAGGAATCCGGCCGCGCCAAGGCGATCAAGGACGAGCTCGAATGGATCCGGCAGGGCGCCAAGGCGCGCCAGACCAAGTCCAAGGCGCGTATCGCCAAGTTCGAGCAGCTCGTCGAGCAGCAGAAGAACCGCACCCCCGGCAAGGCGCAAATCGTCATCCAGGTGCCCGAGCGGCTGGGCGGCAAGGTGATCGAGGTCGAGAATTTGTCCAAGGCCTATGGCGACAAGCTACTGTTCGAGGACCTGTCGTTCACGCTGCCCGCGGGCGGCATCGTCGGGGTGATCGGCCCCAATGGGGCGGGCAAGTCGACCTTGTTCAAGCTCATCATCGGCACCGAGACGCCCGACAGCGGGACGATCGAAAAGGGCACCACGGTGCACCTCGGCTATGTCGACCAAAGCCGCGACCATCTCGATTCGTCGAAGAACGTCTGGGAAGAAATCTCCGACGGGCTCGATTCGATGAAGGTCAACGGCTTCGACCAGTCGACGCGGGCATACGTGGGCGCGTTCAACTTCAAGGGCGCCGACCAGCAGAAGAACGTGGGCAAGCTGTCGGGCGGCGAGCGCAACCGGGTGAACATCGCCAAGATGCTCAAGCGCGGCGGCAACGTACTCCTGCTCGACGAACCGACCAACGATCTCGACGTCGAAACCCTGGGCGCGCTTGAGGAAGCGATCGAGAATTTCGCGGGCTGCGCCGTGGTCATCAGCCACGACCGCTTCTTCCTCGATCGCCTGTGCACGCACATCCTGGCGTTCGAGGGGAATAGTCACGTCGAGTGGTTCGAAGGCAATTTCGAGAGCTACGAAGAGGACAAGCGCCGTCGTCTGGGCGATGCTGCGGATCGGCCGACGGCACTGGCGTATAAGAAGCTGACGCGGTGAATGAGGTATGCGTGCGAGGCCGATCGGGCACCGCACGATATCATTTGGCGACGGGCATCTTTCCCGCCCAGCGGATCGCATTCGTGAGCAACCGACGATAGACGGGATCGTCATACGCCTCGGGTTTGTGGCCGAGCGCCGAGAAAAATATGCGTCCGCTGCCCAATCCCCGCGTCCAGATGATCGGGTGGACCGCGCCCATCGCAAGCTCGGGCGGCATTCGATAACTGCGCTCGTCCAGCGTCGCCAATATTCGCGCGTCGTTGCCGCTCGGGACGCGGTCGAACGAATAGAGTTCGTCGGTCCACGTCCAGGTGCCCGGGATACCCGCCATGAGCGGATCATCGGGTTCCGTCACGTTGATCGTGGCGCGCTGAAACTGGTCGGCGCCGTTGGGATGGCCGATGAATCGTGCCCCGATCACGCTGTCGACATAATAGGTCCAGGGTTGGCCCTTGTCCCCGCCGGCGGCGTGAATAGCGACCAGGCCGCCACCGCGTTTTAGATATTCGACGAAGGCCGCGCGCTGACTGGGCGTGAACAGGTCGCCGCTGGCGCTGTCCAGTACGACTACGCTGAAACGGGACAGCTGAGCCGGGTTGAAGATCGCGGCGTTTTCAGTGGTGAAGGTCGCGCGACCCTGAGCCTTGGCAATGTCTTCGAGTACCGTTTTGGAATGCGGAATGTGTTCGACATGACGAAATCCGTTGGTTTTCGAGAAGATCAGCACTGCGTGGCTCAATCCCTTGGGAAGGGCCGGTGGTGTTTGGTCGAATACCGGTGCTGGGTAATGTGGATCCGCCGTCTGCTGCGCTGTTGCTGAGGCGCTCAGGAGGAACAGGAGCGTCACCGCCAGCCAATATCGACGTTGCATTGCCCAGTCCTCCCGATCGGATTTAATGCCGCGGCCGCCGACGAAGCGGTGTCGCCTGCCGCCAATGGTGGCCCAGACCGGGGCTGCCGGCAACTTGTCGGGAATCGAAAGCCGGCGAGCGAGGTTTCAGGCAGTAAACCGCTTCATGAGCCCTTTCACCGGCTGGCCCGCCTCGACATAGGCTTCGACATGCTCGACCCGCGCGAGCGGCGGCGTTCCGCATCAGCTCAAGGGTGTTTCACAAAGCGGTTTCGTCCATGGTTCGAAAATCCGTTTCGGTTCCGAAGCGTTCTCGCAAATCCATTTTCCTACACGCCGCGATTATGTCATCTTCGAATCGCGATCGGCGTCCGCTCCCTTCGGTTCGGTGCGCCGGCCGGCAAGCCCATGGCCAGTGCGAACATTGAGAACATTGGGAACATTCGGCCGGAATGAGTCGCCAATGGAGAGAATTTATGCGCCGCACGCTCATCGCCATCCTTGTCGCCACAGCGCCGGTCGCGCTCTACGCCGCCGCGCTCGCCATGCCCGCCTATGTCACGGCCGCCGTCGCCGACACCGCGCGGCCCGACGCCGATCGCGTGGCGGACGTCAACCGCAAGCCCGCCGAAACGATCGCCTTTGCCGGCGTGAGGCCCGGCATGGTGGTCGGCGAATTCTATCCTGGCGGCGGCTATTTCACGCGGATGCTGAGCAACGTCGTCGGCGCCAAAGGGCACATCTACGGCATGGAAAACCTACGGTGGGACGATCCGAGGGCCGACAAGGCGCTGATCGACGCCACAAAGGGCAACGTCTCGATCGAAGTGGCGGCGTTCGGCACGGTTCGTTTTCCCAAGCCGCTCGACATCGCCTGGGTCACGCAGAACTATCACGACCTCAAGATCGCCAAATACGGCGTCGTCGACACCATCGCGTTCGATCGCGGCGTGTTCAACGCGCTCAAGCCGGGGGGCGTGTTCTTCATCCTCGACCATGAAGCGCCGCCGGGCACTGACGTTGCCGGTATCGAGAAGCTTCACCGCATCGAAAAGGCGCAAGTGATCCGCGAGGTGACATCGGTCGGCTTCAAGCTGGTTGACGAGGGCATGTTCCTGCGCCGACCGTCCGACGACCATACGCTCCCGATCTTCGACAAGAAGGTGCAGGGCCAGACCGACCAATATGCGCTAAAGTTCGTGAAGCCGTTGGGGCGTCCTAAGCCGTAAATCGCTTCGTGAACCCCTTCACCGGCTGGCCCGCCTCGACATAGGCCTCGACATGGTCGACCCGCGCGAGCGGCGGGCCTTCGCGGCACGCTTCGACCAGCGCCGCGACCGCGTCGTCCTCCCCGGATACCATGACTTCGACCGTTCCGTCCTGGCGGTTGCGCACCCAGCCGGTGACCCCCAGCGCTTGCGCTTTGCGGATAGTGTAGTCGCGAAATCCGACCTGGTGGACCTTGCCCGACACAACGACCCGCTGCATCACGCCCATATATGTGACCCCTTAACTCGACGACGGGTTGATTCCGCTCGCCACCGCCGATGCTACCACCGTTCGCGCTGGCCGATGCTGCCTCGCTCGACGGTTCGCCGCGCGCATGGAGCGGTTCGGCGGGAGCGGAGCGGGATGCGCGCCGAACCGAAAGGTTGTCCCGGGAACCTCCCTGCTTTCAGCGCGATGCTCGCACTGCGGCGGCGCATTGAATCGGACGGGGCAGGGGTGTATCGTCGATGCAAGACACCGGGAGGCGGCAATGAAGCGGACGATCATGACATTGGCCGCGATCCTGCTCGTCCAAGCGGCCGGCAGCGCGCGCACGACATCCGCGCCTTACACGTCGCTCACTCGCGACTTCGTCAAATTTCACGACGCCACAAAGACCATGCCCGAAAAGGAGCGCGTCATGCTGTTCCGTCAGCGCTTCGACGCGCTATTCCCGGGCTTCTACGAGCCCGCGTCGGGCCAAAGCGACGCGCAGTTCGAGCGCACCGTCGTATCATCGCTTAACGGCTTCGACGCGATCCGCGCCGACTATGAGATGGTCGAGCGCCAATTCCCGATCGCCTATGCGGCGGGCATTCGCCATTTCCGCGCGCAATTCCCGGGGTTCAAACCAGTGCTGCCGGTCTGGTTCGTCCACTCGCTCGGCCGGATGGACGGGGGCACGCGGACGCTCAACGGCAAGACCTATATGATCTTCGGCGCGGACGTGATCGCGAAGATCCACACCGACGGTACGATCGGGCCGTTCCTCGACCATGAACTCTATCACGTCGAAAACGGGCAATGGTTCAAGGATTGCGAGCCCGACACGACGGTCTGGTGCTCGCTGTGGCAGGAGGGCGGGGCGGTCTACGCCACGGCAGTGATGAACGCGGGGGCGGACGATCATATGCTGATGCTCGATCTGCCCAAGCCGATCCGAGCCACGGTCGATGCGCGGTGGAAGCTCGCGTTGTGCATGCTGCGGGGCGATCTCGATAAGTCGGACCAGGCCACCTACGCGAGCTACTTCATGGGCGGCAGCGGGGAGCAGGCGTTCCCCAAGCGCTGGGGCTATTATGTCGGCTTCCGCCTAATGCAGCGGGTGGGCAAGCGCCACACCTTGGCCGAGATCGACCGCATGGACCACGCCGCCGCCCGCAAGGAGATCGATCGCGAATTGGGCGCGATGATCGCCGAAGCGGGCGGATGCTCTTAGGCCGTCCTGTTCCGCATGGCATCGACGCTCCACGGGCCGGCGCCGGCCGCGGCGAGGTAGAGGAAGATGAAGCAGTAGAGCATCGCCGCCTCGCCCATGTTCACGGCCGGGAAGAAGCTCTTGGGGGCGTGGGCCATGAAATAGGCGATCGCCATTTGCCCGGACAGGACGAACGCGACCGGCCGCGTGAACAGGCCGAGCACCAGCAGCGCGCCGCCCACCAGTTCGAGCGCGCCAGCCGCATAGAGCAATGGGTTGAGCGGCATCGGGAAGGGCGGGACGCCGAAAAATTTGGACACGCCGTGCTGCAGGAAGCCGAGCCCGGCGACGATGCGCAGCAGCGACAGCAATTGTGGTGACCAACTGGCGGGAATGGGCATAGAAATCTCCTGTTCGTTACGCTTGCCGATCTAGGACGTGAGCCAACCGACAACCATTCAACGAATGGAAACGCTCCGTTACGCCGAAGGATAGGTGATCGCGATCACCTCATATTCCTTCTCGCCCGCGGGCAACGTCACACGCCGCAGGTCGCCGACCGTACTCCCGCGGAGCGCCCTCGCGAGTGGGGAGCTCCAGCCGACCCGGCCTTGCCCGGCATCGGCCTCGTCGTCTCCGATCAGGGTAAGCTTGCGCTGGTTGTCGTCTTCATCCGCGATCGTCACGATCGCGCCGAAAAAGACTCGGCTTTGATCGGGCGCAGCGGCGGGATCGACGACCTTGGCCGCCTTCATCCGCTTGGCCAGCCAGCCCAGCCGCCGGTCGATCTGGCGTAGCCGCTGGCGGCCGTAGATGTAATCGCCATTTTCCGACCGGTCACCGTTCCCCGCCGCCCAGGAAATCACCTCGACCAGCTTGGGCCGCTCATCGCCGAAGAGCTGGTCGTATTCCGCACGCAACGCCGCGAAGCCCGTGGGCGTGATGTAGTTGGGGCGGTCTTCGTTCACCCCATCCTTCTACCGTCATTCCCGCGAAAGCGGGAACCCATCTCCTGCCACTGGATCAACTACGGCGGTTGCATTGGAGGACGGCGTTGGAGCTGGGTTCCCGCTTTCGCGGGGATGACGAGCAGGGGCTCAACCCGGCCGCCTGTTGCCGAGATACCAGCTCAGCCGCGCGTTCCCCGTCGAGGTCGCACGTCGCGGGTTGATCAGGTCATAGACCACGGCGTTTTCGAGGACGTGCTGGACGTAGCGCTTGGTCTCGTCGAACGGGATCGCCTCGATCCAGTCGACCCAATCGACCGTGCCGCTGCGCGGGTCGCCGTTCGCCGCGAGCCATTTGTTCACGTTGCCGCCCCCGGCATTGTAGGCCGCGATCGCGAGCGGATAGTTGCCGTAAATCGCGTAGAGCCGTGCGAAATAAGCCGTGCCGAGCTGGATGTTATAGTCGGTGCTGGTCAGCAGCATCCCCGAATCCCAGGCGAGTCCGAGCTTACCGGCCTGTTCGCGGCCGGTGCCGGGCATCAGCTGCATCACGCCCCGTGCGCCGGCGCGGCTGATCAGCGCGCGGTCGAACTGGCTTTCCTGGCGCATGATGCCGTGCGCGATGCTCCAGCTGCCCGTCGCGGTTGCCGGGATATTGACCGTCGGGAAGCCGGTCAGCGTGTAGTCGCTGACGCCGTTGAGGAGTGCGCTGCGCCCGACCATCACCGCGAGGTCGGGCCGGCTGAGCATCCGCGCGAGCTCGGCGGCGAGGACGTGGTCGGCCTCGCTGCTGGCATTGTTGGCGATCTGGCGGACGAACGCCGATTGATCCTCATGCGCGCCGATCGTGCCGAGGAACTGCGCGGCGCGGACAACTTCGCTCTGATAAAAGGCGGCGCGGACCGCGGGATCGACCGGACGGTTGATCGCATCGGTCGGCGGCGCCATCGCGAGCCCGAGCCGCTCGGTCGCGAGCTGGCCGTAGAATTGATCGCGGTACGTCGACGCGCGGCCGAGGTAAGTCCTGGCATCTTCGCTGCGCCCGGCCGCCTCGGCGGCGCGGCCGGCCCAGTAGAAGCCCTTCGACTTGAGCGCGGTCGAGCGCGAGCCGCCGGTATAGCGGACGAACATCGGCGCGGCGTCGGCGGGGCGGCCGAGCCGCTTCATCGCGGTTTGCCCGGCCAGCCAGACGAGATCGGTATAGGGATCGCGCTCGCCGAACGGGCGGAGCGACACATCGGTGCCCGCGGGATAGACGTCGTCGACCTGGCTTGCGATGGCATAGGCCGTGCTCGCTTCCCCCGCCGCCAGCGCCGCGCGGGCATTCTTGAGCAACAGGTCGAACCAGCGATCAGGATCGAGCGGCCGCGCGGTGAAAGCATGCGGCCGCGCCAACAACGCCCGCGCCGACGCCCCGGCTCCCGAATTGGCCAGCCAGATCGCCTTGTCGGCAAGATAGCCCGGATCGCCCGCGCCGATCGCATCGGCGCTACCCGCGCCCGGCGCCGCGGTGCGCAAGTCGAGCCGCGCCTGGAACAGTGGCCGCCTGGCGATGCTGGTGAGCAGGATCTGGCGCGACGCGGCGCCGGTCTGCCCCTGCCACAGCAACTGGTCCATCCGCGCATCGTGATCGACCACGGTCAGCGCGTCGGGGAACGTCGTCAGCACGAACGATTCGTCGGCGTTGGACAGCACGCCCATGATCCAGCCGTTGCGCGCCGCGCTCTTCGCCTCGTCGCGCGCCCCGGTGCCATTGAGCACCTGCGCGAAGCGGACCCAGGCCGTCGCGTTCTGCGGCGGGAAGCGGCGGAAGAAAGCGGCGGCGGTCGAGACCGAGAAATTGCCTTGGCCCAATGCCGCCTCGGCATTGCGGCGCATCGCCGTCTCGCCTGGCCAGCCCGGATGCGCGAGCATGAAGCGCGCATAACTGTCGAACGGCGCATTGCTGGTCTGGCTCAGCGATCGCCATTCGGTGATCGCGGCCGACAGCGCTGCATTGGCGATCGCATCGCCGCTGGTTCCGGCCAACCGCGCCTTCGCCCAGTCGAACTGGTCCTGAAACGCATAGCCGGTCGCCGCCATCCCGGAAAAAGCGGTGGCGAACAGAGCTGTCTTGATCCACGGCGCGATCATGTGGACAGCATATAGAGCAGGCCTCTATCTGTCAGGTGAATAAACCGCGATTTGGGCGCGGATAAGGAGCTTTTAGGCATGTTTTCGGGATCGATCCCGGCGTTGGTGACGCCGTTCGCGGCAGATGGCTCGTTCGTCGAAGCGGCGTTTCGCGAGCTGGTCGAATGGCAGATCGCGGAAGGGTCGGCAGGACTGGTGCCGGTCGGCACCACCGGCGAAGCGGCAACGCTGACCTATGACGAGCATTTCGGCGTGGTCCGCGTGTGCGTCGATCAGGCCAAGGGCCGCGTGCCGATCCTGGCCGGCGCGGGATCGAACGACACTCGGGTCGCGATCGCCAACGTCCATGCCGCGAAGGATGCCGGCGCCGACGCCGCGCTGATGGTGCCGCCTTATTACAACCGCCCGAGCCAAGAGGGCATTTTCCGCCATTTCGAGGCGATCGCCAAGGAAACGTCGCTGCCGATCGTGCTCTACAACGTGCCCGGCCGCACCGTGACCGACATCCAGGCGACGACGATGGCGCGGATCGTCAAGGCGTTTCCCGGCGTGTTCATCGGGGTCAAGGACGCAACCGGATCGCTTGGCCGCGTGACCGAGCAACGGCTCGGCTGCGGGTCCGACTTCGTCCAGTTGTCGGGCAATGACGAGACCGCGCTGGCATTCAACGCAATGGGCGGGACGGGGTGCATCTCGGTCACCGCCAACGTCGCGCCCCGGCTGTGCGCCGATTTCCAGGCGGCATGGGCGGCGGGCGACCTTGTGCGCGCACGCGCCCTCCACGATCGGCTCTATCCGCTGCACATCGCGATGTTCACCGACGCCTCGCCCGGCCCGGTCAAATATGCGCTGGGCAAGGTCAAGCGCGATTGGCCGCTTCACCTCCGACTCCCGATGACCGAGGCTGGGGAGACGGCGCGCGCGGCGGTCGATTCGGCGATGGCGGCAGCCGGGATTTAAGTCAGCTACACTGGAGGTTTTCCGTAATGAACCTGAAGCGCAACCTGACCGGTCTGCTCGATTTCACCGGGCGTCAGAACCGCGAGCCGTTTTGGATCTGGGTGCTGATTTCTTACGTGGTCAAGACCGGCGTCAGCGTGGTCGGGATGATCCCATTCTTCGCGGCGATGTTCAGTCAATTCCAGACCATCGCCGCTCGCGGCCCCGACGCCGCGCCAATCGCTCCCGATGCGATGTTTGCCGACATGCAGCCGTGGATGTTCGGCATGGCCTTAGTCGGTGCGATCGGCGAGTTGGTTCTTGTCGCGTTGGTCGCCGCCGCGATCGTGCGCCGCCTGCACGACCGCGAGTTGTCGGGTTGGTGGGCGCTTCCGGTGCTGTTACTCAACCTGACCAGCCAGGCGTCGAGCCTCTCAATGATGGCGAGCGGTAAGCTCAACCTGAAGCCAGATCCGGCGCATCCCTTTGCGGCCGCGGCGCAGAGTTTCGGCCTCATTCAGCTCGTCGCGCTGATCGCGCTGATCGCGCTGGTAGTGGTCCTCGCATTACCCGGCACGGAGGGCTCGAACCGCTACGGCCCGGATCCGCTGGCGACGCGCTAGAGGAGCGGTGCTTCCCTTCGAACTCGTCCGCGCCTACATGCGCGCTCCCATGTCGCGTCCCAAGCCTGCAACCTTCGACAAGAAGAAGATCGTCGCCGAGAACCGGCGCGCGCGGTTCGATTACGCGATCGACACGACGTACGAGGCTGGGATTGCGCTGACCGGCACCGAGGTGAAGTCGCTGCGCGATGGCGAGGGGTCGATTGCGGAGAGCTATGCCGAAGTGTCTGCCGACGGCGGCGTGTGGCTGATCAATTCTAACATCCCCGAATTCAGCCACGGCAACCGCTTCAACCATGAGCCCAAAAGGCCCCGCAAGCTGCTGCTCCACGAACGCGAAATCAACAAACTGCACGGCGCCGTGGCGCGCGAGGGCATGACGCTCGTCCCGCTGATGATCTATTTCAATTCGCAGGGCCGCGCGAAGCTCGAGCTGGCGCTCGCCAAGGGGCGCAAGGCGCACGATAAGCGCGAGCATATCAAGGAACGCGACTGGAAGAAGGAAGCCGGCCGGATCATGCGCGAACGCGGCTGACGGCTTGACGTCATCGCGCCTAAATGTGTGCGATTCCGGACAATTGACTAGGCATATCACCAGCGTAAAACACGTCCCCTTACCGACAAGGGGATCGCCTTTCATGAAGCCTTTCACGTTCGCCCTGCTCGCCGCCACCGCGCTCGGTTCGGTCGCTGTCGCACAGTCTGCCTCCACTGCTGCCGTCGCCAAGGCCAAACCAACGTTCGGCACGTTCGGATTCGACGAAACCGGCATGGACAAGAGCGTGGCGCCGGGCGACAATTTCTATGGTTTCGCCAACGGCACATGGGCAAAGAACACGCCGATCCCCGCCGACAAATCGAGCTTCGGCGCTTTCGAAGT
>Ga0307517_10014766_pt1 | contig 10455 bp, 6 predicted proteins | sample 23_EM_MG_FD_194515 | JGI IMG/M metagenome (GOLD analysis project Ga0307517, IMG submission 194515) | Populus trichocarpa ectomycorrhiza microbial communities from riparian zone in the Pacific Northwest, United States - 23_EM | ecosystem: Host-associated > Plants > Roots > Unclassified | place...
TGTATAACAGTTATGTTTAAAGTATATTTTTTCAATTCAACAATTAGAAATCGATGATAATGTGTTATGTGTGATCTTAAAGTGTGATTATTCAATTGTTATTATTTGTTTACATTAAAAAAAAAAAAGAACAATTTTATTGTTTTTCAACTTCAATCCTGAAGAGGCTATAAAACCCTAAAAAACTTATTTGTTTTTCTTTAATCGACCACAATCAACATAAAATACCTAATTTGACTATTGAGTACCCTTTTATTAATGTTTAAAATAACACTCATAAAAACCCCTCAATTTGATTTTATACTATTCATTGCTTTAAAAATCCTAAGTGATTAATCTTTCTAAAAAACTGTATTAATATGCAATAAACACTTGTATATGGTATGTTAAACCATTATTGAACATATTTGGTAATGTTTCTATACAAATCTTAAAAACACTCAATTTATCTTTACATGTTATTATTGTAAGAACTCTAATTTGGATGTTTTTGCTAAAAAACATATTGAATTAATGCAATGAACCTTCTATTAATTGTGATTTCCTACTATACTATGGTAGAAGTAATTGAAAATGCCTAATATAATTTTTCATCATGGCGGTTCAATATTTGTTCAAAGAAATTGTTGTTCGGACAAAATATATATATAAGTGTTTGATGTAGACTAGGGGTGTTCAAAAAAACCGAAAAGCCGATTAAATCGAGAAAACAAAAAAAATTAACTGAGAAAACTGAACCGAGAAAAAAAATTGAATTAATCGTTTAGAAAACAAAATAAAAATTGAGTTTGGTTCGGTTTTAGTTTCAAAAGTCTAAAATTGATTGAACCGGACCTGTTCAGTTTCAAGTTTCAACCTCAATTCTAACCTAGGTATAAAAGGCTTATTTTGTTCATTGAAACCCTATTCCTCTAATTTTATTTTCTCCTGCAGGCCGCAGCCACCCTCCCCCCTCTCCTCTCTCTCTAGTTTGTTCATATTTCCCTCACCAGCCCCCTCCCCCTTTGCTCACATTTCCCTCACCAGCCCCTCTCCCCCCTCTTCTCTCTATCTTTGATTTCTTAGTTCTGTGCAGTTGGAGTCTTAGAGATGAGAAAACCCAAGTACTTTTTCATCACTTTTTATCTTGCTTACTCATATTCACTTAGAAAATTGATATGAGTTTTGAATGAGTTTCTTGAATTGTTTGTAAATGGATAGAAGAGTATTTTCTCCCAAGAATATGCTTTGGTTTCCACAACTTGGTTTAATGTTGAATTCTCATTAGCTTTGTGTTTGAAGATTGTTGGTTCATTGGACCCGTAAAGGAGGAACAACTTGGTTTTCAAGGAAGGGAAAGCATTTTCTTGTTGCCTTTTGTCCTCTTCTATTGGTCTTCTACATGAAGTTTCAATTGGAAATTATTCGTTTGTTATAGTTTGGAAATAACAATTGAATGGAAACAAGTCCAACCGATTTTGAAAGAAAAAAACTGAATCGAATTGAAATGGTTGGTTTGAACCAGTTAGTCAGTTCGGTTCGATTTATAATTTAAAAAAATATAAATTTTGATTTGGTTAGTTTTTTTAGTTTAAAACCGAACCGAACCGAAAATGATCACCCCTGATGTAGACTTGTATGGATTCATAATAAAGGATGATGGAGGAAATGGAATTATGGATGATGCCTAAGTGTTTAAGGTTATTAATATGCATGAAGAAAATGGAGAAGAAAAAATTAATTTATATGTTGATGAGGATATTGAAGTTTCTCCTCTAGAATGGAAAATGCCTAGGTTGCTATTCATGCAAGCCTAATGATGGTAGGCCAGCTGTTACAAAATATTTTTCTTCATATGATGATGAAGATGGAAAAAGTAATAAGGTTGTGTTGTCACATGAGATAAATGATTTGGATTCTAAGTATGAAGATGTTGATGGTTTTGGTGGTGATGTTGAAGTTGATGTTGGAAGTTTTATTATTAGTACAGGTAAAGATCATGGTATTGGTGTTGGTATTGGAGAAGGTGTTGATGCAGATGTTGGTCCTGATGTTGTTGTTGGAGAAGGTGTTGGTACATGTGTTGATCATATTGTTGGTGAAGGTGTTAGTTATGATACTATTATGGGTGGTTTTGTTAATATTTGCAGTGATAGTAAGAATGATAGCAAGGAATAAGATGAGGACTATATGCTTTTAAAGAGGAAGGATTTGAGTTTATAAATGAAGTTGAGGATGACTGGATTGACACCTTGATAGGAAATGATTTTAATATGAAAAATGTATATAGTTGACGAGTGTCGAAGTCATGCAAATTTAAATCTTAAAATTAATTATTTGTAGTATAGAAAGTAAAGCTATTGTTCCATAATTGAATTCTTAAAATTAATTGATACAAGGATTAAAGCTAGCTTACTCAATCAAAACAAGTTATTTAAGTTTAAATTAAAGCAAATCAAGTAAAGATGCACTAAAGAAATTAATCTGATGAAATCAATTAATATGCAATCTAAACAATAAATAATTAAAAGGGAGACTTTGTTATGATCTAAACTAACTAAAAACAAATTAGAAAGCTAAGAGAACAAAATAAATAAATTCTAAAAAATAAAAGGCTAATTGACATAATATAAAAAAAGATATTTTTTAATAAGATGTATTTCTCAAGGATAATTAACATCAATAATTGAATTTAGATGTATTTTCTAATCTGATTTATGATAATAAATAAACCAACCATGAAAAACATCAAGTTTTAATATTTATCCTTATTTTTTAGTTAACCTAGCATTTGTACATCAATTAACTCTAATCACATTATAAACTTTATTAAGCATGCAAGATTTAATTACAAGACAAAATTAAAATCAAGATTGGTGCAATTGATTCATGATAACTAAACACGTGTAGAGAATTAATTTACTCAAGACTTATGTTTTCAAAGTAACAAATAATGGAACATGGGTTTGAAAATTAGTTATTTCTGCTACTTAAGTTAATTAGTCAAGAATCCATCATAAACTAATCAATAGCAATAGATTTAAAACCATAAACATATGCTGCACATTAAATAGAATTTTTGTTATCAATCATCTAATTTAATTATAGAAAAACATAAGATATTCATGTATCACAATCATATTTAGAATAATTTAAAGTACAAATCCTCATGATAATTTAAAACATAAGTGTACTAACCTCTTAAAATTGAAAAATAATCTTGTTGTAAATTAAAAAAAAGGATAAAGATAAAAAAAAAATGAAAACAATATAACCCCTCATTCTCTTCTCCTATGTTTTGAACATAATTCCTTTTTTTCTTAGAGGTTAGGATTGGTTATATATGGAGTTGAGCAGGTGTAGAAGTTTCCTAGTTAATAACTAATTTCTAATCAGATTATTTTAAAGTTTCCTTACACTAATCTTACTTTAATGACTCGTTCATTAACTTTCCATTCTAGAGAGATTTTCTGGACATATAAGACCCTTTCCACATCACTAATAAGTTGTCATGCCATCATCCTAGCATGGAAAGATTGAGCTAGACTCGTTCTATTTGTTAGTAAATTTCATTCCCCAACTTCAAACATGTTGTTCTCTCTTGTTTACATGAGTTATTGTACATATTATATTTGAATGGAAAGTTTGAGATATCTAGTTTTTACATCCTTGAATTGCAATAGGAGTCCACATGTAACTCTAGATATGATCCAAGGAGTACACGGTGGTCCAGTCTAGTAGATTTTCTCTGACCAAACCTTATCCCATTAGGATTCTTTGTTCAAGTTGGATTCCTAATGTAATTAGGATTTGCATTTTTTAGCTCCAATGACTAATCACAATGTGCTCTTTATAGTCTTTTGTTTGAAATTATGTTAAAAATACTTCATTTAGCTCCTTTTTATACATGTGTCTCCATAGTGTTATTAAGCATACAAGTTAAGTAAGCTATTATAAGACATAAAACATGAATAAAAGACTAATAATAAGGTACTAGAATTATAGAATATTATGAGTGTATCAATGATGTTTCATGTCCAAAAGATGAATGAAATGTTAGTGATGATGATGATAATGCAGTTTTCAAAAAATATAATAATGATGGTAGTGATGAGTTTGTTGATGAGGTTTGTATCAGTGGAATTAAAAAGCATAAAAAGAGAAAGACTAATCTTACCACTGGTTTTAAATGTAAGAAGTTTAAGGTTGGAGTTGATGATTCTATTAAGTTGAAGAATATTAGGTATTCATCATTGTTAATGAATTTAGAGATGTGCGTCTAAGACCTAAGAGAGTATGAAGTGAAACATGGTTATCATCTGAAAAAGTACATTAATCAAAAGTATAAGGTTATGAGAAAATTTATGGGTGATGGTTGTTCATGGAGAATATATGCTTATGTATTTCTTGGTTCAAATACATTCATGGTTAAGTCCTTGTGGAGAAACATAATTGCATTAGGCCACCAACTATTAAAGCTGCTAATGCGAAATGGATTGCAAACACGTTGTTGTTTATCATGACTGTTGATCTAAATATCTCAAATGAAGCTCTCGATACCATTATAAAAGATAAGTTTGGTATTAAACCATCGCCAATGAAATTATGGAGGGAAAGAACAAAGGCAAAAAGTTTGTCGAGGGTAGTCATAAAGAGTCATATAAAAGGCTCACTCAATATGTGCAATTGCTTAAATAATATGATCCAGGGTTAGATATGTTATTTGGGTTTGACCCTAATTACAATTCAGAACTGAATTTATCAAGAAATTTTAAGAGAGTTTATAATTCTTTGAAAGCAATGAAGAAGGGGTTCATAAAGGATGCAGGTCATTCATTGGTATAGATAGATCCCATTTCAAGGGTCCTTATAAATGAGTGCTTTTATCTGTGGTGGTATTGGATGGAAACTATAGTTTGTTTCTTGTCATTTATAGTGTTATTGAGTCTGGAAACAATGACATATGGTGTTGGCTTCTTTATGTACTTTATAGATCTATTAAACATGGCATACATTCGAAGTATTTTTGCATAATATCTCACAAATAAAAGGTGATTTATGTTTGGAAACAATGGTGATTTTCAATGTTTGACTATTAAATTATGTTAGGAGTGGCACTTTGAATTTATGGATTAGTGTTGTTGCTACTATGAATGATCTTGCTAAAATATGTTTGAATGTTAATGCTTTTACTAAGATTGTTTGAATGTTGATGCCATATGATTGCTTTTGGTAGTTGTCAATCAAAGTTGCCTTATGTTCTTATTTCATTTGTTTGACATGAACTACATAATAGATATAAACATTAATATCACACACATTAAATTAGATACTAACAATAATTCTCACACTTATAAAGCTAGTCTCCATGTGATTCTTGATCCAAACTCTACATAGTTCATCTTTTTATTTTCTTCCATTCATCCATTATTCCTTTGGCATCATGAGAACCTCCTCCACCTATTGTAGTTAACTCAATTTCATTTATAGGTTTGTATTAATCAATGAAAGTATTGTCATATAACATGTCATCTTATCTGTAGAATAGCTTGTTCTTACAAGGTTCTGTTTCTGATATCCTAACAATAATTGTATGACTTTCTTTTATTTATTGGGTTCAGGGACACTTTAGATATTAAATGAAAAGTAATTACAAAACTGTAAATAATTCTTTTTATGCGATATGACCTTCAATTATTTATTCAAGTCTTAAGCATTAATTTTTACTTCAATTTAATTTTATCATAATCTTTTTGAAATTGTAGACAAGTCATGAAAGTGATTTTTGTAGCAATGTGCGACCATGTTTGCAAATAATTCTTTTTATTCAATAATAGAGGATATTTTCGAATTAATTTACGTGTTAATCATGACTAAACTTTCTTTCTAAACAATATCATAGACAAACCTTCCACGTTGATGTGATACATTAAAGAAACTTTAATAAATTCTCCTTAAACATTAAACAATCATGACTAAACATTGATAGTAACCCTAAATTTTAAATACTAGAAAAAAAAACACATACCTCTTTAAACACCTAACTATTCCTTCACAGTTTAGTTGCCAATAATTTCTCAGACAAACTTGTATCAAAGAAAATGTTTCATGCTGATGACTTTGTCTTCGGTCTATTATCAAAAGTCTAACATTCCGGTTGAACATTATTCCCAGATACAAAACTTTTCTCGCAACATAAATGATGTTGTTCCCGTTGAAGGGTCTCCTTAATTTTTAGTTTAAAAGTTTTCTTGAAAAAAATTAAAATTTTATTATTTTTTACTTTAAATTAATTAATATTTTTTATTTTTCAAATCATTTTAATATACTGATATCAAAAATAAATTTAAAAAATATTATTTTGATAAATTTCCAAGCGAAAAGCACTTTAAAAGACTAGTAACCGCTACCACACTCTCAAACATCCTCGAAAGATGTTGTGAGACCTATTATCATCCTCAAGAAATGCTAAATATTAAAGTAAAAACCTTAAGAATATACACATGGATAGATCCTTGAATGACAATTTAATCCAAAGATCTATTGTATTTTGAATATTTTTTTTCTTAATTTAGCATTACTCATCATTAATTATAGATAGAATATACCTGAGATATATAGCAGCAGATTAATCTTTTATTTTTCTAATACTGAAAACGTTTGTAAAGGCAACCTCTCTTGGCTGGAAATTTACTTAAATTGACTGATATTTAAAAAAGCGATGCGAAAGTCATGATACTACATCCATGTATCACCCTGGCAAGCTCAACAACCGTTGGAATATTAATTTGATAGCAGCCATATAAATTTCGAGCAAGCTTCCATGTGTGAAATCAAACATGAAAGTTGGGTCTCTTTATTCCAGTTTTTAACTGTGTTTAGTGGGTTTCTCAGCATGCTACCAAGAACTAAAGACTTTTCTCCTTGTATTCCATTTGATCTTGACTGCAGACTACATGTTCTCCCTCCTTCGTAACTTCCTTGAATCTTTGTTTTCGGGATGTTCAGGTGCTCAAGCAAGAGAGCAACTGCGTGGAAATTTCATATACAGTAGCACTGTTTTATTTTTATATGACTTTTATAGCGTTTTATTTCTCGCAACTTTGATATCAATTTCTTAACTTTCTTGTTGACTGACGTTCGATTTAGCTAGTTTTTATCCATAAACTAAAATTAAAAGGTAATATGAGTTTTTTAAGAACCATATAGTATATTTTATTTCTCCATGGATATCAAATTTAAATTTTTAATTATTCCTAGTTTTTTAAAAAATAATACTGTATATATCATTTAATTTTGTAATTTTATTAGTTAAAACTTAAATATATTGACACATAAAAACACTATATATTTTAAATATTTTATACGAGGCAATTAAAGAGAAGGAGAATACAAAAAATTAATTTCCACCTGGCGTAAAATAAAATGGATGAAATATCCACTTTTGTGCATTCAAAAAAACCTACCACTGATCAAATAGAATGGATTTGAAAATTTAGGGACTAATTCTCTAATATTCAACAAGGATTTAATCAATATGCTCGTTCGTTAATCAAAAGTGCTCCTTTCTACCACCCCCACCCAAAAAAAAAAAAAAACAACAAGAAGAAGAAGAAGAAGAAACCCTAACAGTGTTCCTGATGGTGCTGGTACTCAATATCATATAAGCTCTAGAATCTGAATTTTTGCCTACCCAAGTTACTGTGAACCTCTCTTTCTCATGGAATATAATCTATCTTCTTTTTTATCGTAATAATTACACTGATCAAATTGCACCACTGAGAAATTTATGCTATAATTTCAGCCAAACCCACTAGCACAAGAGATAAAAAAGCATGAAACAACAGTACAGCTAACATACAGCTCTCAAAAAATCATTTTGTGCAGATAATTAAATTTCTTGGAAAATACATCGAGAAGGTATCTTGTGGGTTTTAACCAAACAAAATGCAATTCTACCACACAGAATAAAGAGCAAGAGCATGTTCATCCTCTACTTCCTTTTCTCTTTTCTTTTTTCCTTTATATATATATACACACGAAGAGGGGCCGGGACGGTAAAAACAAGCCTATCATGCATCTTCCATGTGAATAAGTGATGGTTTGTATTGGTTCTCTTCCGGCATGAGCATGCAAAAAGTTAGCTTTAGTCCTGTTCATAGTCAATAATATTTCAGGGGTACACTGGAACGAATATCTCTGCCACAATAATAATATTTAGGAAATGTCTCGTAAATGTATTCGAGAAGGAGGTGACACCATCAGTATCTAAGAATTATCTTACCTTAACATTTAAATTACTAGATAAGTAATAATAAATAATTTATATTAGTATGATTTTTCTTATGTGTTTTGGAAAAGAAGTGGCAAGTTCCCTCTCCAGGTCAACAAAATTAACAGAAGATTGAGGACCCACCAAAGACCCTATCAAGTTTCCCTATTACTCAGAAAGACACTCATCATCTCTGATCTCTCGGACAATTATACATCTTCGTCTTGTAAATCTCCTATATATACATGTAGGAGCCTTGGCAAAGATGTGGGCATCACAGAGTGATATAGTTTAGTGCAGAACAATACTGAGTGCAAATGAAAGACAAGGTTTGGGGAGGGGAGTTCTGTCGCTGGAAAGATGGTACCTAGGGCTGCAAATTAATGTGTATAGCAAGCAATAGGCACCATCTTCCCGCGACGGAACTCCCCTCTAACCTCTACCAGTCTGCATCTAGTGCTGGAATTGTTTGGGTCAACATACCAAATTGTTTGGGTCAACATACCAAATTCTCTTTCGTTCTTCAATTATGATATGGTACCCTCATCATTCAATATTTAGTGCTCATGATGTTATTCCTGTGCCATGCCATGAATTTAGTTGATCATATGAGATTGTGCTTTTTTTATAAGAGGTGAGTTGTGAATAAATTTGAAAATGTTATGTCTCCCAGATCTTCTTCTTCTTTTTTTGTTGAATAACTCCAGCATCAGCCCTCAAAGTTGAAGAAAGTCCCAGGTACCATTCTCACTCTCATGACATGATCTCCTTAATCATTTCTTCACTATAATTGAACTTAAGCCGGCAAGATCCTGTCCCTACATACCCTGATGGAACCCGAGTTTTTTTTTCATGGTTTGTGGTTCTGTAAGCGAATTATTAGGATTACGCTTGGTGATTTGGCAAGGTAAGAACCCTAAAGCTGATTCTAATCTTTTTCAGTTTTGCAGATTTGTAGGATGCCTGTCGAATACCATCAAGTTTGGTTTGATAGGTGAATACCTTTTCGATTAATTTCAAGGTCGTATATATTGATTATGCCGAGTGCTCGGCATTATGGCTCCCTTTCTTTTTGCCTTTTCATTTACTATCTCCATCGTTTTTCTTACAAGCTAAAGACCTCGATTAATGACACCAAGAGGCTATGAAATCCTGACAAGGCGAAGAAATACAAAGGGAGATCCGAAGGAAATTCAGAACAGCCAGAAACAAGAAAGGTAAACTGCATGGATGCAATTAGAGAGATCCTTTAACTGATGCCTTCTGGGTGCAACTAGCATATGGCTCCCTTTGCAAAATCACTTCGAACTTCCTTGCTTGTATATTTTAGTAGATCAAGACAGTGAATGTTCTAGTAGAGGATGAAGCGGGCATCTTCCCACTAGCCGCTAATCAAACCCGCAGCCTACACCTCCTCTTTCACATCTATTTCCGGCCAAATCAGCCCCTCCATACGAAACGGAACAACCAGCCTCACCAGCCTTCCACTTATCAGTCACACGTCAACAATAGACCACACCACACGGTCAGATCAACAACATATCACTACCGGATACTAACCTCTCTCCCCCTCGCAACAGCACTTCCCTTCTCACTCCGGCATAGAAAACAAACCGAAACTTCTCCTACACCGATCCTTCTCCTCAAGTCTCAGTGGCCTTCACCGCTAGTATATGAAGGAATAGGAGAAGAAGGCACACCTGATCCAGTGGGTCACACGACCCCAATCCTCATTGGCGCATGATGCATGTGCCACCCGTCATGATCGCGTGTGGGCCCACATCTCTCCCATACCTCAACCAACATTAATAGCTCTTGAAGATCATTTTTGTATTTTATTGTTTTTTTTAGATTAAATTTTGATGTATTATGAATTTTTATATGAATTGTAATGAAATATTTAAAGTGATGGAGTTTGTATTTTTACGTTGAATTTGAGTAATTCAAGGATATAAAGCTATTGGATATTTATTTTTTAAGGTTTGATAAAGTTAGAATAGTTATGGAATCTATACTTAAATAAATAGTATGATTATTTTCATACAAAAAAAAAGTTTGTTTCTTTTTTTTACTGAAGAATCAACTTTAGGATATTATGATTTTTAAACAGGTCTTATCCTATATTGAGATTTTTTATATTCATATGAAGAAAAAAAATTACTCTAAGACTCCTAAGATTTACTCGCGATTACACTTTGTCTTTT
>Ga0307517_10014767_pt1 | contig 10455 bp, 6 predicted proteins | sample 23_EM_MG_FD_194515 | JGI IMG/M metagenome (GOLD analysis project Ga0307517, IMG submission 194515) | Populus trichocarpa ectomycorrhiza microbial communities from riparian zone in the Pacific Northwest, United States - 23_EM | ecosystem: Host-associated > Plants > Roots > Unclassified | place...
AAAGTAGCATTTATATAAATAAAACCAACAATTACAAGTTCAGCAAAAGTAAAGCTAATGCAATATATAAGCACATGACTATAAAATAAAGAGGGTACGTATGGATAGAGAGATCAAATATAAAAAATTTATCCTTATTCTTTCTCGTCTACATTTATTCCCTAAACACAATTTAAGCTTTCCTAATCGACTATACATTCCTACTTTGGGCCAGGAATACACATTTTAGAGCCACTTCTTTTATAGACTCAGAGGGTGTTTGTTTTTGAGGTGGAGGTGGAGTTAATTTTGTGTGTGGGACTCATCAAAAAAACTAAAAAAAACAATAAAAAGTAGCTTTTGTGGTTGAGTTTTGTGCATAAATGGGTTGTATCTAACCTCAAACTCAACCACAAAAGCTAAAACAAACACACCCTCAAGCTGCCCTCGTATCAGTATAGTCCATGTCCATGGCAAGCTCATCTTGAATTGTTTATATTGCTCTACTAAACTGTATTACAGTTTTCGGTAGTGTTTGAGATTGTAGTAGCGGTTGTTTTTTAAAGTGTTTTTCGCTTTAAATATAGTAAAATAATATTTTTTTGATATTAGCGCATCAAAATAATTTAAAAATATAAAATATATTTTTTAAAAAATAAATTTTAAAAATACTTTTATACCGCAAAAACAACGCACTCGAACTTCCATGCTTTTTGGTGTCTGCGGAACTAGTTGGCTTCAGAAGCCCGGCCCAATTCCAGAGGGTTATTGTCTTCCATGTTTGGAAAGAAATTTAAGATGTCATTACCGATCAAAATCAAGGCCGATAACAAGGGCTACTGAAATTGAACCATTGATGGGAAATCCAATAAAGGAAGAAACTGCAGTCCTACTTCGAATCCAACTGTTTCCTCCACTGGAAAGCTCAAATAATCTTGTGTATGGACTATAGACAAACTATAAAGCTAAGAAGAATATTACAAAGGTTTAAAAAGAAGAAATTTTTTTTAATCAATCACCTAAATCTTCAGTCATCAGAATTTTGAGCATTGCGTAGGCAGACCTGTTTCATGATCCACACTCACAATTTCTGTGGCATTGTCGCATCTGAGTACGTCTTGACCCAACTTAGCTCCAGCTGCTTTTAGACCCTTAAGCGAAACAGGCTGGTTGAACAAGTTAACTGATGGCAATTTGGATGCTGGAGGCAACTTTCCTTCAGGCAAAAGGAAAGTAAAATCTTCCTTCAATAGAGGCACCTCAAAATCTGTCTTGTCATGCTTAACAACGTTGTCCTTTGCACTAATGTGAGCCCCTGGTTCCATGTGATTAGTTGAAAAGCTTGCCTGGTTTGGAAAGTTGGGATAGAGACTAACATATCCTCTGAGGTACATCATGTCAATGAGGAACTTCTTCCATGAAGCTTGCCATCCATTTGTTCTTGACTTTGGAATCTGAACTGGGTTTGCCTTGGCGTCTTCAGTGAACCTCATGTTCATGTAAACATAGAATTCTCTCCATTGTTTAGGGAAGAACATTGCACCCCAACTGCAAGGTAGTTGGTGGAGATAAGGTGTGTTAGGATGGATCCCCTTGAAGAACTCAGTTGCATTCCATTTAGGCCTTTCTTTCACCACCTCCACCAATCTAGGTGTGTAAAGCGAGATGGAGGAGAGCTCAGGCAGTGACACTTGAGGATCATAGTGGTAGGCCAGAAGAGCATATTTCATCCACAGATAGTAGAATGGAGAGACTTCAATATCATCCTCGAGTAGGAGGCCATAATCATCATCAGAAGAAGGGTACCAACTTTCACTGACTGCTCGAATTAGGCCTCCATGGATGATTCTTCTTCTGAGGGTCTTAGGACCATGAGGCCAATCGAATGAGTTCACCAATCTTATAGTTTCCTCATCAACTTTACTGTCCATGTTGAAGCTGATGGGGATTTCATCCCCCAAATAATAAGCATTGCTGAGAGATTCAAGAAGTCTTGTTAAGGAAGGGGCACGGTTTTGGGTGATTATGTTGACAGAAATCCGCATTTTATTCCAGTCTGCATCGACAAATTAAGTGTATGGTCAGTCATATCCATAAAAAGAAAGGTTCCACAATATAGATCATAATTTCAAGGGCAGAAAGAGAGGATGCATCCTTACTTGGCAAAGCAGTTGATCTTAGATCAGCCATCCAAAGAACCTTTGATATAGAGGGCCTTGGAAGAAGAACCATCGTTGTGCCATTAACATTAGTCTCTGTCGCCATTTTCAAGGCTTTCTTCACATTAGGATCAATGTCATTCACTGTGATCACCACACTGGGATTGTGAATTTTGATCAATCCTTTCATACTCGAGTACACTGCCTGCATCACTGGCACTTCCGAGTCTGATATATCTGACTGTGCCCCAACCGCCAAATCAAATATCCTGAATCTTCTCTCTTCGCAAACCACTTTAGGCCAATTAAGAGCAGTTGCAGCATCTTCACAAGGGCAAAAACTGCCTCCAGAGATAGCAATGTATGCCTTCTTGCCAGCAGTTGACCTGAACCTTTCAAGAAGTGGTGCAAGTGCTTTAACTTCATCGACCGAGTGGGCATAAAAGAGTGCATCTATTTTTTGAGGGTGCATTGCTGCCCACTGAGTCACATAACCAGCAGACAGTGCTTTCCACCACTGATCATCTCGGACTTGAACAATGTCCTTGAAAATTACAGTGGTTTCAGAAACATAAGCAAGCCTGTGCTCACTATCACCCCATGTTTCCTTATCGTTTGGATCAACTGGAAGCACAAATGAACCAGCATTCCTGTACTTCTGAAGCTGGTAGCTGCATATGTTGGATAAAAATCATAACATTAGAAGCTCAATCAGGAAGACAAAAGAATAGTAAATCAAAAGGAAAAAAGAAAAAGAAAAAAGAGAAGAAGTTGGATATCCAGAGAACCACTTTTCTCTCATATTGAGAAAACTTGCCATTCTTCCACAATCAACTATCATGATATACCATTTTTACCATCACTTGTTATTTTGGTAATGGTTATAGCAGTTAAATGACTTAAAAATTACATGGATAACCATGGCTTCAGCTTTGGAAACCATTTGCACATTTCCAAAAGCTAAAAAATAATAAACCATAACTGATGTATTGGTGCACCCTCCTCCAACCTTCACTGACGGTACACTTGAACTTACTCCCATGTCCTAACCAAACTATTCCTCCATAATGCGCAGATAGTGCTACAGAGAATCTCAAAAGGGAAGTGTTAATTCCAACACAGTTATTTTCATTTCATCTATCAAATTAAACATGTAGACAGATTAGTGGATACAGAAATACCAGTGGTGGAAACAGGATACAGAGCATCATCTCGAAGTGGAAAATATTATATTAACAAAGTTCAGGATAGTGACTAACAGAAGAAAAGTTGGCCACATCTTTAAAAAGGGAAGGCTGTTCTATGAAGATTCTTGTATTGAAAACTCATTGCATCTAATAAAAAAGCTGATTTTAAGTATAAAACTTCAAATGCTTGCCAATGTACTACTGAACAGGTTACCAACTCAATAAAAGCTCAATAATACTTGCATGAATGTTTTATAAAAGTTGTTACTACTAGCTTAAACCAATATTGTTATTAATGTGAAGAAAGCGGGGTGACTCCTAGAGATCAAAGTTTACAGGAACCCATCACTTTTTTTTTTTTTTAATTTTAACTACCGAATACAAGTGATCAAAATAAAACAAAAAATTGAAATGTAGTAAGAATGGTCATACCTAAGATGCAGATCTTCTCCTGTCTTGAAGGTCATAGGTGCCTCAACGAATAGTGTCTTAACAAGCTCTGCAGATAAAAACCATGAACTGGAAAGAAAATCCACCTGCACAATTTTATTAACTGTTATATCATAAGCAGGATCAGGCAAATAGAGCCCTGCCTCTTTGGACCGGAACTTTCTGTAGCTAGGGAATGTGAAGTCCTTTTGCCTAAAAGGCAAAATCCTTCCTATGCTGCCCAAAACTGAGTTCTTGTATTTTTCCGTCCCTGCTACGTGCGATAATATCTGTAGCATTTTCCTGCCTGGAATCATGTCATCATCAACGATATATAGAAGATCGGCTTCGGTTTGTAAAGCCATTTGGAACCTTCCATAATACTTGAAATCGTAGCTAGAAGTAACGAAACTGATTCTTGAATCATTATAGCTGTCTACAATTCGCTTTAGTGAGAGCTCATTCGGGCTCCCAAATGAAAGTACCCAAACATGGTGGAAAGGAAGTGTCTGGTGAAGCAGAGAATCAAGCTGTGCGCAAAGTGTCTTTCTCTTGAAATGGTTTAAGATCACTGTGACCTTTGCCTTACTGGGACCTCGCAAATCCCACTTAGAATTCATTGCCATTAGCTCAGACAGTGTTTCTGTGCCAATGGACTTACTTTGAAAATCCAATACCTCATCATACAGCTCTCTCTTCAACTTAATCATTTGAGAATCATTTGACTTCTTCTGCTGGAAATCAATCTTTTCATGCTCGCAAACTTGTGATGGATTGATTGGTTGGATCTCTGCTCTGACAAGAGAAGCAGCTTCTTGGTATCGACCAAGAACGTGGGGTGGGATAATAAATTGCTTCCATTGCTGTGCGATTCTGGTAGCCCAGGTAAAGTCTGGTTTGGATCTTAAATCTATTGTAGGGCTCATGTAGTATAGTAAGAAAGTTGCATAAATTGCAAAAGCAAATTGGAGACAAGTAAGAGCTGTAACAAGCCTAGCTGAGGGAATCCTATGTAACTTGGACTTGGCCTTCCCTCCAACATAATCCTTCCCTCCAACATAATCACTAAGCATCCCTTCCAAGTCATCCCCACTTTTCATTGTCGAATTCTGGATTAAGCCAATATCTTGATTTCAATTAAAATGAATGTTTACCTGCAAAAGCAATCAAATTAACATACATGGAACTTAAACCATTATTCATACTTAATGTCCAACTTTTAAGCATTTAAACTCGACTGTATTGAAAATATGCTTCAAATTAACACCAGACTTGATTTTCTGCCAACCAAACAGCACAAAGTGTTAGAATTTCAGCGTTGTAGCCAAAGAAAAGCTCAGAATAACTCTGGTCCAAAAAGAGCAAGGAAAGACCAGGCAAGAAGGCAATGAAGAAATTATGTCGATGGTGTTGGTTGAAGTTTGTGTAGTGACGATCCTGTGCCTTCGTATTATATTTACATGAATGAATGGAAATGTAGCAAAAAAGCGCAAGAGAAGCACCCCATGAGAAGGGCATCCATGGTCACACGGTCTAAACGTTTATATTAATACAGTATCATTATTACATAAATTTAATAACATTCCTGTTAATTTTTTATTTTGTTAAATAAGCTTGCGATGATGATTTTATTTAAAATATATTAAAAAAAAAATATTTTTTATTTTTTAAAATTTATTTTTGAATTTAAAACCGGTTTTGATGCCATATAAAAGGGCTAACCCTGCGTTTTTGGTATTCCCTAGCTACGCACTCTTAGTCTAATCTCTCTGGCATTAAACAAGATCCCAGAAAAACTGAAAACGAAATTTGTATTTTCTAAAAGAAGAAAATAAATAAAGCTCATTAACTAACAATTCAAATCCCAAGAGATTAATTAATGTAAAAATAGACAAAGAAAAGACTTCTAGTACAATCTATGTCAAACTCAAGTCCCTAGATCATGAGCACCTCTGTCCAAAACCCAGACAAGATGAATGCAAGAGAGATATATAGTCCATCGAGGACAAGAAACACTGAAAGAAAACAACTTAAGAATGTTAAGATAGCAATACCTTGTCTACAAACAAAGAAAATGAACCACAGAGCACAGCCTACAAAGAGACCTTTTCTTCACCAGCAAATGAAGCACACTAAAAGCTACCAGATCCCTCGAATTTACACGAAAAAGAAGAAAGAATGTAATCAATCAATGGCTAATATGAGGCCGCGTAAAGTTGCAGAGAATGAAGGTGTTAGACATTGAAGATTTGAGCATAGTATTTAACTGTATTAATACATAAGCAGGTAGTAGAGATGATTATATATACGTGCACATATATTTATATATTGCCAAGTTTGACTTAGCATGTAGATACGTCGAAGAACATGACAGCAAGGTTTGCTAATGGGGTTTTGCCCAACTTTCTCAAGTTGAAAGCAGCAAATCACAGAATAGATTCAATTTGCTTGTGGGACGGAGAATTTGAAAAAGTTTGGTCATTTTCTCATGAAAGAAAATGGGATAAGTTTCGAATTAATTTGTCTTAATTCTTCTTCTCGTTTTTTTTCTTTCTTTTTCTTCCGGCACAGTTAGTCAACTCCTGTTTTTACAGGTGAGTGGCCATTACAGTTGCAGAAGAATATGGTCACCAGAGAAGAACAATATCCCTGATATTAAGAAAATTATTGTGCGAGTAACTAATTCAAGGAGATATTAAGCTATATTTAAGAACTGGGCTTCTAAGAAAACAATCAAATTGCGTTCAGAGGATCAGGATACCAACCACAACCCTAAAAAAAAAAATGTTAGATAAATTAACCTTTATTGTCAAACAACCAATTGGTGAATTTGTTAGATAAAGATAAATAAATGATTTTATATTATTCACAAACATTTATTTTCTTTGAATTCATTCAATTAACTCCCATATTCTTTGAATATATTCAATTAACTTGATAATTGACTATATCGAGTCTTTATAGTCGTAATTATATGAGAATTAAATATTTTTATTGTGAGATGATTCTTATATATATCAACCTAAGGCTTAATAATGTTATACATCAAACATACATACATACATACATACATACATACATACATGTATCCCATTATATTATCATTAGGATTTGAATCTGCTTTACCTAGTTTTGAATATCCTGTTGATAGGGTTATAAATTATTTGACTGTCATCTTAATTTTTTAGTTAATGCTCGTGCGATATCACATGCCATGCAAGCATGATCTCACACTCGTGCGATTGCCGAGAGCATGAACATCATTAGTAGTTACAATAAAAAAAAAAAAAAACCCTTCATTGCTAGAAGATCCAATTCTCTCTCAAATTTACAAACGAATCACTGAATTTAAGCTCTTTTTTTATTATTAATCTCGCTAGCCAATATCCAAAGTCCAAACCTGTACAAACCCTAAGAACGGTCAACCATCTTTGCTGCAAAAAGAAAGCAATCAAAGCGTGGAAGATCGAGCTCGAGCGCACTAAGACGTTTTGACTTGAGCCAAGTACTGGCAAACTTTGATAGGCCAATTCTGGGGCTTTGACAAAGCTTATTAGTGATTCAAGTGGAATCCACATAGGCTTAGATCGATGCAAATTCCGTGTAAATAGTATTTAAATGGCCTAACAATTAAGAATATTATGCATATAGATCAAAGACTTAAGGGTCCATGCGCAGTCCTTGTTCCCCACACACACACACACACACATTGCTGGCTTAATTTATTCTGCCCTCCATCGGTCAATACCTGTGTGAAGGTCTGGTCTTAATTAGTGTGCTTCAATATACAAGTGGACTGGTACCGAATTGATACTTGAGGCATTTCACATGGGTTTTTTCTTTGAAACCCTAGCTATGGACTCGTTAGAATTCTCCATACATAAAGAGTATATACCTGATTTTAAACATCAGCAGTACATAAATGGATGATGGTCTAGAGATTTTGATGTGAACAGAAGAGATGCTTTATTGGCTGACCTGAAATGAAGGTCCAAAGGTTAATATTTTCTCATTGTTCACTTTAACGCCCGAGGCCGACGTCTAAGGTTGGAATCAGAATTTTAGGATTGAGGAAGAATAAGAAAATAATTAATTTTTGGGATGCAAAACTGGTAAAAATGAAGGGTGTTATTAATTAAAAACTTTCAAACCTTTTAGGACCTTCCATTTTTCTAGCTATATATATATCATGCCTCAAGTCAGTATCAACCAATAATCTTGAATTTTAGCTAATTAATAATTAAAATCTTTCTTAAACTTTTCACAACCATGATGATATCACCGAAAACATATTAATCTTCGAAGAGCTCATTCGTACAAGAGCATGTTATACTCTTCTGGCAGTGATATTAAGAGTAATATATAATTTGATGTAAGAGACTGTTTGTTTTTATAGAAAATCAACAAATACTAAGCCTTGTGGTGTTTTCATTGTAGCAACACTTATTGTTTACTCTCACAAATCATTGTAGATTGAAATAATAAATTTTTAAAAAAAATTTAATTTGATCCTCAAACTTTTTCTTTGCACATTTAAGTTTCTTTTTAGCCTAAATTAGCACCCAATTGCATTTTTTTTTTAAGAAATGGTTGAATTGAAAGATAAAGGATTAAAATGCAAAGCACATATAAAATAGACGGCGTCTTAGAATTTCAATTAAAAAGTTTATTTTAATCCTTTATTTTTTATACCTATTAGGTAGACAATCACTTTAGTTTTTCTAAATTTAATTTTGGTGCCAAAGATCATTTTTCTCATTTTTCATTCTCTTTTTTTTTTTGTTAGAAGATAGAGAAGGTCACCAGATTTTGACTTAAAGAGAGAAATTTATCTTTGTTGATGATTATGACCAAAAAAATGGTCAATTTTTGTGTTCATGGGTTCCATTTCATTAGTGGAGTTTTCCCTGGTGTTTTTTTCCTTCTCCTTTCTCCGAGAAGCTAGATCTGATCGTGTGAATAATTTTGACTTCGGGTTGAATTTGATTTTTTGGGTTTATTATGGGCATGGATTATCAAGGTCTTTAGGGTATTATCTAGGTGTTTTGAGTCAACAATAGATTGAAAATGGGTTTTAAAATGAAAAAGAAATAGAAACCTTAATTTTTCAGCGACCGGTGGTTGCCAAAATCTGTAGAAAGCAAACGGCATGTTGTATGTTGTCTTTTTATATATAAAAAGCGCCCCTTTGAAATAATAAAAAAAAAATGCTCAAACATGCTAGCTAAGTTGTTTTGTTTTAATGCCTAGACCCACGAGGTTGAACTATTTTTTTATATTTTGGTTTTTAAAAAAATTAAGTAAACAAATCATTGAATTCAATTGAATTCTTTATAGGGTGACGAGTTTAACGGGTTAATTAATCCACAACATTAAGGCTATTATTTACTTTTCTTGTTTAATGCTTTTTATGTCCCTTAATGTTTTTTAAAAAATACAATTTCACCCTTTCTGTTATCATCGATGATCAATTTTTGTTTCTTAAATCAAACCTTAAAGAATGCAATTAATTTTTGTTGTCAATATATAATCTACCTTTGCCTTCCCATCCCTACGTGGCTATCATCATTTTTTTGTACTTAAAAAAATATGTTATTCAATATAAAAAAATATCAAGTGCTTTTCTTGTCGGATAATTAAATAAAAAATAATATCTAGGATAATTTTTTTTATTAAATATGATGACATACATGACTTGTGTTGCGAGTTTCTTGGACTCGAGTTCACTTTGTTTTTTTAATTAAATGTTGTTTTATATTGATTTTATCTTTTAATATTGAGTTAATTTGGGATTGAGTTTTCTAATTTATTTATTTATTAAAATTATCTCATTTTCCAACCAATATTTTATCTAAAAACACTTAAAACACACTCAAGAGGCCTTAAAAACTCATTTGTGGTCTTAAACTTAAAAAATCGATCTCAAAATGCAGAATCAACTCGATTTCAAAAAGCTTTTCAAGCCTCGAAATACTTTTTCAGACAAAATGAATGTCAAAGAACACCTTAATGAAACTCTTCTCATTAAAAGAAACTCGTTGACATCAAAAACTACTTTTTTCATGGTTGATATCTTGATTAACTGATAACTTTCTGTCTACTTAGCCTTTTTTCGATGATTCTTTTCCTCTCTCAAACCAGGGCCAAGATGGGAACAAAATAAAATCTTTAACTAAAACATTTGATCTGGATACTACATGGACTAAAAAAGAAACTTTGACAAAACCCCAAAACAAAATTTAGCAAATAAACGTAAGGACAAATTTTTTCTTCTCTATAACATGGTTTTCTTATTCTTTTTCAATTTTAGTCCTTTAACTTTTAATTTTGTACAAATCATAAAATCAAATAGATTTTTCCAAATTCAGAAACCAATCCAATAGCAAGATGTTTTGCTGGGACTACAAAGTCTCATAGAAAGCAATGAGAAACAAAAAACAAAGACTAATTCCCAATAAACACAATGATAAAGGACCCAATTGAAAAATAAAATAAAATAAAGTACTGAAAAATAAAAATCATAGCACTGTTTCCGTGACTACGGTGGAAACACCAAATCTTTTAGGTTATTTTTATTTAATTCAATTATCATCTTCTGTGGACAGAAACTTATAATTCACTCCAATATTCAAAGGTGTGAGAGTGGTGCCAGTCATCCACTTGCGTTGCTCAGGAAAGGGTAATCTGTGTACCCAACAACA
>Ga0307517_10014768_pt1 | contig 10454 bp, 7 predicted proteins | sample 23_EM_MG_FD_194515 | JGI IMG/M metagenome (GOLD analysis project Ga0307517, IMG submission 194515) | Populus trichocarpa ectomycorrhiza microbial communities from riparian zone in the Pacific Northwest, United States - 23_EM | ecosystem: Host-associated > Plants > Roots > Unclassified | place...
CAAAAATCATATGCTTTTGCCTCATGGGTGTTTTTGTCCTTTGGTGTCCTCTTAGGAAAAAAAAAAAAAAAAACTCTATTTGATATTGGTTTTGTTGTACATTTTGAGGTTTTTTAGGAGCATTATTGTAATTAATATATATTAAATATTATTTAAGAAAAAAACTATTGGCACATGCCAGCACGTCGGTGGCCCTACACTATTTGGACAGTGCGTATAAGTTTATTCGGTCACAAAAAATAACCTTCGGAAAGAGCTTTTGAAAGATCTTAACGCTGTTTACATGTTGGTATAACGCATGTATTAACATTGCTATTGATTTAACGTCGGAGTCCATTTCATTTTTTTCCTTCTTCTTTCTGTACCTCGAAATTTCATTAATATATATTGATGATTTCATGGCATAAATTCCACCTTGAAATGTTGAGTTGAGGTGTCCAATCTATATCCATATCCATGTAGAAAATTCCTTTTTATTGAAGAATAGCCATTTAGAAAAAGACTGACTTCTTAGGAATTACTATATATATATATATATATATATATTAGCCACCGAGTTCGTTAAAACCTGTGTGGGATAAAAGTTGGTATAATCAATGGACAAAAGCTTTGCTTAGCGAGCTGGTACTAACATTGCACGGTTACACTAGACAGTAGTTAAAGTCGGCTATGGCATTGCTCCTCCACTCGTCTCTGTATTTCTGGCATTGTTCATCTGCTGCCCATATTTGAAGTACTGGTGTTTTCTTAGTGCACACGGCAAGGCCAGCAGGAAACTATCAACTGCTAGTTTTGTCATCAAAGCGGAATGTGAGCCTTTCTGCTCCAACTAAATATTCACTTGACGTTGCTGATATTGCCTATTTTTCTGCAATATATGTATCCATAACAGCCATCCATTTTACGGCAACACAAAACTCAGATTCCTGAATAGAAACAGAATCAAATCCTAACAGAACAAATTTCAATGCCACGAACTTTATGTTCAAACAAGCAGAATCTGATAAGTTACAATTTACAAAAGAAAGTACCATTCCAGAAAAATAAAATAAATAAACACCCTCACACATAGACCAAGAAACACTAACAAATGCCTTAAACTGTAGCATACAACTCTGGAACAAAAGAAAACCACCTGAAGCCACAGCTCCACTTCTCAGGCAACGAAGGACATTTAGGGAGCCAATGCCAAGTCCTCCGTGACACCTTGCAATACAATATCTCTGGCCAAGTATAGCAGCAGATACAGATCATCCCCTGATGCCAAAAGCAATAAACACGCTCATAGTTGTGGTAACAAACTGAAACAAACTTCTTACACATCATTTCAGGCAAACTTTCAACTTCAATCCAATTCCTTCCATCACCCAATTCCCACAATTTCATGCTCCTTGAAATCCCATTTCTCCCAACCCCACCAATCAAATACAGCTTATTTTCACCATCACTCACCAACCTAACAAATGTTAGGTCCCCTGGCAATTCATTGTCTAATCGCTCCCACCTACCACTCTCCAAATCGAAGCACACTATAGAAAATGGCTCGGAGGTGGTAAAATACAATGACCCATTAAAGAACACACCTTCTTGACGATAATTATCGCCTAAAATTGGCTCAAAGCGATCAAACTTTTGCCAAGAATGAACTTTGGAATCATAAACAAAAACAGAATTGGAAGAGAACTTAGAGCATAGCACAAAAATCTTGTACCCAAATGGCATTGACACGAAGGCAAGTGACTCAAAAGCAAAAGGGTAACTTGGGAATTCAACAATCCTTGAAGATTTAGCCAAGAAGTTGCACACAAGAAAAGAATTTGAACTAGGAAGAGAGAAACAAAAGAGCCCGTTAGATGATGAAAGAAGAGAACAAGATGGGGAGCCATTAGAACCCGTAACGGGTAGCAAAAAAGACAGTGATAAAGCTAAGTGGCGCCAGGAGCCAATGATAGAATCATATAAAGGGAACTGCTGGTAAAACTGAGGGTGAGAAAGCAAGAGAAAAGAAGAGAAAGCAGTGCCACGAGTCGTGTGTTTGGACATGAAAGAGGGAGAAAACATAAGAGACTTGAAACGCTTGCAAGTTGATCTCAAATTCAATAAAGTTTTTAAAGGTAGGCAAGATAGAACATGCTCCAGTAACTCCTCCGGTAGACGGCTCCAGATTGCCGGATCCATTTCGGGTAATCTTGATGGAGACTGTAGACTCTTTGGCGTCATGGGTTGGAGATCTTTGCCGGAGGCTAAGCCAATCCCACTTTGTTTTGTCTTTTTGAACTGAAACGGGGGCTAAACACACGTACGTAAAGGCACAGAGTGTTTAAAAGTTGCATTCTAGATGTGGGTGGCGTGTTCAATTAATGTCTTTGGCACGCAGGAGCGAGAGAGTGGTGATAAGAAAGAGAGATTGACTTTAAAAGTTAGTCTGATCAATTGTAAGCACCGGTCAAACAAGTGATCGGCTGAACCAACAAGTGGGTGTTTGGTTTTGGGCTTTTAGCAGCAAGTAGGCTTTTTTATTTTTTATTTTATACTAATTTGTCCTCAGTACTCAATAGAATACAACTGGGGAAAATCATCACTGACAATGTTAGATCGTCCAGTTCAAAACTTTTTTTAAAAAATCAACCATTTCCTATCTCAGATTTCCCCTTATTTTTTAAATAATATGATGTTTCCGTCAACAATTATTGTTGGTAATTGATAAAAAGAACCAAGTAGTTCACTTTTAATGATCTCAAGAATCAAACCGAGATGAAAGTAATAATAAAACGATAAATCATGACAAAATTCACAATAGAAGGACTGATACGTACACTAATTTACCCTATTATATTATAATGCTACATTTAAGAAAGCGGGTTAAATGATGTTTTATAATTTTTTTTTAAATATTTTTTTTTATGTTTTTAAATTATTTTGATGTGTTAATATTAAAAATATTTTTTTAAAAAAATATTTTTTTCATATATTGTTCATTTCAACTGTAATAGAAACATTTTCATTCCTTTGACAAATTGGTCCTTAATTTTTTTTTCATCTTTTAACTCTCAATAATGTAAGTTGTCCATGATCTCGACATTCCTCCACACAAATGCTTTTCGACTTAAACCTCTTTAATTGTGTTAACTCTTGAAGGATTTAAACTAAATCAATAATAGTTAAATCTTAAACCATAATTTAAATTGGATATGCATCTTTTTTTAGGTTTATTTAACATGCACTTAAAGGGCGGGCGAGTCCAAATTCTTTGATATAAAAGAATATGAAACCACATTTTATTGGTTCTTGGTAGATTTAAAAAAGATTTTGTAGCTTTTACTACCTTTTCTTACATATTTAAAAACTCACTGCACAAATGATATATGTCGCAATTATTCAAGTTATGGCGCCATTCTTGGAGTCGTTGTGGATTCCAAATTTAGCAAATGACTGGCTGGTTCTCCGAGTAGGTCCTTACCGTCGATATATTTGGGTTTACCCCGTGGGGCTAATCCGAGAACTCAGAGTTCGTCTTCACTCTTTGAAAGGAAAGCTGTTGTCTTTGGGTGGTAGGATTTATCCTATCAGGCCTTCCACTATACTATCTTTCTCTTGAAAGACATCGAAAGGTGTTGCAAATTTTTTTTAATAAAAAAAAGTCTCCCAACAGCGGCAGTTTATATGTAACAGGGTGCTTGATGAGGAAAATTTGCAAAGAATCCTCTTTCGAAGCTAAGGGATTGGGCTCTCTTGTTGGTAAGAACAAGGCACTTCTATTCAAGTGATTTAAAGGCGTGGTGGCAGCGAGATTTCGAGGTGGAAGGAGTTTTTCTTGCCGAAATATAAGCCTCCTACTCGAAATGGAATCTCAACGTTTTCAGGTCAGTTATCTCCATACTGGAAAGGCATGTACAACACAATTAATACTACATTTCCTTACAAAATTATGTTAGGTTCGGCTTGGATGACGGGAGAAGGATCCTGTTGAAGGTTAGTTTTCCAAGTCTTTAACTCTTTATTGTTGAAAAATTTATTTAAAACATGGTTTTTCCCGAGTCTAAAATCATCTATAAAACTAATCAATTTTTCCAGAACCCAAACAGTTTTTTTAGATAAAACAATATTCAAGTTTAATTTTGATTTTATAGAATTAAAAATACTAGCCACCATTATCTTAACACAAACAGCTCCATCAAACCACGCCACAATAGCCACCACCATTCAAGCAGCCCTGATCAGCAGCAATACACCATCAGTAGACCACCACCAGAATCCAGCCCCTAACCGTCGAAAACTGTCAATACCCACACGATCCCGTCACCACACTTCTCAATCCTTCTCCACTCAATATCTCAGCTATTTATTTGAGCTCATTCAACAATGAGTCCAAAACCATGACACTCCTTAACTGGGCCTTCTTTAGTCACTCAAAATGGCTACCCATTTTCCCTTGGAAGCAGAGGTCAGAGGTTAGAGAAGAGTGGAGACTTGCTTTTTGTGGCTTTTACATGAAGAGATAAATGGGTTGTATTGATGAGAAAGCTTGCGAATTGATGGTGTGGATCTTGGGTGATCATTGCAACAGCTTCTCTCCTTCACACCAACCTAAACAAATAGCCACATCAAACCAATTCAGCTTAAAGCCTGTTTATGATTGTTTATAATTGTGATAGCAATTATAATTTAAAGTGCAAACACAGGTAAAGTTTTAGCCACATCAAAACAATTCAGTTTAGGGCTGTTGTTTCCTGTGATATTCAATCATTTTTGGTTAGCAAGAAACCTGAATACTCGAAACCTGTAGACAAAGACATTGTACCTGAAAGCAAGTGCTGCCTTGAAATCATGACTCAATATGCTGTAAAACTCCAGAAATTATTCGCAGCTGATGTTAGGACCCATCTTAATATTGATAAGATAAATTGACGTAAATATACAAACTAAATGTCAGGACCCATCTTAATATAACATTTATCTTAATATTTAGTTTGTAAAACCCCAGAGTTGTGTGTGTAAAATATATATTGATAAGAACGGTTGACTTAATATTTGAATGTAAATTTCTGTTTTTTTTTAATATTATTCCTAACCGAGCACCCTTTGGATGATTTTCTTTTTATGGAAGTAGATAATTCCCAAGAATGTAATTGGGACGTGCATTAATCACTAACAAAAGAAGAATTGCTTATCTTGGAATGATATCCAAGCCTTGACTCAACTCTGACTTTCAATAGAAATTTATAAGTAGATTTCATTATATGTGAAATTATTAAGAATTTGTTTTTTTAATAAATATTTAATGTTTTTGAACAAACTAGCATGAAAAAATGAAAAAATTTATTTTGAGATTGAGTTAATAAATGGGCTAAAAGTCAAGTATTCAGGTCAGGTCGAATATGAAAAGAGCATACCAAGTCCAATAAGAAGAGCCCAAAGTGTCAGGATTTAAAAGAGTGGGCCTTGTAAGAATGCGGGAAAGCGAACCATTACTTGTCTTTAGCACCAAATGGGAAGCTGCATCAGTTTCCAACAGGAATACGGAAAAAGAGAAGTTCTGTATTCGACCAGGAAACGGCTTCAAGTCGAAAACTAAATCAACAAGAATCAGTGATAAATAAGGAAAGCAAAGGGGCTTTAAATATTCTCTCCGTTCTTTGCACCACGCTATGTAAATTCTCTCACCCACAAACCATGGCGGTGTTTAAGGAATTTAGAGTCACAATGCAGTTTAGGGTAAACCAAAAGGTTGAGATTAGAACCCAAGAAAGTGGTTTTCATGGTTCATGGATGAGAGCCACAGTTATTGATTCAAGCAAGCAATCTTATCACGTCCAATACGACAATTTGCTTCAACTGGAAGATGGTGCTGAAAAACTAGTGGAAGTTGTTACCTTGACACCCACTAATACTGTTTCTTCTTCCCGGTTAAGGCCATTGCCACCAATGGTCAGTTTTGGGGTCTTTGATTTGTCTTATGGGCTGTGTGTGGATGTTTACGATAAGGGATCTTGGTTGGAAGGTGTGATCTTTGATCATGAAGATGGTTCTAATGAGAGGATTGTTCTTTTGCTAGAATCCGGGGGAGAGAGAAAGATAAAGATTGAGTCTTTAAGGATTGGTCAAGAATGGGATGTGTTTACTGGGGTTTGGAAGCTTAAGGGAACATGGCCATTAATTGGGTTATTCGAGGGGTGTGAGAAAGATCAATCGGTTCTTTACGGGACTCGTATGATTGTTGATTCAATTCCTAGGGAAAATCCATTGATTGATCATGAGGGTGGTGGGATGGTAATGAATGCAGTTGATTCCGATGATGTGGTTTTGGCAAACTCTGATAAGGACTCATGCAATAGGGTTGATATGGTGACTGATTGTAAGAGAATGGACGTTGTGGATTCTGATGGGGTTTTCAAAGATGGTTCTCAGGTTGTTATTACTAGTAAGAATCCGGCTAATGGGGACTGTATGTCGATCGGTGATTCTAATGGTGAAGGATTATTGGGTGCTAATGGGAAAAGGCTTGGAAAGAGAGGGAGAAAGTCAGCGCAGAAAGGCTTTGGGTGGGTTCCTGCTGGTCCTGACCTGTTACCTGCAGCTGAGTTCTGTCCTGGTGCCATCACAAGATATGCTTCTCATGGCAATCAACGGCCAACGGAACCTCTTTTGATAGATGTTAGGAAGCACCTTGCATATGTTGGCTGGAAAATTGAGTGCAAGAAATATGGCAGCGCATACAAATTTCGGTATACCTCACCAGATGGTAGCAAGACTTACTTTTCTCTCCGTCTGCTTTGTCTGGATATGAGGGATCCCACAATTGAGAACTCTTCTCTAATTTCCCAAGACTTGATCAACGATGTTAAGAAGTCCTCTGGCATAGACTGTCCTAGAAAGAGTAAGAGAACGGATGAGTTCTCGCAGTTTCCATCTAGAGCTGATTCTCAGGGAAGAAACGATGATGTTGGGTTATTAGGTGATTCTGAGCTGAGGCACCAGCAGGATCAAAATGCCAGTCTTCCGAGGCCAAGGAGAGAAAAGACAATTGAAACTCTAAAGAAGCTTAGAGATTATCAGAAAAGTCATCAAGAACAAAATGCCAGCCCTCTAAAGCAAAGGAGAGGAAAGGTAATTGAAACTCTAGAGAAACCAAGGGATGGTCAGAAACGACAATCAAGCAGAACAGCAATGCAGGGAGTGACTCCAAGGTCCTCAAAGTGCAAACCTCGTTGTGCCTTATCTTGGATGATCGACAACAATTTGGTGTCGCCGGGGGAAAAAGTGAGTTATCGTGGAAGCAAGGGCCCCGGTGAATTGACAAGAGGGAGGATAACTCGTGAGGGGATTGAATGCAACTGTTGCCAGAAGATTTTTACTCTCACTGGCTTTGAATCTCATGCTGGAAGCACCAATCACAGACCAGCTGCTAATATAATATTGGAAGATGGCAGGAGCTTGTTAGATTGCCAAAGAAAGAAGAAACCCCGGATTAAGATGCAAAGGGTCACGAGAGAGGCTAAGTGGAAAGGGAGACAAAATCAACATCAAGGTGAGACTGACTACATTTGTTCTGTTTGTCATGATGGAGGCGATTTAATTGTATGCGATCATTGCCCATCTACATTCCACAAAAATTGCGTTGGTTTGGAGGATATTCCAGAAGGGGAATGGTTCTGCCCACCTTGCTGTTGTGGTATCTGTGGTGAAAACAAATTCAAGTACAATGTTCAGGAACCTAAAGATTCTCGTCTTCTCAGTTGCGATCAATGTGAGCGTAAATATCACATTGGATGCTTAAGAAACAAAGGAGTAGTTAAGTTGAAAAGGAAAGATCCCAAGGATAGTTGGTTTTGCAGCAACAAGTGTGAAGATATATTCATAGGCCTTCAAACGCTGTTGGGAAAATCAGTTGTAGTAGGTCCAGATAATCTCACTTGGACATTGTGGAAGTTTATGGATTCTGATAGCTGTGATGTTGAGGCCCCGACAGGAAAGCACAGCAAACTTGATCTTGCTGTTGAGGTGATTCATGAATGCTTTGAACCAGCGACTGAAACTTACACAGGAAGAGACATTGCCGAAGATGTTATTTTTAGCAGAGAATGTAACCTAAATCGCTTGAACTTTAGGGGATTCTACACAGTGCTTCTTGAAAGAAACGATGAGCTAATAGCTGTGGCTAATGTGAGGGTTTTCGGAGATAAGGTGGCAGAGATTCCTCTTGTTGGTACCAGGTTTCTGTTCCGTAGGCTTGGAATGTGTAAGATATTGATGGATGAGCTCGAAAAGCAACTCATGAATTTGGGAGTGGAGAGGTTAATGCTGCCTGCTGTTCCTAGTGTGCTAGACACCTGGATAAATGGTTTTGGGTTCTCAAAGCTGACAGATGCCGAGAAGATGCAATATTTAGACCACACTTTTCTGGATTTTCCAGGCACCATCAAGTGCCAGAAAGTGTTATTGTAGACCCCTTCAGAATGAATGAAAGCCTGGTTGATCAGGTTATTGTCACGCCTATGAACATATCTTCATTTTATTTTATTTTTGGAGTAGAATGCTCACTCATTTTTTTTTAAATACCAGATAGTTTATAACTTATAAGAAACCTAGATGGTAGATTATACTTCTATCTGTATGTTCTGATTTCTATTTGAGTTGGATGCCCGGATGCATCAACCTGTTATATTAAATCATGCTTGCAAAAAGAAAGATCAGCGTGCAAGCTCATTCCATTTAGCAGCAACTTTTTCCTTTCCCTTTCCCCCGTGATACCTTTCTTTTCCTGTGTTTCAAGAAGTCACCAAAACAGAGCAAAAGACTAACAATTATCTTCTTGCCATCTCAGTGAGTAAATGAAAAAAACAAGAAAAAACAGTGAGTAAATGAATCAATTATGATTGATCAAACAAAGGTCTTGTATCTGCTTTGCCATCTCAGCTCCCCAGATGCACGTAAATTTTCATTGTTTTCCACTTTTCCTCGAGTCATGTACACACTTTTTAACTCAGAATTCAGTATATAAGGCCACCGAAGACTGTATTAACTAAAAAAAAAAAAACAGAGAGAGCGAGAGAGTCACTAAGAAAGAATGAAAAGAACTACAATCTGGTGTTTTCTCTTCTGTCATCGACGACTGCATTTATCAAGTATTTGAAAACTAATCACTATGAACATCAAGATTTCCGCCATTTTCCCCTGTTTCACAGTGTAATACAAAATGCAGCTGAGAATCTTCAACGCAGTAGCTTAATCTATGTAAACCCCGTTAGATGAATTCGAATCCATGCTTCGAAGAGAGACACTGTAAGAAAATCAATCAATTACTAGATGGTGAAACCAACGGGCAGAACTCATATCAATGAACGGAAATCTTCGCAAGTGGTTTGGGTGTAAAATTATCACCCACCAATGCTTCAAAATAAAACAATAAAAAAAAACGCATGAGAAAGAAAAGAACAGTACAAACATGCATTCATTAACCCGCCAATCATGGTGCATGACATTCGGGCGTTGGCTGCCAATTTATAAAGAAGAATATCTATGTAATTCAATATTAAAATTATTATGGTCTTGAATTAAAAATTCAGATTTTTTTTATTTTTTAAAAATAATTTAATAATTATATTACTTTTAAAAAAATAAAAAATGATGCTGTCCCAAATAAATAAAAAATGATAAATTAGTCATTTGTAAAGAATATCCTACCGTTTAAATAAAACTTTAAAAATTAAAGCCATGTGGTTGCTAATATATGGTACTGAAAGTTTATATAATCATTAATTTTAGGGCCTGTGAAATCAATTGAGGTGCACACACGGATATTTATATTATTAATAATAATAAAAACACTTTAAAAATACTATCTAGGTAGTGGTCCAGTGGTAAAAGCTTGGAATCAAGAGGTTTGCTCCCTCTGTGGTTTCAGGTTCGAGCCTTGTGGTTGCTCATATGATGACCACTGGAGGCTTACATGGTCGTTAACTTTAGGGCCCGTGGGATTAGTCGAGGTGCGCGCAAGCTGGCCCGGACACCCACATTAAACTAAAAAAATAAAATAATAATAATAATAATAAAACACTTTAAAAATTAAAGAAAAAAAAGTAAAAGGATAATTTATATGTGGCTATAGACATATTTGACTGAGCACGGACTTCAGTGAATTCAGTATTTTACTTAATAGATCTAATGGCCCATTCTTACACTGGCAAATCCCTGTGTCAGCTACTTCAACCTTTGCATAATAATAATAAAGAAAAAAACAAAACAAATAGCTAGTCCTTGCCTTCTCATTATCATCACTATCAGATCTCTAAATCCAACTCCCCATGTTATTTCTTCTTCCATTATCTCAAAAAAAAAAAAAAAACGCTTCCTTTTACTAGAGAAAATAGCAAATGAAGGTGTAGCTTTCACGGGCTTGAAAATGAATGCTGCAAGTAAACAAACGTCGCTGGATTAATTCTGTTGATTGGTAA
>Ga0307517_10014770_pt1 | contig 10453 bp, 4 predicted proteins | sample 23_EM_MG_FD_194515 | JGI IMG/M metagenome (GOLD analysis project Ga0307517, IMG submission 194515) | Populus trichocarpa ectomycorrhiza microbial communities from riparian zone in the Pacific Northwest, United States - 23_EM | ecosystem: Host-associated > Plants > Roots > Unclassified | place...
TTCTCCACCCTCTTCTCTATACTTCTGAGGTTTTTTTTGCCCAATAATGTGATTGGCTGTAGAGCCTTTCTATTTTAAAAAGCACTGAAAATCTGGTGCACGTTTTGAATGGCATGAACCATACATGCTTATCCAAAAGTACTATCTGATCATCTATGCCGAGCCTGTTGCGTCGCAACCGTTGCCCCCCTAAATGCCTGTCATGTGCCGTTGTCTCACACCTACCGCCAAGTCCACCACCCTTGGCAACCTTCACACCTGTCACCCTATCGTTCTCTATATAATTCTTCTCTGTCACGCTTCTCTCCCTTCTCTCCTCCCTTCTTCCCTCCCCATTATTATCTTCTTTCTTCCTTTCTTCACAACACACATTCAACAATTTATCCCTCTCAAAACATCCTGCCTACAAATATCCCTCTTGCACCTGCACATTACACAGCCTGCCCACCTCTATTCTTCACCCCTCTCACTATTCTTCTTCCCCTACTTTATTCTTTCTTTTGCCTCCTTTTTTTATCTCTGTTCACCCCTCAACCCCCTCAACCCCCTCAACCCCCTCAACCCCCTCAACCCCCTCAACCCCCTCAACCCCACCACTCCTCTCTCAACCCCAGTTTCTTCCTCAGGCTCACCGCCATCCCTTCCCATTCCTCACGCCCCAACACCATTATTTTCACCCTCTTCTTTGCTCCTTCCTCTCTTTTATTTTATAGGAAAGGGACAGTTACTAATAGTAAGTGTAGGTTCTGAATCGGCTCAAGCAACACCCAATCTCGTAGGGCTAGCACACTGACTCAATTTCTGCACTCTCTGTTATATCAGGTAAAGTATTTATTCTGATCTACTGGTTCTGTATTTACCCTTACTGTTTATTAATAAGGTGAATCTTTAGGTGATATAATGGAGAGTCAGAGATGTGGTCAGTGTCGGCGAGACAGGCCATATGAAGACTTTGATCATGATCTGCGAGGCAACCGGAAAAGGTCTTGCAGAGAGTGCTTGGTAAGTCCACTATCCCAGTTGTGGACTACCTCTGCTATTACTAACAAACTCATAACTATTTAGGCCAAGCGGGCTAATGTCCGACTGCGAACCAGAGCAGCACAACATGGTGAAAATCATGTACCTGCACCTGGTGCAGTTGTGGCTGTAAGGCAGAATTCAGGTTCTGTCTATACAGCCTTCATTGAGTGCCGCGCACAATGGACAGCACACAATCTGGGTGCTATGGACATTGTGTGCACTGCCTGCCAGGCACTCCACTGGCGGGAAGAGAGGCTGCGACCCCAGAACGGACGCCGTGCTGCAGCTGGGACCTTTCAGGCCTGTTGCAAGCATGGTGATGCGATAGTGGAGAGAATGAGGGCTCTGCCTGAACCTCTGAACACCTTGATGACTGGACAGGATAGTCATTCAAGGTTGTTCCGTCAGCATATCCGTCGCTGGAATACGCTGTTTGCCTTCACATCACTCAGTTTTAATGCTGATGCGCGAACAGGAGCTACAGGGCAGGGCTTACAGCTCTTTCAAATCCATGGTGCTATCTATCACCAGCAAGGCCCACTTGTTCCACCAGGAGGGCGGGATGCCCTGTACTCCCAGATCTATTTGTATGATCCTGATCAGGCCGCTCAAGCCAGACAGGCAAGAGCACCTACACTGGATATGACAATAATTGCATCCTTAACAAGGATGTTACAGGAAGTATCCCCCTTTATCCAGTTGTATCTTACAGCCAGGGAAAGGTTCGCACAGCTTTCAGAGCAGGAACAAAACCTGCGTATCATCCTTGATCCCAGATTGAGCCTGATAGTGGAATCTGGGGCAGATAGGACAAGAGAGAACTTGCCTACAGCCAATGAAGTTGCTATGATCCTGCCTGAGGAATATGGCAGGGGAGGATTTCGTGATATTGTGCTTGCTGAGAGGGTTAATGGTAAGGTCCCAGATAATGGATTAACCATCATTAATTCAAATCATGCTTCCTACTTGCCACTACACTATGTACTGCTCTTCCCATATGGGGAGCCTGGGTGGCACTGGGCAAGAACTCTGAGAAATGAGGAGGGCAATCGCCAGAACCTGAGGATGTCACAAAGGACATTTTTCAGGTTCCGCTTACACACCAGGACTGACGAGCCAGCAACTCTTATGAGATCCCAAAGGCTCTTCCAGCAATTCGTGGTTGATGCCTGGGCAGCTTGTGATCAGAACAAGCTGAACTGGCTCCGAACAAATCAGGCTAAACTTAGAACTGATTTGTACAATGGTCTTGCTGATGTACTGCAACAAGGCGATGTGAATCCAGAGGAGGTTGGACGAAGAGTTGTCTTACCATCAAGCTATGTTGGTGGAGACAGATTCATGCAGCAGTTGTATCAGGATAGTATGGCCCTGGTACGACACTTTGGAAAGCCTTCACTGTTCATTACGTTTACAGCTAACCCAAAGTGGGCTGAGATACAAGATGAGCTGCTTTCTGGTCAGACTGCCATTGACGGCCCAGATCTCGTGGCTAGACTCTTCAATCTCAAGGTCCGTGATCTGTTGGATCAGCTCAAGCACAAGCAAGTGTTTGGTCCTTGGCGTGGCTGGGTCTGGACAATAGAATACCAGAAGCGTGGGCTGCCTCATCTTCATCTGCTGCTGTTTCTGAAAACTGATGTCCAATTTCTTACACCTGTCTATATTGACAGGTTTATATCTGCCGAAATCCCAACTGAAGATGACGTCATAGGTCAACAGTTAAGGACGATTATTGAGAGTACCAGGGTACATACACAATGTGTAGGGGGAAATGGTAATGCCTTATGCATGAAAGACCTAAACCCAGCCGTTGTGACCACCTGTCATAAGGGGTATCCACGTGATTTCTTGGAGGAGACAACAGTTCCTGAGAATGGATACCCCCTGTACCGGAGACGGAATACAGGCAGGTCTTTTATGATACCAGTTCCTGGATCAGGAGGTACACTTACTGCCATGATTGACAATCGTAGAGTTGTACCATACAGCCCCTATCTGTCTCTCCGGTATAATGCCCACATTAATGTAGAGGTTTGTGGTTCAGTACAAGCAGTGAAGTATATTCACAAATATATTTACAAGGGTGGAGATAGAGCTACTGTCAGTGTGGAGTCTGAGCATGATGAGATCAAGCGCTATCTGCATGGACGCTATTTAGGTCCAACTGAAGCAGTTTGGCGTTTGTTTGAATTTGATATGCATGATGAACAGCCACCTGTGACACATCTGTCATTACATATGCCAGGGCAACAGGCAGTTTATTTTGAAGGACATGCTGATCCAGATCACATTCGTGATCTAATTGAGGGGTCCATGACTACATTGATGGGATTCTTTTCTTACAATGCTCAGAATGAAGATGGCAGGCAATTCCTCTACTATGAATTTCCTGAACACTTTGTGTGGGTGCGTAAGATAGGATGGAAAAAGAGACAAAGAGGGACTGCAGTGGGCCGGATGTACTCGGCAAGTCCCTTTCAGGGTGAGAGATATTATCTCCGCCTGCTATTAACTGTTGTTCGAGGAGCTACAGGCTTTGAAAATCTCAGGACAGTTGATGGTATGGTGTACCCAACATTCAAAGGTGCATGTATTGCTTTAGGATTATTGGAAGATGATGGCGAGTGGGTAGCCCTCTTTAGAGAAGGTGCCCAGTTTATGACTGGTAGGGCCTTGCGACATCTATTTGCTTTGGCCCTGCAGTATACAACTATTAGCAACCCACTTGCCATTTGGGAAACCTTTTGGCCAAGTATGTGTGATGATATTCCACGTATCTTGGCTACTGGCAGGGTCCCAGTACCTCCCGGAGCAGAGGAAATTGAAGGCAGGATTGACCCTGACTATGGTCTCTACCTCCTTCAACAGTACTTGCAGGAATTTGGAAAGTCACTATCTGAGTACGGATTGCCAGAACCACTTCCTTCATGGATGGGACAACAACCTACCTCAAATAATCCAATGATTGAGGAAGAATTAGCCTATGATCCACATCAGGAAGAGGAAGCTTGCAATATAATGAAAGCACAGCTCAATCCAGAGCAGAAAAATTGTTTTATACAAATATTAAATATTGTGGAAAAATATGAGCAGAATCCTCGTGGCAATCATAGGTCTGGTTTCTTTCTTCAAGGTGCAGCTGGAACTGGCAAGACTTTTCTCTATAACTGTCTATGTAGTTACCTACGTGCTAGAGGCAAAATTGTACTCTGTGTTGCATCATCTGGTATTGCAGCTCAATTATTACCAGGTGGCCGCACGGCTCACTCCAGATTCAAGATTCCCTTATCTAATGCACTCAATAGTGGATGCAATATTACAAGCAACTCACCTCTTGCCCAGCTAATCAGAAAGACATCATTGATTATTTGGGATGAGGTGCCTATGCAACATAAGTCCTGCTTCGAAGCAGTCAACTGGACCTTGAATGATATATGTCATGTGAGTGATAGTTGTCTGTTTGGTAAAATTCCCACTGTACTTGGTGGAGATTTTGCCCAAATCTTACCAGTGGTCAGGCGAGGTTCACAGCAGGCTACTGTACAAGCCTGTCTCCAGCATAGTTCTATCTGGTACAGCTTGCAGGTATTAAGACTTGAGCGAAGTATGAGGATTGAGGCTAAGAATTCCAACCAGATCTTCATTGACTTTCTTAAGGGTCTGGTGAATGATGCAAACATGTATGGAAAGATTAATCTACCTGCATATATTCGTAGAGTTGAAACAGTAGATCAACTCTGTAATCAGCTCTACCCACAAGCATTGTTAACTGAAGCTATTACATCTCACAGTGCTCTGATTGGAAGGGCAATTTTGGCTTTCAAGAATGACACTGTGAATGATTTCAATAATAGTCTTCTAGACAAAATGCCTGGGATAGAACACCGCTTTGAGGCTGCTAACAGGGTAGAACTTTGTCAAGAAGCTGCAGACTCGGAACCCTATGCGGTGGAATATTTGCAGAGTATAAACCTGGCCTCAATACCCCCATACTGTCTTAGATTGCAAATTGGAGTACCGCTAATTCTCATCCGGAATCTGAGTCCGAAGCATGGGATGTGCAATGGTACTAGATTAAGGTTGTTGGGAATTAACCGCAACTGTTTACAGGTAGCTATTCTAGGTGGCAGGTGGGATGGAGAGATTCGCCTGCTGCCTCGTATCAAGCTTACCACAAGTGATGAGGAGCTGCCATTCATTCTTGAACGCAAGCAGTTTCCTGTACGTTTATGTTTTGCCATGACAGTGAACAAATCTCAAGGCCAGTCTCTGAAAAAGGTAGGTGTAGATCTTCGTACTGATGCATTTACACATGGCCAACTTTATGTAGCACTGTCAAGAGTAACCTCACTAGATGGACTTACTCTATTGCCATCAAGTAATACTCCAACAGTAACATCAAACATTGTATATCCTGAGGTTCTGCTTTGAGATACCTCTGTGATAGACATCTCCATTTTGACTAAAAGTGGTACATTCATGATATTAGCACCTTGTTACTTTCCTTCTGTTTTTACTGCGAATCCTGTGAAAGTACTCTTTTTCCATAACAGGATTTTTCCCTCATGTCCAGAGGGTTTTGCCTGAATGGTTTTAATGAGGCTTTCTATATACTGTTTGCATTTTTCATCTTTATTCTATTGCTTCTTTTAAATATATAGATTGATCTCTTTGTTGTTGATATACTTTGTTGTTACATAATCAAGTAATTCTTTATATTATTATCTCAATTCCTGCTATAAAAACCGATTATTCGGTGGTGTTTTTCAATGCTTTATATTGTAGGATTGGATTATTAATTCATGTGTTTGCATCTATAGTGTTGCATTACCTTCATATTATGTTAGTTTTCTTCCTTCTACACATATCATCATCTCTCTTGCATAATATCAGCATCCACCCAGCTGCCTTATTCATACTATCTTAACACCTAATAACTATTATATCAACCACATCACCCAGGACGCGTCCTCAAGGTCTTGAGGAGGGCTGCTAGTCTAATATGTACTGAGCAGTTGCTTCAAAAAATAAGAAGATTTGTCATCAAAATGACCGCAACCAAAATATCGTCCAAAAATGTTCTGGTTACATAATCAAAATATCGCCCCAAGTGTGATATAATGTATAGCAAGGGTATTTGTGATCACAGTTAAATATTCCGGAATGTTCCTATATATATTGGGTAATAATTCCAAGAAATTGGCTTGGAAACGCACTTCCCCTCCTATATATATCAGTCTCTACTATTATTTTATTTCACCTTATTCTTTTCCTTCAGACACTACTTTTCCTACAAGGACAACTAGAGTTTTAACACTTGAACAATACTGAAAAATCTTGTCTTAAGATTATGCCTCTGATGCCACGATGCAGAAACTGTCTGCGGACTCTGGAAGATGCCTTCTTCGATGAAGATCGTAGCGGAGGCTTACACTGTACTTGTTGTACATGCCTGGTTTGTTGTTCTAATTACTTCATGCTTTTCCTATTTATAATTATATATTATTCTAATAATGTATGTCTTAGGAGAGACAAAACATGTTAAGACGCGACAGGAGCACAGAAGGTTGACTTCTACCTGATGAACAGGCGGGATCTAGAAGACAGCATAATCTAGATTTGCTCCTGCTGACTGAATAGCAAGCCATAATAGCTAATGCTTGAAAATTGGTACAGACTTTAGCACCAACTGGGCAGGTAGCAGTGGGTAGACAAGGAGTCGCGCTAAGTACCCAGTCAGGAGGTATGAATATTGTATCAAAATAGGTCAAATATATACCAATAGGGAACAGGAAATATGAATAGAAGAAGAAGATGTAGACAATGTCGTGAGGAGAAAAATATAAAGAGATTGGATGTAGACATGACAGGGAGATACCAATTATCCTGCAGAATCTGTCTGGTAAGTTTTACTATTTATAAGTTATAGGAAGGGATTAGAGGAAAACTAAGCAAAGGGAACAATGTAGGCAGCTGCACAAATCGCAAGAAATGTGGTTACAGTAGCACCTGCTGGCAATAGACCGCTGGTTCAACTGCCTCAAGCACCAGAGGTACAACAGGCACTTTCACCAATGCCATTGTTGTTTGTGAGCCGGAAAGCTAGATGGACAGGATATAATTTGAGGAGATTGGACATAGGGTACACTGGCTGCCATGCCTTGCACTGGAGTGCTAAGTCATCAAATATCTTGAAACATAAAAGAAGTATGCAGATGATTGCCAATGACGTCAACCAGGAATTTCTCACCTATCTTCGTGATATAGTTACTAATATTCTCCTGCATGGTAAGCTTCAACTACTATCCTATATTCGTTGGGTGTCTACAGTTGATCAATTCTGTAATCGTCGCAATCCATAGTTATTATTGAATGAGGCTGTCAAAATAGACAGCTCTCTTGTAGGTAAAGCTATTCTTGCCTTTCCCAATGACACTGTAAATGATTTCAATAATGTGCTGCTGGAAAGGATGCCTGGCGAGGAGCACAGCTTGGAAGCTATCAACCATGTTAATGTACCTAAAAATAATACACCGGCAGAGCCTTTTCCGGTTGAGCATTTGCAGAGTATCTCTCTTGCATCTATTCAACCATCCTGCCTGCGACTCAAGATTGGTCACCCTCTAATTTTGATCCAAAATCTGAGTCCCAGGGAGGGCATATGCAATGGCACCCGGATGAGCTTACTTGGAATCCGGCCCACCTGTCTACAGGTAGCTATCTTCGGTGGACGGTTTGATGGCATGATCTGTCTTCTCCCATGGATCAAGCTTACCACTTCAGATGAGGATCTCCCTTTTAACCTGGTGCATACTCAAATTCCAGTCAACCTATGCTTTACCATGACGTGAATAAATATCAGGCTCAGTCCCTCGATGAGGTTGGTGTTGATTTACCAACCCCTACCTTTAGTCATGGGCAACTATATGTGGCACTGTCAAGAGTCACATCACTACACGGACTAACACTCTTACCCTCTAAGCAATCCCCTACTACGACGGATAATGTTGTATATTCGGCAATGCTTCTATAATCTCCCTCTGGTAAGTCTCCTTCATGCGCTATCCTCATCTGTCACATGTTAATTCTGAATTCTAATTTTACTCTTTAATTAATCTTCTACACAGAACTCTGCTGGTTTGAACTTCTTTTCTCTGTATAGCTCCTTAATTGTCTTCACTTTCCTTTCCTGCCTGTAGTCGTATCGGTTGTTCCTTCCCAAGTTGCCTGCATATATTAATACAACTTGGCTAGATTGCTAACCTGTAGTCACAGTTACGCCTCTCTGTTTCCTTCTGCTCTCGTATGTGTCTGGTACCACCTCCCGCTTATATTTAGTTTTTTATATTCAATCGCTGACTGAATACACATTATGAATTCAACCAAGTCTTTCCTCCTCTGCTTTGGTTCTGTTTTCTTGTTACCTGTCCTGTCTCTACTCATGTTAATTTATTTTTATAATTCAAAAGTCCCTTTACAGTTTTAAGCTTCCTTAATGTGACCCAATCTGCTCATTTAATTACTCCCTATACAATATTATTTCCTAAAGCTTTAATATACAACCTAATACACCATATTTGACAGTTATACAAAAGTCTGACTATTCCTACATCAGAAATTACACTTTCAACCATGAGTACACGCTTGACCGTTCGGTCGAGGGGCTTCTAGTTCATAATAGTAGGGACTCAAGAAAGAGTATGGTAGAACAGGAAAGTACTGGACACGAGCACATATAAAACAACAACCCGGCCATAGAGCCCCTCTCACTTTTCAACTCTTCCCTCAATCAATCAAAACAGAGATTCATCCTCCCTAATACTAATTAGAAAAAAGAAAACTCCTCATGTCCCAGAGCTTAGTGGTATGTGACTTCAATATTTCTAGTTGAAAGTGCATACTAGTATCGAGTAGTCTGTAAACGATATCAGCACTATACATATAATATACGTACCAGAATTGAACAACTTGTCCCTTGAGGCTACTAGTATTGCCATATCTGATAGATATACACATACAGGAGTGGCTAACAATAGCCAATATAGCAAAATATTAGCACTATTCTGGGTATTATACCATTTCTGAATCTTACTTCCTTGCCAACCCCTGCAATAACCAATAGAAGGTGGACTGAGTTACAACCACTAGGAAACTGTTACAGCGATCTACATGATTCAGAAATTGTTATTAGTCTTATCCTCCCTCTGAGCTTACAGAGTAAAGACCCTTATAGTATAACTAAACCTGCCAGTGTTATAGAATACTAGGCCACAACTAACTCCTTACTCACTACAGACTGAGAATACAGTTAACTGGATTCCTAGTCATCTTCACTGCCACCTCCTGGAAGCCTACCTGCCACATAATTGCTCTCATCATTCTCTTCACCCAACTACTACTTCTATCATTATCAGGGATAGCACTTGCCAGTGGCAAAAGACTGCTGAGCTACAAGTGCTTAACTGTCTCATGCTCTGATATCTTATACAAGCTATTTATACCCCTGGTACTCTCTGCTCAAGCGACTACCACTTTCCAAATATCTACTATGCTCTTTACTCTAGACTTCATACTAGCAGTACGTTGCCTCTACCCCCTATGCTTTGTGCTCGGGATATGCCCTAGTTACTTTCTAGTGAGCAGACTATCACTTCTAAAGCATATACTATACCGTTTATTTATAACATCCTAGAAGCCAAAAGCTATTCATACCCCTCATGTTTCTTGATCAGTTGCCTGCTTCCCAAATACATACTATACAATCTTCCCCAGACTTCAAACTAGCTGCAAGCTGTCCATAATCCCCTTACTCCCTTGTTCATCAGCAAAAATAATACCTTGCGTTCCGTGCGTTCTGTGCGTCTGACGCACCTGACGCCGGAAGGCTAATCGCGAATCAGGACACAACGTCGGATAGACGTTGCGTCCTGACTTTGCGTTACTTGGCGCCATTCGTCCTGACGGCATCCGGACTTGGACCCCTACGTCCTGTGCGTCCTGACTGCGTCTGGTGCTCCGCTACTCCATCCTGACGCCGCCTCATTCAGGACTCTCCCGTCCTGACGTCACCTGATCTACGACTCTCCCGCCCTGACGACGTCTGATCTACGACTCTCCCGCCCTGACGACGTCTGATCTAAGACTCTCGCGCCGAGATGCCGGTTCCTTCTTACCGAACGTCAGGGCTCGTGGATCTTACCACCTCTCGTCCCGATTGTTGCTTCTCCTGCCTCCCTCGTCCGGATCCCACAATCCTGATCTCCCCCTTCCTGACGTCTGGTCTGTTCTTCCTGATCTTAGCCCCTATACATGCCGCGTCCTGATCCAATCGTGACTCTATCAGACGTCGCCTTGTGATCTCTGACGCATCGTGAACTAAGTCTAATGCTATCCTGGTCCTACGCCTAGAGGCTTTTCCTAACGCTGT
>Ga0307517_10014772_pt1 | contig 10453 bp, 12 predicted proteins | sample 23_EM_MG_FD_194515 | JGI IMG/M metagenome (GOLD analysis project Ga0307517, IMG submission 194515) | Populus trichocarpa ectomycorrhiza microbial communities from riparian zone in the Pacific Northwest, United States - 23_EM | ecosystem: Host-associated > Plants > Roots > Unclassified | place...
TTCGTGGCCTTCAAAGAGAGTTTAAGAACTTTGTAACAAGCCTTGTGACCAAGGCAGAACCTCTCTCGTATGCTGATCTTTATAGACATCTTCTAACGCATGAATTTCTTCACAAAACATCCCCTTCATCCATAAGATCTGCTGCCATCATTGTACCTCTGCTGCCCACGCCCAACACCCCCTTAAGCCTTTGTCTCTCAACGTCAGTCCTCTGGAAATTTTGGTTGCAACAGGGGCTGTTTCCATGAAGGATGGCGCCTAACTAGTTCAGCAGTAGAGGGAATAGGCCTACTGCATTCAGACCAAATTTTCATAGCCTCTATAGCTCCTCCAATAGTGATGGCAGGCAAGGTAACTGTCAGGGAAATTGGCAGCGCAACATGGGGCAGAATACACACTGCTAATTGGGCCAAACATTCGGCCATACAGCCCTTCATTGTCCTTAACTTCAGCATCGGGGTTATGGACAATAGCCTGGTGCTAATTTGGTGTTGAGTAATGTCTCCTCAATAGGTATTGCCGATTGGTTTCCAAACACTGGTGCAACTCAACACGTTACACCTGATCTTGCAACTTTGGCTGCTTCAGAACCATATCTTGGTAATGATAATTTGCATGTTAATGATGGTAAGGGACTTCCCATATCTCATATGGGTTATACTAAAATATATACACCACAACGTTCTGTCACTTTGTCTAACATTCTTCATGTTCTGCATATTACAAAATATTTGCTTTTTGTTCAGAAATTCTATCTCGATAACAATGTTTATTTTGAATTTCACCCGTTTGTGTTTTATGTCAAGGATCTCAACACCAATGAAGTACACAAAATATATATGGTATTACCCTCTTGTTGCCATGTCTGATTTTATTTTGTCTTTCACCAATTTCAGACCTCGTTGAGCGTTAATTTTCATTAAATTTTTTTTTTCAAACTGATTGGGGCGGTGAAAACCGAAAATTATCCATTTTCTTTCAGACCATTGGTATTCATCATCATCTAATTTGTCCTCACACTCATGCATAAAATGACACATTAGAATGTCGTCATAGGCATATTGTGGAGACCAGACTTATTCTTCTAGAAAAGTGTTAAACATCATTCTGATTTTGGAGTTATGCTTTTGAAACTTCTGTTTATCTTATAAATCACATGCCTAATCTTATCCTTACAAATAGATCCCTGTTTGATTGTCTATTTCAACAGTCTCTTGATTATCATTTTTTACGTACTTTTGGGTGTCTCTGCTTTTCCTTTTTGTGTCCCAATAACAATCATAAATTAGATTTTCGTTCCTCTTCATGTGTGTTTTTTGGTTACAGCTCCTCTTACCTTGGTTATCGATGTCTTGACATTGCATATCAATGCATTTATATCTCTCATCATGTCCGTTTTTATGAACATGTGTTTTCGTTTGACAATTCTGAACAGATTGCAAAGGTTTCAACTCCTCCATCCATCTAACCCACCCCTGCCCTCCTCCTAAATCTACTCCATTCCCCATTGTTTCATACCCTTACAACCCTTCACCATCCCTTCTCTACCTCTGCTCCACCACCCCTCTCTGCTCACCCGCCACAACCTCACTCATTCCCTTCCTCATCACCACATGCATGCTTATCTAACCATTATGCTGCAGGTACAGTTTGTCGATCAGTCTCCTCTAGTTTCCAGCATGACACCTCTGCTGGTGTTGGGACAATCCCCTGCTCCTCTTCTACTTCTCCTTATTCTGCCAGCGCTAAAACTGCTACAGATTCTACCTCTGTTGCCAGTCCCACATCTGCTGCCAGGCCTCTACTTGAGGCAGATTCTTCCTCTGTCTCTTCAGCTGGCTTGAATCTGGTGGTTGATTTCTCCTCTTATCCATTGCAGCAGGCCACCTCATTACCACCGTCTTCTCCTGCATCACCACCCTTAGTCAGCAGACATCCTATGGTTCTTCGACCACGGTAACCGAAGACAGCAAATCTGGTTGTTTTCGTTGCCGCTGTTACTGCTTCATTTCGGGTAATACTCTCTCCCACCTCTGAACCCCTTACATTCTCTGATGCTGACAAGTATGCGGTTTGGCATGATGTTGTGTGTGATGAGATCAAGGTTTTGCACTTTAATCACACTTGGTCTTTAGTTCCCTTTCATACTTCGATGAATGTTATTGGTACTAGATAGGTGTATTAGATAAAACGTCATGTTGATGGTAGCATTGAGCGTTATAAGGCACACCTAGTTGCTAGAGGCTTTACCCAGCAAGAAGGCATTGATTATTCTGAAACTTTCAGTCTAGTTTTTAAGCAGGCTACCATTAGATTAGTCTTCTCCATTGCATTTTCGTGCAATAGAAAGATTCATCAACTTGATATTCATAATGTCTTTCTCAATGGCGTTCTTACTAAAGAGGTCTACATGAAACAACCTTCAGGTTTTCTTGATTCTACTCTTCCATCTCATGTGTGCAGATTACACAAGTCGTTGTATGGTTTGAAACAGGCACTAAGGGCATGGTACACTCGTCTAAGTGATTTTCTACTCTCCATTGGTTTTCACGCCTTTAAGGTTGACACCTCCCTGTTTATCTTGTTTGATGGTAGTAATATCTTTTATCTTTTAGTGTATATTGATGATATTCTACTTATAGGTAGCAACTTTGTTATACTTCATCGCCTAATATAGTTATTGGGCTTTGAATTCAAGCTTCGTGACTTAGGTGCAGTTCACTACTTTCTAGGTATTGAAGTTCAGTCTACAGGCATGGGTTTGATGTTGTTACAACATAAATATATTCTTGACATCCTCACTTGGGTTGATATGACTTCCTGCAAACTCGTTGATACTCCAGTCTTTACTTCGAAAGTTATTATATTGCCGAATAATCTATTTTTTAATCCTACATGGTTTTATTAAATCATGGGTGCTCTTCAGTATCTTACCTTCACTCACCCAGATATCTGCTTTGCTGTTAACAGAGTTTGTCAGTTTATGCATACTCCTACAGATTTTCATTGCATCACCGTTAAATGTATTCTACGCTACCTTAAAGGTACGACATCTTATGGTTTTCATATCACTCGAGGTTCCTCCTTTGCTCTACATGGTTTTACAGATGCAGATTGGGCTAGTAGTAATGATGATCACAAATCTACTGGTGGTTACCTTGTCTTTTTTGGTCAGATGTTGATCTCATGGAAGTGAGGCAAGCAACGCACAGTTGCTCACTCTTCTACTAAGGCTAAGTATAAAGCCTTAGTAGACGATACTACCGAGGTCATCTGGCTTTAATATTTGTAACAATCTGCAGGTTCCCTTTGTCTCTACTCCTACCATTTGGTGTGATAACCTTGGCGCCACCTATCTCTTAGCGAATCTTATTTTCCATGCTCGTAGTAAACATGTTGAGGTGGATTATTACTTTGTACGAGACCAGGTTGTGAAGAAAAAGATTCATATTCATATTATAGAATGTATATATAGGAAATATTATAGGCATTATTCTAGTATTATAATCTCTACCTTTACTATGGTATATTACCCTACATATATAAATAGAAAAGGATTGGCTAACGAATAGGTTAAGCCTCTTATTTCTTCTCAACTCGAAATCAGAGCCTTCTGCCATTAAAACTCCTCTCTTCCTCTCCAAAATGGACTATGTTGTTACTGCCAACTTCTCCTTCCACCAAACTGGCGTTGCAGCCCAGCTGACCGGCCACTCACATGCTGCTGTTGGTGGTGCCCTCCCACAACAACAACCTTCTCTACTTGCAGAACAGAACAATGACTCTTCTTCTCATGTTTTTGTCGTTCCTCTTCACATTATAGGGACATCAACTTCAGCTATAGTTGCTTTGTCCAACATTCACCAAGTTGTTTCGTTGAAGCTTATGAACACAAATTATCTCTATTGGCGAATGCAAATGAAGACATAGTTTTTTGGTCAAAGTGTTTTTCACTTTATTAGTGGCTTAGTGTAGTGTCTTCCCTCTCATATTTCTAACAGTTCTGATAGTTCCTCTTTGAAAATTAACCCATATTTTCTTTGTTGGAAGCAACAAGATCAATTTATTTTGAGTGCGTTACTATATTCTCTCTTCATGGATGTGTTGCACCTTGTGGTCGATTGTCATACCTAATATTGTGTTTGGCGCACCCTTGAAAAAACTCTTGCATCTCTGTCTAATTCTTGCATTATGCAACTTCATGGGTCCTTTCAAGATCTTCAGTATGGTGATGCTTCGATTACTATACATATGCAGCAAGCCAAATCATTATTTCATGAATTGGCTACTACTGGATGGCCTATCTCTCTTGAAGACTTCAATCTTTATATGTTTTGTGGTCTTTGTGGTGAGTTCAAAGACTTAGTAACCAGCCTTGCGACTAAGACAGAACCGCTGTCATATGCCGACCTTCATAGCCATCTCTTTACCCATGAATTTTTATACAAGACCTCCTTTCAATCTATGGATACAAGATCACCTCTGTTGCCTCAGCCACCGCTACTACCAACATCTTCTACTCACCTTGCCACATCTCAGCACAACCCCAATTTCAACCGTAACAGGGGCCGTTCTCGTGGCAACTGGCGTCCCAACAGCAACTGCCACAACCACCAAAACAAGTTTTACTACCGTGGCTTCTATTCCTCTACTCCTACCAACTAGAGACAGAGCAACTAGCAGCAGAACAGACGCCCCTCTGGGTCTGGACAATGGTCTACTCACAGGTTTTCTAAGCAGAATGTCAAATGTCAATTGTGCTTCACCTTTGACCACATAGCTCCACATTGTGCACAACTTCAGGGTAGTGGCTAGCAACCCTTTACCCACTTTGTTGTTAGTAACGTTTTTGGCAGCACTTTGTTCCTAGACACCGATACGAACCAACACGTTACACCTGATCTTGGAACTCTGGCCGATTCTGCATCCTATCTTAGTAATGATCATTTGCATATTGGTGACGGTAAGAGACTTGCCATATCCCATATTGGACATACCACGTTACATTAACGTTCTTTATGTGCCTCATATTACCAAACCACTACTTTTTGTTCATAAATTTTATCGTGATAATAATGTTTATTTTGAATTTCATGCACCTGTGTTTTATGTAAAGGATCTCATCACCAAGGAAGTGCTCCTTTCCGGTTAGAGTAATGATGGTCTCTATGTTATGTATGTCTTCTGCCATGTCCATTCCTCAGGCTTATTGGTCTCCTTGCATCTTTGCGACTGCTAATCTGTGGCATTGTCGATTGAGTCATCCTACTTCCCACATTTTAAATTTATTAGTTTCCAAAAAATAAAATAGTTTGTACTTCTAGATGCTCTCTTGCTCATTGTCAAACTTGTCTGCTAGGCAAGTCATCGCGTCTGTCGTTGAGACCTATGGGTCACAAAACTATTGCCCCACTTGATTTAATATTTAGTGATGTTTGGGGCCCTGTTCTTATGTTTTCTTTTGATGGTTTTCATTACTTTGTTATCTTTTATCAATGCGTATCCCAAACATATATGGTATTATCCTATTATTGCAAAATCAGATGTGTTTTCTACATTTCATCGCTTTCAAACACTTGTTGAGCGCTAGTTTTCACGTAAAATTAAATCTGTTCAAACTGATTGGGGTGATGAATATCATAAGTTAAACTGGTTCTTTTATACTATTGGTATTCATCACAGGTTAATTTGTCCTCATACTCATGAACAAAATGGTACAATTGAGCGTCACCATCGGCACATTGTCGAAACCAGTCTTACCATCCTAGGACAATGTCGTGCTCTGTTAAGATTTCTGAACTATGTATTTGAATCATCAGTATATCTCATTAATCGCATGCCTACTATTGTCCTCCAAAATAAATCTTTGTTTGAGTGTTTGTTTCATCGTACTTCTGATTATGATTTTCTGCGTACTTTTGGGTGTCGTTATTTTCCTTTTTTGCGTGCATATCATGCTCTTAAGTTGGAATTTTGTTCATCTCCATGTGTGTTCTTAGGATATAGTTCCTCTCATCTTGGTTATCATTGTCTTGATTTAACATCTCAACGTATTTATGTCTCCCGTCATGTTTATTTTCATGAAGATATGTTTTCTTTTGCAAATTCTGAATAGATACACACCTCCCAACCTGGAATCCTTCCCTAAATTTCACCCTAATGCCCCACCAATTCACCAAACCAGCAACTCTAACTGGCCACCTGTCGTACCTCTTCCGATCCACCACTCGCCTACCATGTCTACAACAATTCCATTGCCATCCAGCCCTACCCCTCTGTCACCATCTGTTTGTTTTTCTAATGATTATTGTGCAGGCACAGGATCTCCTTCTTTAGAGTTGCATGCTTTTAGTTCTACTACTACAGAGATGCCTGGTTCTACCGCAAGTTCTTCGCTCTTTGCTGCTGTGCAATACAATCCTTCGACAGGTTCTCCTACTAATCTGCAACTCTATGTAAATCTCTCCTTATATCCTCTCTAGAAGCTTACAAGTTCAGGTTCTTCTCCCTCTTGACCTGCCGCTTGTCAGTATCCCATGGTCCTTCTTCCTCGGTTGCCGAAAACTACCTTGCTAACATCGTCTACAACTACCTCTGCTGCTCCAATCTATCGAGAGTGTCTCCTACCAATAAACCCATTGTTTTTTCTGATGCTGACAAGTATAAGGCTTGGCATGGTGCTATACGCGAGGAAATTTAGGCCTTATACTCTAACGACACCTAGTCCTTGGTTCCTTTTCATCCTTTGATGAATGTTGTTGGTAGTCGATGGGTGTATATGTTAAAGTGTCGTGTTGATGGTAGCAGTGAGAGGTATAAGGTACGATTGGTTACTAGAGGTTTTACTTAGCAAGAAGGCATTGATTACTCTGAACTCTTTCATTGATAATGTTGTGAACAAATCATAATGTTGCGAGGAGGGTTTGGGAGAATCATGCTATAACTAGGTAATATAAAAAACAATACGATAATTTTTTTTTGAATTTTAAATATTAAAATTTCATTTTTCATTAACTCATATATAATATGTTTGTATCATATAGGTTGTATGATTTTTGGTATCGGAAGCAAAAAAAATCTAAAAAATATGCGAGAGAAAACACTCTACTAGAATGAAATGACGTGGCGGTTTGGAAGGATTTTAGGCCACCATATTCAGCACAAGCATTTCACACGACGCTCATAGTCCGGTGAGGGGAACCGGAGCTGGCAAATTCACGGTTCGGTTACCATGCACACCGACTCAGTTCCATTTGTTTTGCATGTAAAGCGAATGGTAAAAATTATTTTAATCACAACTATTTTAATTAATTTGTTGATATTTATAAATATATTTAACTAGCAACATTTGTTTTTACAGACTACGACTCTTGGACATAAGCCAAGCCCAATGGAGCTTTTTGTGGAGATGCATGTGCGGAGTGAAGACCGTCCAAAAGGGGTATAACAGTTCGTCAACAACTGAGCTCAACACTTTGTAGTGCATTCGTTCAACCATTTTCTTTTGTAATTTATTATTTTCTTGAATTTGATATCTCACTTTTTATTTCTAGGAGATATATAACACAACCAATTGAAAAAGAGATACAAGGACGATCCTTTGACCAACCCGGATTTCGATCCAGATTTGTGGATGGAGGCAGGATCGTTTGGTGGACCCAATAGAAATCAGATGTACATACTCTCTAACACTATGATCGAGAACTTGTAGACGGTCAATAGTGTTTCAACCATTGGGAGCTCACAATCGATACCGAGCACTCGGTCATTGGAGTTTACGGCCTTATTACATCGAGTGTAAGAATATACTACCTATTTAAAAGAAAAATATGAACGACTCTCTGCGGATTATGAAGAATTTTGTCGAATGGTTATGGATATGAGATCACAGATGGGTGGTACACGTGCACCCCCTTATTAGCCCTATGGTCCCGGGAACGACCAGCCTCTTCATCCTCCTCCTCCAGCGCCGCCTTTGTTCTAGTTTCATTGTATTTGAACGTATAAATTTGTAATAAATATATGGCTTTTATATTAAGATAATTTATTTTTACATGAATTTTATACAAAATTATTTTTAAAAAATATTAATAAATTATTTTCTTTTTCTATTCAATAGATTTTTTAAAATATATATATTTTTTAATTATTATGAACTGGGTTATTGATAGACTCATTTCGTCGGTATATTCTAGATAGCTAGAAAAACATTACTGCAAATGCCACTTTAACTGTTATATCATCGATGAAATTATTTCGTCGATATTTTACAGAGAGTTGGAATAAAGTTACTTCAAATGCCACTGCCAATCACCGATGGAATAATTTCATTGGTATATTCTAGCAGGTAAATTTTTTTTTGCACACATTGTCTATCTGTAAAACCATTGATTTTTTTTTACCGACGGACTTTTCGACAAACAAAAAATTACCGACGAGGTTTTTTCCAACGACCATATTTCATCCATAAATTCGGCGGTAAAATACACATCAATAGAATAGTAAAGTAAATACCGATAAAATATTATGTCGGTAAAACTGTTAAATGTAGTAGTGAATCATGTCAGTGAATGATCTATGAGCCTATGTTGGGCTCATTGAACCCAATTCAAATCCTAGGAAATGTCCATGGAAGGTGCTTCAATGAGGTTCACCTATGACTCATGGGCTTTACTCGCAATATTTGTTGAGAAAACTTAATACTCCTGATTCATATTTTGATGTAATTGGTGAATATTAGATTGAAAATCTTCTTAATACTTTTGATTTTGTTATCAGTGAATATTGGACTAAAAATTTAATACTCCCGATTTTGTTATCAATGAATATTAGACTGAAAATTTAATTGTTTGAAAAATCAAGAGGATGCATTACTCCTTTTAATCTCCAAGGAAATGGCCTATATTGAGTTCATTTACTCTAAATACTAAAAGTGAATAGAAAAAAAAAATTAACATGATTTGTGAGAAAACAAGAATGATTTTTTAAAAGTTTAGAATGTCGGCCTAATGAGTCATTTAATTTGGGCCGAATTTTTAATAAGTTTTATAAACAAGTTACAAAAACCAACATAGATATATTCATGAATGAACATTGATTTTCTATTATTTAATGCAAAAGACCATATCAATACATAATGTTGAATAGGTACATGTTCATACACATAGAAAGACATGTTGCAATGCGAAGAATAATGATGCGATGGCCAAGAACATGAAAGAAAACAATATTCACAATTTAAAGGATTTGGTGAAATGCATTCAAACACAAATCTCAATCCCATAAATATTGTTCAATCTTAAAATCTCATCACAACACATTAAAATTAACAATAAAATCAAAATGCAAGATTAAAATCATTCTAACACAAATATCCATTCAATGAACACTGCCCAATCAAAACATCATAAAAATATAAAAAATCGATAGTAAAGCAAGATAATTATTCAAGAGAGGTTTTGCGTTTGAAATAGACCTTTTAAGGTGGCTAAGGATGACTAAAAAGAGTTAGAATAAAGGTAAAACACTACTGGAAATAAGAAAATCAGTGGCAACATGTGGCTACCAAATGTTAGAAAGGAGTTGTTTACTTTGGCATGTTGTTCCACGAGCTACCAATTTTAGACTGTCACATGGAGAATCTTGCAGGGTGCGCGAGAGCATCCTCCTTTTTATAGTGGTGGTGGGGGGTATTTGACTTCATAAAACCATGGTGGTTGTGACTCTCTCACTACCATCTTGTTTTTCTCCCTTTAATTGCTCACACATAGTTTTTTGGCATTTGGAATTATTTGGCTATGTAGTGATTTTCAAAAGAAGAAGAATGGCTATGGTCTTGCCTTGGTTAGAGGTGTGATGATAGAGAAACCAAAGAGAGAAGCTTTTTAGGCCTATTCTATCTCTCTTGCTCTCTCTCTTCAAATGATGATGATGTAAGGACTGTTGGCTTTAATTAATTGAGGGATTTTATAGAGGGGTTCAAGATGGAAATAATGATGGTTATCTCATCAAAATTGGAGGTTAGAGGTGAGACATATCAAGTGGGGAGTTTCAACTTTAGAGAGAGAAAAACAAGGTTAGGTTTTTTTTTTTTTCGGAGAAAGGTAGGGGAAGATGAATAATTTTCTTCTACGGTTTATTTCTCCCCATCTTAACTCATATTTTCTCAAAAAAAAAAATTCTTTAATGGCTAGGGTTTTGATGGAAGAGATGATGAATAGTATTTTTTTGGTTAGGATTTTGGTGAAAGAGATGATGAGTAATGTTTTTTATGAGATAACCCCTATTCTTTACAACCTACTCATCTATTTATAAGTCATAAATTTCATCATCTTTTCTTTAGTTACTTAGAGCATGTTTGGCAGTGTGGTTGCGGGTGCTTTTCAAATAACTTTTCGTGCCAAAATGCATGCCAATGATGTTTTTTCATTTTTTAAAAATCATTTTTGACATC
>Ga0307517_10014773_pt1 | contig 10453 bp, 7 predicted proteins | sample 23_EM_MG_FD_194515 | JGI IMG/M metagenome (GOLD analysis project Ga0307517, IMG submission 194515) | Populus trichocarpa ectomycorrhiza microbial communities from riparian zone in the Pacific Northwest, United States - 23_EM | ecosystem: Host-associated > Plants > Roots > Unclassified | place...
CCCGGCACGAGGCCGGGGTGACGACGGGAAAGAAGGCTCGGCCGGTATCTCCAACTCCAATTGGCACGCATCCTGCTGAGCGGGTGGCAGACCAACTAAGGTGGACAGATCCGATGAAAGACACGGCAGCCAACCGCAAACTCCTCACGGTGCTCGTGCTGCTCGGCGTGAGCTGGGTGCTGTTCTTTCAACCGGCGTCGCACTGGAGCGGCGCGATCCAGATTTCCTCGGTCCGGATCGCCTTCTCGCTGCAGAGTGACACTGTCCGTTTCCGGACACCCGTGTCCGGAAACGGACATTCTTTATTCTTGCTGCAGATCGGGAGCCAGCGTTCGTGAGCATCGCGTCTTTAAAGGCGGCGCCGTCCGCCACCACTGACCGCGCGGTTAGCGGCAGCCAGATGGACAAGGTGGTCGAGCGCCGTGGCTTGCCGCGCAATATCAAGATCGCGATCGGCGCCGGCGCGGCGTTGGTGCTCGCCTTGCTGTTCTGGTGGTTCATGCCCGGTGCGGGGTCGCAGACGGTGACCAAGAACCGGCTGACCATCTCGACCGTGCAGACCGGACGGTTCGAGGACTTCATCCCGTTGCGCGCCAAGGTGACGCCATTGCTCACCGTCTATATCGATTCGATCGAGGGCGGACGCGTCGACAAGGTCCTGGTCGAGGACGGCACCGACGTCGTCGCCGGCCAGCCGATCGCGATGCTCTCCAACGCAGAACTTCAGCTCTCGACGCTCGCCCGCCAGACCGAGGTCGAGCAGCAGATCAACAACATGCGCAGCCAGGAGCTCGCGCTGTCCCAGACGCGTTTGTCCAACGAGCGCGCGATCCTCGATGCCCAGCTCGCGCTGACCACCGCGCGCCGCCAATATGAGCGAGAGGCGCCGCTGGCGGCGAAGGGCTATGTGTCGGGCAAGCAGTTCAACGACACGACCGACAATTACCAATATCAGCAGCGCCGCCTTGCCGTGCTTCAGCGCAGCCAGACCAGCGACGAACGGCTGCAGTCGGGCCAGCTCGATCAGCAGAAGGCATCGATGAAGTCGATGTCGGCCGGTCTGGGCATCGCCCGCACCAATCTCGACGCGCTCAATCTCAAGGCGCCGGTGACCGGCAAATTGTCGGGCTTCTCGATCCAGATCGGCCAGTCGCTGCAACGCGGCGAGCGGATCGGCCAGATCGACTCGCCGGGGCGCAACAAGCTCCAGGCCGGGGTCGACGAATTCTATCTCGGCCGAGTGCAGGTCAATCAGTCGGCCAGCGTCGACTGGAACGGCAAGACCTTCCGCGCGCGGGTGATGAAAATCTATCCGCAAGTGCAGAACGGCCAGTTCCAGGTCGATCTGCAATTCCTCGGCGACGAGCCGCAGGGCGTGCAGCGCGGCCAGACGCTGCAGGCCAAGCTGACCCTGGGCGATCCCGCCCCGGCCAAGCTGATCCCCAATGGCGCTTTCTACAACGAGAGCGGGGGCGCGTACGTCTTCGTCGTTGCGCCCGACGGCGGCAGCGCGGTGAAGCGCCAGGTCCGGCTTGGCCGCCGCAACCCCGATTATATCGAAGTGCTCGACGGGCTCGATGCCGGCGAGCGCGTGATCACCAGTCCCTATACCGGTTTCGCCGACAAGGATCGGCTCGACCTCTCGAACGCGAAGGAGTGAAGACTATGCTGCACATGCGCGCGCTGTCGCGGACCTACCGTACCGACACCGTGGAGACGACCGCGCTCGACGCGATCGACCTCGACATCATGCCCGGCGAATTCGTCGCCATCATGGGACCGTCGGGCTGCGGCAAGTCGACCTTGCTCAACCTGATGGGCATGCTCGATAGCCCGACCAGTGGCAGCTATGTGTTCGACGGCAAGGAAGTCGCCGGCCTGACCGAGGCGAAGCTCGCCGATGTCCGCAAGGAATCGATCGGCTTCATCTTCCAGAGCTTCAACCTGGTCGACGAATTGTCGGTGCGCGAGAATGTCGAGCTGGCGCTTCTCTATCATTCGGTGCCCGCCGCCGAGCGCCGCCGCCGCACCGAAGAAGTGATGGACCGCGTTGGCATCGCGCACCGCGCACGGCACTTTCCCAGCCAATTGTCGGGCGGCCAGCAACAACGCGTCGCAGTTGCCCGCGCGCTGGTTGCCGAGCCCAAATTGATCCTGGCCGATGAGCCGACCGGCAACCTCGACACCAATCATGGCGAGGAAGTGATGAAGATGCTCCAGACGCTGAACGCGCAGGGCTCGACCATCGTCATGGTTACCCACTCGCCGGCGCACGCCGATTACGCCAGCCGCGTCGTCAACATGCTCGACGGCCGCATCCTCCAGGAACGCCGCCGCGCGGCCTGATCCCCAATTTTCGTCGGAGAGGCCAGATGTGGCGCAATTACCTGATCGTCGGCATCCGTTCGCTGCTCAAGAGCCGCGTCTATGCGGTCGTCAACATCCTCGGCCTGGCGATCGGGCTCGCGGCCTGCGTGCTGATCCTGCTCTACGTCCGCTACGAGGAAAGCTATGACGGCTGGTGGAAGGGCGCCGACCAGGCGTACCAGCTGCAGACCTATTACCATCCCACGCCGCAAGGCGGCGAGGAGATGTACCTGCAAATGAGCTCGCTCGCCGCCGGCCGCGCGCTGGCGAAGGATTTCCCGCAGATCGAGAAGGTCGTGTTCGTCCGCGGCTTCTCGCCGATCGTGATCCAGGATGGCGAGCCGTCGCAGAGCCTGCTCAGGATGGTCGACGGCAATATTTTCGACATCGTCCAGGTGCCGTTCGTCAAGGGCGATGCGCACAATGCGCTCAACGACGCGCATTCGATCGTGCTGAGCGAAAGCGAAGCGAAGCTGCGGTTCGGCAACGCCGATCCGATCGGCAAGACGCTGACCGTCGTCGATAATTCCGGCAACGTCGATTATCGCGTCACCGGGGTGTTCAAGGACATCCCCAAGAACAGCAGCTTCAGCGCAGCGATGGTCGCGCGGTTCGACATGGACGTGCAGTTCGCCGACCGCGCCCAGGTGCTGACCAACTGGGATGACCAGGAGGGTTTGCATTATTTCAAACTGCGGCCCGGCGCCGACATCAACGCGATCCGCGCGCAGATTCCCGCCTGGAAAAAACGCAACATCCCCGACACGGTGACCAACGGCCAGCGCTACAATCCCGGCGACGCGCAGGATTACAAATTGGTCAATCTGCGCGATATCCACCTTGGCAAGGCGCAGAACGGCGCGATGACGCCGGGCAACGACAGTGCCACGGTCACCACCTTCGCGGTGATCGCGTTGCTCGTGCTCGGCATGGCGTGCGTCAACTTCGTCAATCTCGCCACCGCGCGTGCCTCGCAACGCGCCCGCGAAGTGGCGTTGCGCAAGGTGCTCGGCGCTAGCCCGCGCCAGCTCATCGTCCAGTTTGTCGGCGAATCGGTCCTGGTCTCGCTGGTCTCGCTGCTGGTCGCGTTTACCGCGGTCGAGTTGATCCTGCCGTTCTTCAACCGTTTCCTCGATGCCGATATCCAGCTGCAGTATTTCGGGTGGGGCGGCGTGTTGCTACCCGGCATCGCGCTGGTGCTGATCGTCGGCGTGATCGGCGGCCTCTATCCGGCGGTCTATCTGTCGCGGTTCGAGCCGGCCAAAATCCTCAAGGCCAACAAATCGTCGGCCGATGCGCAAGGCTCGGGACGGCTGCGCAACGTGCTGGTGATCGCGCAGTTCGCGGTGTCGATCGCGCTGATCGTCTGCACCAGCGTGATCTATGCCCAGACGGTCTATGCCCGCACGATCGATGCCGGCTATCGCCGCGACGGCCTGCTCCAGGTCCAGAATCTATCGTTCCGCGGCGTGTCGCCCGAACAGGCGCAGGCGCTGGTCGACCAGATCCGCCGGCTGCCCGGCGTGCGCGCCGCGGCGGGCACGCAGATCGCGGTCGCGCCCGGCAATAATTCGATCACGTCCTTCTTCCTTCCGGGCGGTTCGACCTCGTTCGAACTCGGCGCCTATGGCGTGCAGGACGGGTTTTTCCGGGCGATGGGGATGCGGATGGTCGCCGGCCGCGACTTCTCGCTGAACTATGGCCGGGACGACGCGACCACGCCGTTTCCGATGAACCCCGATGCCGAACGCGCGCTCGTCGCTCGCGGGATCAACGTCGTCGTCACCGAAAGCGCGGCGCAGCGGCTGGGTTTCGATGCCAGGAGCGCGATCGGCAAGCAGCTCTCGGGCAAGCTCACGCTTCCCGAATTCGGCCAGGTGCCGTGCACCATCGTCGGCGTGGTGTCCGACGCGCGGTTCCGGTCGTTGCGCGAACCGTTGCAGCCGATCGTCTATATCATGCAGCGCAACGGCTTCAGCCAGATCGCTGTGCGCTATGCCGGTATCGCGCCCGGGACGATGCGCGACGCGATCGAACAGGTCTGGCGCCGCCTTATCCCGAACGTGCCGTTCAAGGCGAGCTTCGCCGACGATCTGGTCCGCCAGCAATATGAGCGAGAGGCGGCCCGGGGCGAATTGTTCGCGGCCTTCGCCATCCTGGCGGTGGTGATCGGATGCCTCGGCCTGTTCGGGCTTGCCGCGTTCACCGCCGCGCGCCGGACCAAGGAGATCGGCATCCGCAAGGTGCTGGGCGCGCGGACGCTCGACATCGTCCGGCTGCTGGTCTGGCAGTTCAGCCGGCCGGTACTGATCGCCAATCTGATCGCCTGGCCGGTCGCCTGGTGGCTGATGCGCGACTGGCTGAACGGCTTCGACACGCGGATCGCGCTCGGTCCGACCCCCTTTGCCGTCGCCGGCGCGCTGACCCTCGGCATCGCGCTGGCAACCGTCGCCGGTCACGCGATCCGCGTCGCGCGCACCAACCCGATCAACGCTTTGCGGTACGAATAGGAGAGGCCCGATGTGGCGCAATTACCTGACCGTCGGCATCCGTGCCCTGCTCAAGAACCGCGTCTATGCGGTCATCAATATCGTCGGGCTGGCGATCGGGCTGGCGGCGTGCCTGCTGATCCTGACCTATGTCCGCTACGAATTCAGCTACGACAATTGGTTGCCCGAGGCGCAGAACACGTATGAACTGGCGACCGAATATCTGCCGTCGCCGGGCGGGCAGCAGCCGGGCACCTCGCTGACCACCGCTTATGTCGCGGGCGGCGCGCTCAAGAAGGACTTCCCCCAGGTCGAGCAAGTGGTCTGGGCGTCGTCGCAGAACGTGACTTTCCTCCAGGATGGCACGCCGACCGCGGCGAAGAAGTCGCTGATCACGGACGGCCCGCTGTTCGACATCGTGCGCGTGCCCTTCGTTCGCGGCAGTGCCGCGACCGCGCTCAACGATCCGCATTCGCTCGTGCTGAGCGAGAGCGAGGCGGACGCGCGGTTCGGCAACAAAGATCCCCTGGGCAAGACCGTGACCATCGCGGCGGGCGACATGACCGCCGATTATCGCGTGACCGGCGTGTTCAAGGACCTGCCGAAGAACAGCCATTTCGACATGACCACGGTGGTGCGGATCGATCCCGCCGACTTTTTCCGCAAGACGCCCGACGTGGTGACCTCCTGGACCTGGTCGAACGGCGAAATGTACGTGCGGCTGAAGCCGGGCGCCGACGCTCAGGCGATCGAAGCGCAACTCCCCGCCTGGAAAAAGCGCAACATCCCCGATGACGTCGGCAGCAATCCGGTGACCAATCCCGGCCAGTTCGAGGATTTTCACCTGATCAACGTCCGCGACCTCCACCTCAGCAAGGCGCAAGGGCAGGGGCGGCCCAACGGCAACCGCCAATCGGTGCTGACGTTCGGCGTGGTTGCGCTGCTGATCCTGGCGATGGCGTGCATGAACTTCACCAACCTTGCCACGGCGCGCGCCTCGCAGCGCGCTCGCGAAGTCGCGTTGCGCAAAGTGCTGGGCGCCAGCCGGCAGCAGCTCATCACACAGTTTGTCGGCGAATCGATGCTCGTTTCGGCCATTGCGATGCTGATCGCGCTGGCGCTGGCAGAACTCGCCATCCGGCCGCTCAACGCCTTTCTCGATGCCGAGATGACGTTCAGCTATTTCGGCCTGTCGGGCATCCTGCTGCCCGTCATCGCGCTGACCGTGCTGGTCGGGCTGGCGGGCGGTCTTTATCCAGCTTTCTATCTGTCGCGCTTCGAGCCGGCGCGGATTCTCAAGGCCAACAAATCGGCGGCCGATGCGGAAGGCAGCGGGCGGCTCCGGAGCCTGCTCGTCATCACCCAATTCGCGGTGTCGATCGGGCTGATCATCTGTACCTCGGTAATCTACGCCCAGACCGAATATGCCCGTAACCTTGACGCGGGATACAAGCGCGACGGGCTGCTCCAGCTCAACGGCATCGCCCGCGCACCGGTCGAGGCGGCGGCGCCGACGCTGCTTCAGGAACTGCGCAAGCAGCCCGGGATCGTCGACGCGGCGCGCGTGTCGCTCGGCATCGCGTCGGGCAACAACTCGACCACCGACGTCAACGTGCCGCGCGGCAAGCCGGTCACCCTGGGCGTCTATGGCGTCGATACGCATGCCTTCGACACCTTGGGCATGCGCGTGCTGGCGGGGCGCAATTTCTCCGAAGCGGTTGCGATGGACGATTCGACGCTGCCCAACCCACCCGATTTCAATGCCGAAAAAGCGCTGACGGCGCGCGGCGTCAACGTCGTCCTGTCCGAATCGGCCGCGCGGCGCCTCGGCTTCGCGTCGCCCGCCGCCGCGGTGGGCAAGCAGGTCCAGTACATCGTCGCCAGCAACGAAGCGGGCACCATTACCGCCAATGTCGTCGGCGTAGTGAGCGATGTCCGATACCGCTCGGCACGCGATCCGGTGCAACCGATCATCTATTATTACATCACCAACGGCGCGTTCAACCAGCTGATGGTGCGCTTCAACGGCGATCCGCAGACGGCGCAAGCGACGGTGGATCGAGTGTGGAAGCGCTCGGTCCCCGGGCTGCCGCTCAATTCGCGCTTCGTCGAGGATATTATCCACGACCTCTACAATATCGACGAGAAGAGCGCGCAGCTGTTCGGCATGTTCGCGATCCTCGCGGTGGTGATCGGCTGTCTCGGCCTGTTCGGGCTCGCCGCCTTCACCGCCGAACGGCGCACCAAGGAGATCGGCATCCGCAAGGTGCTGGGCGCGCGCACCCGCGACATCGTGCGGCTGCTGGTCTGGCAATTCAGCCGTCCGGTGCTGATCGCCAACCTCGTCGCCTGGCCGGTCGCCTGGTGGCTGATGCGCGGCTGGTTGAACGGGTTCGATACGCGGATGACGCTGACGCCGTTGCCGTTCGTCGAGGCGGGCGTACTGGCGGTGGTCATCGCCGCCGGCACGATCGCCGCGCACGCCGTCCGGGTCGCGCAGGCCAGCCCGATCAAGGCGTTGCGCTACGAATAGGGTTCTGGAGAGGGTCTGAAACCGGGAAGCGCCGGGGCGACACCGCTCCGGCGCTTCCTTTTTGCGTTTTCGTGCCCGGTGACGGCCGATCTTGCATCGATAGTACGTTTCGTACTAATCGAGGCGAATGTCAGCTAGTCCATCGTCCGCCGTCACGCCGCTCGGTTATGTCCTCCTCTGCGAGATCCGGAAGGAACCGCGTGGCGGCTATGTGCTCCGCCGCCTGTTCGAGACCACGCCGCTGGGCATTTTCTCGAGCAGTCCGGGCAGCATCTACCCGGCGCTCAGGCGCCTCGAAGACCAGGGATTGATCCGCGCGATCGGCGCCGGCCGCGGCGGCCGGTTCGAGATCACGCCGGCGGGTCGAGACATAGTGGAAGCGTGGCTCGCCCAGCCGGTCACGGCCGAGGATGTGTCGGGGCGTATCGATCTGTGCCTGTTGCGGTTCGCCTTCCTGCAGGAGCATTCGGATCGACCGGTCGCGATCGGTTTCCTGACCTCGCTCGAAGCCGCGGCGACCGCGCGCGCCGCCGAATTGATCGCCTTTCTCGACAGCGAAGAGGGCAAAAGCCTGTCGCTTCATGGCCGGCTGGCGGTCGACCATGGTCGGCGCTCGGTCGAAGCCACCGCCCGCTGGGCGATCGACGCCCGCGATCGGCTGAACGCCCATTATGCTGGAGACAGAATATGATGCAGGCGTTGAGCCAGGCGGGCAGAGTGGTGATGCTCTGGCTGGCAATGGTGGCCGGAACGATCCTCGCGGGCATCGCAATTCCCGCCATTCCGCATTCCGGGGTCGCCGACGGACCGCTATCGGCTGTTTCGGCCATGCTCCTGGTCAATGCCGTCGGGGCGCTGGTCGTGGCGGCGCTGGCCTCGCGCCTTGCTCTTGGTGGGCTGCGCAAGGCGGTAATGCTGTTCGTCGTCTATTTCCTGCTCGAAAGCGGCCTGTCGTGGATCGAGGCCTTGGCGTTCGATCAGGTGCTCGGGCTGACCCCGGCAGCTCTGGCGGCAATGGTCGGCGGCGGTGCGGTCCGCGCGCTGGTGACGGCCAGTGCCGCGACCCTGCTCTGGCCACGGACCGGAGAAGCGGCCCTTGCGATTTCGCCCGGCCCGGTGCGGCTGGCGACCGCCGTCATCCTCTATGTGATACTCTATTTTGCGGCGGGAATGATCGTCGCCTGGCGCAGCGAGGCGGTCCGCGACTTTTATCACGGCGGCGTGAACATCGATCTATGGTGGCTGATCCTGTTGCAGACGGGCCGCGGGATTCTTTGGACCGGGCTCGGCTTCGTCCTGGCCGCCAGGCTGCGCGGAAACGCGATCACGGTCGCGCTCTGGACGGCTGCGGCCTTCGCGGCGCTGATGGCGGCGCCGTTGGTCTATCCCAACTCGATCATGCCCTGGGCCGTTCGCCAGGTGCATCTCGTCGAACTGGTGCTGTCCAACGCCCTTTTCGGGTTGCTCGTGATCCTGCTGCTGCGCCGTGGGCGTCGCGACGGCGCGTCGACGGGCGATGCTTGAGACCCGCGTCAGCGTCGTCGTCAATTCGATGAAGGGGAGGACCAATCAGTCCTCGCTATCGCTCGGGATTTTTCCCGGCGAATGTCCCCCCCGGACATTCGCTTGCCGGGAAAATTGGTCGGGGAAAGAGGATTCGAACCTCCGGCCCCTGCCTCCCGAAGGCAGTGCTCTACCAGGCTGAGCTATTCCCCGACCGGCGCATTTCCGGGGCGAACCCGGCCGTGCGAGGGGGCGCCTATAGCCATGCGGGGAGAGTCGCGCAAGCGCTTGAATCAGACCCCGCGCGCCGCGAGCATCGCGTCGATGCTGGTGAATTTCTCCCGCGGAGACCCGTCGCGCGCCGCGGCGATCTCGGCCGCTTCGATCTTCTGCCAGTCGCGGAAGGTGACGACGTCGACGTTGCGGTCGCGCAGCAGCATGTCGAGCCCGGCGCGCCCTTCCTTGTCGTAATCGTCGGGGGTGTCGGCGGCGATCTGTTCGGCGATCATGAAGCCGTCGGGGCGGTTGGTGCCGATCGTGCCGGTCGGGCCGCGCCGCGCCCAGCCGACCGCATAGAGGCCCGGCGCGATCCGTCCTTCGTCATTGGCAAAGCGACCGAGCTTGGCATCATAGGGTACACCGTCGATCGGCGGCGTACGGTAGCCGATGCAACTCACCACCAAAGCGGCGGGAATGACATAGGTCTCGCCGGTGCCGTTGGCGCGGCCCTCGGCATCGATCGCGGTGCGTTCGACAATCACGCGTTCGACCTTGCCATCGCCCTCGATCGCGATCGGCATCGCATAGAAGTCGAATTCGATCGTGATGGGTTTTTGCGCGTCGACCGTCGCGAAATTGCGCAAATGGGTCACCGATTTGCGCAGTCCCGGGTCGAGCGGCGCATCGTCCGCCTCGGGCGGCAGGTCGGCCGGATCGACATGTGGTGCGGCACGCTCGAGATGGCCGAGCTCGCCGAGCTCCTTGGGCGTCATCGCGATCTGGTGCGGGCCGCGCCGCGCCAGGATGGTGATCTGCTCGTGCGCCGCGCTGCCGAGCGAGTCGAGCGCATGACCGACGATGTCCGAGCCGGTGAATTCGGCGCCCGTCTTGGCCAGCACGCGCGCGACGTCGAGCGCGACGTTGCCCGCGCCGACGATCACCGCCCCGGGACCGTCCAACACGGGCGCGAGGTCGGCGAAATCGGGATGGCCGTTATACCAGCCGACGAACGCCGCCGATCCGACCACGCCGGGCAAATCGTCGCCGGGAATGCCGAGCGCGCGGTCGGCTGGCGCGCCGGTCGCCAGCACGACGGCGTCGTAGAGGTTGACCAGTTCGGCGATGGTGACGTCCGTGCCCACGGTCACATTACCGACGAAGCGGACGTTGTCGCTGAGTGCGGTCGCTTCGTAGCGGCGCGACACGCCCTTGATCGACTGATGGTCGGGAGCGACGCCGGTGCGGATCAGGCCATAGGGAACGGGAAGGCGGTCGATGATGTCGACCCGGACCTGGTCGCCGAATTGCTTCTGGCACGCTTCGGCGGTGTAATAGCCGGCGG
>Ga0307517_10014774_pt1 | contig 10452 bp, 8 predicted proteins | sample 23_EM_MG_FD_194515 | JGI IMG/M metagenome (GOLD analysis project Ga0307517, IMG submission 194515) | Populus trichocarpa ectomycorrhiza microbial communities from riparian zone in the Pacific Northwest, United States - 23_EM | ecosystem: Host-associated > Plants > Roots > Unclassified | place...
CGTCCCAGAGTGACCCTCTGTCCCGAACCTTTTCCCACCAAGCCACAAGCACTGGGTTGAAGCGTTTCATGATGTCGCTGCAGTGCGACCCGAGCGCAGCACGTCTAAGTTGTCCCCCAGCAGCCTCCTTCGTGGCATTTGCGAGATTCTCCCTGATCTCAAGCTCATCATCCGAAAGTGACTCCTCGTGACCCTTGTTGAAGAGTACGCTCCAAAGCGCAACCCAGAAGCAGGATTCCAAGTCGTCCACAGGAGAATGTAAAAAGCCCATTTCTATTGCTGACTTGTATGTGAGCCTCCGAGACATGAATTCAGGCGTACCCTACAGGGCGCGTCAAACACAGTCTTACTACAGGCGATCCGAAAGCGACTCACCCACTTATTCCATCGGTTTTCTTCAGAGAAACAGTCTTCCCAGGTCATCGCCAAATCCCCATCCGCGATGAACCCGATGCACTTGTCGGAAATCCCAAGTTCAGCAACCAGCTGCTCGACACGTTTACACAGCGCTCGGATCTCTGCCACCAACGACTCGTCCTCCAACGAGGATAGATGTACAAGGAACTCCTCAGGTATCTCGAATGCCTTCCTCTCCACAGCATTTGTCGTCATGAGTACGTTTCCTATGCTGACGTCCCCTTGCATGTACCCAGACAGGTACGTCGACAGCCACCCTATGGGAGACGTAGATCAATGGCAGGAAACATCGTAACGCACCAACGGACGCACCTAACACGAAGTGGACCCACGCGCGGGACAATTGTCGAGGGCTCGTTGCCTCCACGAGCGACTGTCCTTCAATGCCACAGATGGTGAACCAGAGCGTCCTGAGATCCGGTTTCTCCGGTGGATCGCTGGAAAAAATCGGCCAGTGATATTTCGCGATATCTCCGTCCCGAGGAAGGAACAGAATGTTTGAGATAACTTGGCGGTGCTCGCCCACCCCTTCGTACGAGCATATGTGCGGGACGGTTCCAAACAGACCGCCGGATGCGCGATACATCGCTGCTTCTTTCCCCCGATGGCTGGTATCTGGCCAATTGATCTTCATAACAATCGAGCTAACTACTGAAAGGACCGGGCCGTCATCTGAGTGAATGATTTTGATTGGCTGAACGTAGTCGATTTCATCGTGTTGTGCACCATGAGAGGCCTTCCCACCTGCAGGAGAGTCAGTGTGTCATCAGAACACTTGTCCAGGGGAGCCTACCCTTCTCGGAGGAACCTTGTAAAAGGCGAAGGTAAGATACGAGTGTCATCCTGCCACGGAGACGAAGAGACCGCGAAAGGACACCATCCAATGCAGCCAGGGCATACCCCTTCCCCAACCCGTCTGCAGGAAGTGCACACGTGGTATCGGTGCAAGAGGGAACAAACCCTGCATCTCCCGGAGTGATCCACGACGTCAACGCGAGGAAGAGGCGTGCAATCTCTCTCAACCCTCCAGGTGTGGTGACATTGCATAGTTCGGAAGCGGTGAGCCCACCATGGTGGAATATCAGGAACTGCAACGCTCGTTCATCCTGGTTGAACGCTAAGACGAGGACAAATGACCGTATCTTGTTCAAGTTGAACAGACAACGCGCGTCACCGCACGCCCGAGAGGTGGTCTCTTGCCATGACCCTTCTGCTTCCACCGGTAACGTGAGCCTGTCTGCAGGCCTACCCTCTGGCGAGTCCTCGTAGAACACATCATCTCCCCCTGAGAACCTACGTCCACCCACAATGAGCGACTTGCGACGAACGAATTTACGGGAGCGGTCCACCGGAACACCTCGGACGGTGAACTGGAAATTCCTGCACCACCGATCCTGACGGAAGGGAAAGTCCTGCTGCTTGTCGAGAGCATCGTGACACACCTCTACGCATCCGGTGAGGAACGCAGCCAGGTCGTGAAGGTTGAATGACTGCGAGGTCAAGGAGGCATCGTTCACAAGGCGCGTGACGACATCCTCAAGGGCATTCTGGAAGGCCAGCTTATCTACCACGTAGTCGTACTGGTCCTGCAGGAGCAATTCTGCAGTGGGTTCGATGTGTGGTTTCGGTTTCTTGGGGGACAGCATGCGTGCTATCTCAAGAGAGGGGAACTGCCACGTGTGGTTGGCGATCTCGTACATTGCGTCGTTTCTGGATTCGCTCTGGACTGGGGAGTAATCCGACGAGTCGTCGGAACACCCACAAGAGGACGAGGATGGGGTAGACGTCATTGGAGTGTGTACCTTTCGGTTGAGTCGTGGAGTCGATCTCTATCGATCCCAGGTTTCACACGGTTTTAACTTGGGTTTCGGTGGCCACTCACACGACACGCATACCACTGTAGAAAATGCTCCGGTCGAAGTTCGACCAAAGATCGCGATCAGATATTCAGCAAGAGTTTGGGGGGGTGGTTGGTCGAAAATCAACCGATCGGGCCCGGTCGGAATTCGACCAAATGCCCCGTTTCGTCGTTCGGTCGAAAATCGACCAGAATCGTACACTTCGACCAATCGATCTGGGTCGATGTTCGACCAACGTGACAAATCCGGCAAGGCTGCCACCCTATCGCATATCCCGTTCTTGACCAATCACAATTTTTTATAGTAATGTACAGATATATTCCAAAATACACGCTCGTAACATACACAGAACCATATGTCAAAAGTAAAGAGAAGACGACACCCCGGGGTCAAATGTCAGCACAGCAGGGTGGAAGGGGGAGAGCAGGTTGGATGAACGGGCATCTGGACAGAGAGGATCAGCATCTGCAACCGGAGGGCTGGTCGTGTGCAACATGCCAGTTCACGTTCAGTTTTCGGGTCCATACAAATCATCCTTATTGTTGTCGGAAGGGTCGAAATGCTCGTCGCCGGTATTGAATGAGTAGAGGCCATCCGGAAACGAAGGCGGGGGATGCTGTTGTTGATGATGCTGTGCGGATTGGGGCACGGGCGCAGGTGTGAATCGAGGCGCGTCCGAGACAATAGGTGGTACGAAAGTTAGGTTAGCAACCACGTTGTTCGGAGTCGGAGGGAGTGGGGGTTGGAACGAATAGTATGCGGGCAATGCGCCGTTGTTGATCCCAAACCCGGGTGTGACGGATGCTGTAACAGATAAGGGAGTGTAAGCGGCACAAGTCTGCGACAGAGCCTCACATACCAGGAGTGCCCACTAAGTGCTCCTCTGCATGACCAAGGCCCAGTTGAGACGACGGGTGGCTCGAACATCCGTGGGGGATGATTTGGCGTGGGCCAGCGTTCTGTGATCCAGATGGACCAGGAGTGGGATGAGCGAGAGAGCGAGAGTCCGTGGTGTGGACGTCAACAGTGTTCATACCACCCTGGTCCGGGGGTTCCATTGAAGCGGCGCTGATGCCTTGTGTCTGCTCCTCAGTGCGCTGGACCTTCTTGCCTTTGCCTTTGTGTATCACAGACTGCGAGACAGAGTCCCATCGACCACGCGGCGCCGTTGGGTTCCTCTTTTTAGAGTTATCAGTGTTGTACGCATACTCTTTACGGGGGGGAATCTCCCCGCTAGCGACCGCGCCCTTTCGTCGTGTACCTGCTATGGTTAGCGCGATCCTGTCCGTCGCCCAATGATTCTGGTATCTTCGAATGATTGGGATCCTCGGATCATTGTAAACCTGCTCAATTTTCAGCTTGTCGCCAAGTTACCATAGCCAACTATCTACTCACCTTCAGCCACAACAATTTCTTTCTGTCCTCCGGGACATTGGTGTAGTCCATCCAATGTCCCTCACTCATGTATCCACGAACAATGCCCTGGGACCCCAGCAAGTCAGCAGGCAGAGAGGAGCCCAACGACATACGCACCCTAATCCTATTGTAATACCCCTGAGCTGCAGGTGTGCGGTCCAGCCCCATAGCCCCCCGTAAGTTTATGTAAGACACATTCGGTGGTTTGGGGATGCTCTCAGCATCCCCAGGGTCGAGCGTATCGGTAGCGTCGTCACCGTTGTCACACGGAGGTGCGGACCGACTCTGCTGCTCCTGCAGAGCTGGCTGATGATATGATGATTGCGATGAGAGCGCAGAGCGTTGGTCGTGGCCGGCAGGTGGGTGGAAAGGGCCAGGCAGTCGCTGTGAAACATTGGCTGATCCTGAGACATGCTCATCAAGACAAATGTCATAGCCAACATCGATGAACTTGAGCGTACCTGGGGTTGAGGTTGACGGTCGGTAAGGTACCTCAACCTGTGACAGAGACTGTAGGAGTGGCTGTTGTTCACCCATTCGTACATCCCGCAATGGATTTGGGTGTGATTGAAGAGGTTGTGTTCGCCCCGTCGTTGGTTGTTCTGGGGGCGCCGGGTCGCCGGCCTGCGATCCCAATGGGGAAGGAGAGGCCTCTCTGACCGCCGAAAGCGGGTGCGGTGTCAGTAAATCGATTTCGCGCCATGTTAATAAGAACAACAAACGGATCCTCTACTCCCCTGCAGTGTTCTCGTTCTGGGTTGCCTACGTTTTGTCTGCGTCTCTTGGGCGTTGGCTTCGGTCGCCGTTTTTCTAGGTTTACGGAGTGGTCCTCGTCCAACTGGGTCTGCCCTGTTGAGCCCTCTGGGAATGCACCGGGCGGGCGCGGCATACGACCGTTTTGTGTCATTGTCGTCGATGTTCGAGGTCAAGGGGGTACAGGGGTTTGGACTTGGCCGATTTTTTTTTTATCTCCCACCCCTATGACCCACACCTCCCCGATCTGCCACCCCAACATTTCGCTCGAGCCACCATATATTTCATCTCAAATCTGATTCACACTCACTATGGGTCGCAGAGAATGGTGCCCATGTTGTTCGCAGAACGTAACAAAAGCCCAGCTACGAAATCACACTGAAGAGGCAGAGAGACGAAGAGGGATCATTGCGATGGGTGGAGATCCAACCACCCCGGCTGCTACACTGAAGATTCCGCCTATTACTGGCAACGACATCTTTGCGTCACGAGCTTCATTGCCCACACCTGCCAATGAGGGTACCCCCAGCCCTAGCATTTTTTCGGGCTCGCTTCCACCGGTTGCCTCACCATCACATTTCTTGCCACCACATCCCATCGAAGATGACGACTTCCCACCTGATCTGGCTGAAGATCAACATGACCCTCCGGAGGTCCCTCAGCTCCCTGATTACTACCCGTCGATGGAGGATGCGGAAGAAAATCGGGACGACAGCGAGACGGAGAATGAGGGTGAGGCTGAGTTGAATCTTGAAGATTTCATGGACTGGGAATACCTCAAGCAAGGTAGGCCATGCCTTCTCCATAAATCCCATCATACCTGGGGGCTAACAATCACGTCTGACAGCTGGGAACCTCTCGAAATTTGACCTCGCGATTTGTCGTGCATTCGCGTTTGCCGTCCGCACCAAGTTGACGAATGAAGAATTTCCCATGATCAAGGAGACATGGCCTGAGATTTCACGATTCGACTCCAAACGTGTTCTTCGCACCAAGGCCCAGAGACTTGCAGGAGTTGAGCCGCAGTGCTTCGACTGCTGTGTTGGTTCGTGCGTTTGTTTTGCCGGTTACTACACTTCTCTCGAAAAATGCCCACGCTGTAACGAACCACGATTCGAGGCTGATCCCCATGGCAAGAAGAAACCACGAGCCCAGTTTTTTTACATCCCATTGATCCCCCGCCTCATCGCATATTTCAAGAACTCTGATGCAGCGTCAGCCATGCAGTATCGGAGTCAGTACCAACACGTCCCTGGCTCATTCCGAGATGTCTTTGATGGGGTGAACTACCAAGCATTGCGGAGTGCCCCAGTCACCGTCCATGGCGAACCGATCAACCTGCCGACCACGTATTTTCAGGACCCACATGACATCGCCTTGGGATTGTCGACGGATGGGTACGGTATCTTCACCCACGGCCAAGCCACAGCTTGGCCACTGATCTTGTTCAATTATAACCTGCCCCCTGAGACACGTTTCCATTCCGACAACCTACTCCCTCTCGGCGTCATCCCCGGACCCAACAAACCCGCCGACATTGACTCTTTCTTGATCCCACTCGCTGAAGAGCTCTTCCAGCTCGCCGCGGGTGTGGAAACCTACGATGTGCTCTCCAATTCGCGTTTCAAATTACGCGCTTTCCTCCTCCTCGTGTTTGGCGACTTCCCAGCAGTGTCGATGTTAATGAAGATGAAAGGAGTGAATGGGATTTCTCCCTGTCGATCGTGCAAGATCAAAGCGGTCCCAGTACCCACTGACAATGGCCGTACTGGCACCTACTATGTCCCCCCTTTTGTCGATCTCACTGGTCTCGGTCGGTCGCACGAAGAGATGATGGCGCAGGCGGATCTCGTCGACAAGGCCAGCACCAAGGCAGAGGCGGAGATGCTTTCGAAGGAGTTTGGAATTAAGGGCAGATCAATCCTGTCTGAGATTGATTCCCTGAGCTTTCCACAGTCGCTCCCCCCCGATCTTATGCACGTCGCCTGGGAGAACATCATGCCCGCCCTCGAAACACTGTGGAGTGGTGACTACAAGGGTTTGGATGAAGGAAATCGCAAGTACCGCATTGATAAATCAGCCTGGAAGGAGGTTGGTGCTCGTGGTGCGGCCGCAAGTTCAACAATCCCCTCGACGTTTGGACCACGGATTCCGAACATATTCGAGAAGGGATCCTACATGACGGCCGACATGACGTCCTTCTGGACACAGTTCCTCGCGCCAGTCTTGTTACGGGATTCCTTCAAGGACCGAGAATGCTACGAGCACTTCATCAATCTCGTCTACCTCTTCAACCTTTGTTTACAGCGTGACATTTCCGCCGCAGACGTAGACAAAATTAGATCCGGTTTTATCAACTGGGTCGATCAGTATGGCCGGTACGTTTAGCTCACAGACCCAAATGTTCAAACACATTGACACACGAAAGAATCTACTATCAGGGAAACCCAAAACGGCTCCCTGTCTGCACGCTCCCCATCCACACGCTTCTTCACCTCGCAGATTGTATTGAGGGCTGGGGCCCTTTGTGGTGTTACTGGTCCTATCCGATGGAGCGGTTTTGCGGACACCTCAAGCGTGGTGGTGCCGATAGCAAAAAGCTTCCGTACAAGAGCTTGGACCGTTACCTCTTCGACTGGACACTCTTGTGGCACCTAGGGGCTATATACAATGTCCGTGATGAGTTGAAGCTGAAGAAATCGAAGGCAGGTGAGGACGGCCACAAAAACAACGATCGGTTAGAGATTCCGGGGTGTAAGTTCAAAAACCTTGCGGTGCTTTTGTTGGGTTTTGGGGTATAACAGTGGGAGGTACTTGCACTACCAAGTCACATATTATACGTCACTCAAGACAAATGTGACTATTCTAGTGATGATGGAGCAGCGCCGACAGCTTGCGGTGTTGTAAGTCAGGACGAGCCAAAAAAAAACCCCGAGTCTGTCCCACGATGGGTGGAAATCTGATGATCTAGACCATATCGTTCGCCGAGAGCGCTTGGGACTCGAAGGAAGATAAGGGGAGAGAGGGCCGAAGTGGTCTTGCGCTGCGGAGAGTCGTGTTGCCGTGGAGAACGGACCCGTATATGACCTCGCCGATGCGGTGGTGCTGTGTCAATTCAGGTGGGGTGACGGTTGGTCGGTTCGTCTTGCATCCCAGCGTCGGTCTCTTCCACGTCGTGCCTGGCTTACCCACGGACGGGGGTCCCGGCGAAGTTGGTGGAGGGGCTTGAAAACGGGGGAAGCTAAACCGCAGAGGCTTCCATCGCAGTGTACATCAACAGCGAGATGTTGGAAATACTATAAGTATCCGCTTTGAGAGTTTCTCATAAGTCCCCTCCTCGGGAACTAGAAGACACGGTGATCAGTGCTGATAACAGACAGGGGCATAATGTAGACAAGTGGAACGCGCTCGAAATGGTGCTCCAAGAGGTAGGGACGGTCGTCGGGTGCCATCTCTGCAATCCCGAGGTCCCCACGATGGGAAAGTACGGAGAGCAGCGTAAAGTTCGCTTGGGGTGTCCAATGAATGCTTGCGGATCGAACGTATCGATGTAAAACGCGTCTTGTGGTGAACGACGATCCGGTGAGAGAACAGTGCAAAACAACCCGGGGTTGGGACACGTTGGACGAAGTTCAAGAGAGCCGGAAGAATAGCAATCGGGGACGAGAGTGAGAGTGTTCAATTGCAAGGCTCCGGCCATCACCCATCCCGCCACGAAAGGGTGCGTCCCTCCTTAAAAATCCATCCAGACGCGATACGCACGTCGCCCATCTCCCGCAAGTCCCGCCCAGCACGGGTACGTAAAAGAACCCAAGGCTTACGAACCAGCACCGAAGGCACCGCGAAGTTCCGTGCCATCTTCACCCCGCCGTCCTCAACCTCAAGACCCGTTAGCGATCCATCCCCCCCTTAGGCTGCCAATGACTACGTCGGTTCTGCAAAGAGTTCTCCGCTCCCATTCCACCCCAGGCTTTCTCCCTCCCGTCGACTCCGCCCCGGAACCCCCCAGTACAATGCAACAGAACCTGTTTCCACTCCGTCCGCCACCACAGTCGACAGCAGCCGCATCGCTCCCGAAACGACTGAGACCGACGCGTTCCTGTCGCTCCTGGGGTTAGCATCCAGAAAGACGAGGCCCGGCGTTAAACCACGTTAATGCGAACCCCCAACTCTGCTCGTTTTCGATGGAAGAGCCGACATGGTATCGTGTAATAGCCCAGCATATCGACAGAAAAATACAAATTGACATTCTGCATTTCCGTTCGCCGTGGCCATCAGTCAGGTCCGCACCTCCCCCAACATCCAAGGGAACCTTCGGTGTGTTCCGAAGAAACTTTGCGGACTCCACAGGGTACGCCCACGAGTGGTCGCCGGGGGTTGGTTGCTGACATCGTGCGGATGACCGGCTTGATTCATCAGAAGTTTGGGCGACTGTGCCAAAAAAATTCGAGTCTCCCACCCCAATCCGCAGTGGTCCACGGACACAAAACATGGCACCCGATTCCAGTACTCGTAGTAATACTTGGGTAGAGAGAAGATGGTGAGTTGAGGTCGTTCGACGAGGACTGATTGAAAGTCCTCGGGGAAGCGCCCAGCTATCGGGAGATCGCGCGATTGACGGCGTCAGTGTCTGATTCAGGCACCTTGTCGTGAGAGAGCGGAGTGGCTTCTGCAAGGCTGGAGGTCTACTCTCCCTGTAACGTCAATAGTTGGGCAGAAACCTCTCTCCCCATCGCCGCGATCTTCCCACCTGGTCAGGTAGTCATGAGTCTCGCAAGTTGCCGTGAGAGTGAGCCACCAACCTACACGAACACGAGTGGTGGCAGCTGATAAATGGTCGATTTAGTTGACTTCGCCTCACTTGGTCCCGAAAACATGACCAGACTGGGGAAAGACTTCATGCGCACATCCCTTATCCCGTCTCCGACACACCCGGCATGGCAAGTGGAGAAAGACTATGCAGATAGGGTCTCCGAAGTGGCCTTAAGGACTGGAAGATCTCCAACGAGCCTGTCAGCACGGGATGCGGCAGTATTGGCAGAAACGTTTCAAATGGTATATTTTTATTATCAAACCTTCCCTCGCCCTCTGAAGCTGTCGGTGGTTAGGGCATAGCTAGCCATTCCCGGGGCGAGATCTACTACCACCACGCATGGTTCAGACTTTATGTCCACGCCCTCCTCTGTGGATCACAGATCTTTCCCGATGTAGAGCTGTGCGATGAATCGCCGGGCTTCGAGCCCCTTGGATTGGTGGATATTTGGAAGGGAAATCATCACGGGGACCAGGTATGTATCAAGGTGATTCGGACACGGCAAACGGCCCGGTTGGAGAGAGTCAAAGGGGTATGTGGCACCTTTTTCAACCAGAGTTAAGCTCAGTGCACCCCACACCAGATCTATCGCCGTAAAGTCGAGGGGTCCAAGTATCTTTCCCATCCGAACATACTCCCCACTATTGAGATCTCAGAGACACTGTTTCCGCTCTGCATCATGAGTCCATGGATGTCAGACGGAAATATTGTGCAGTATACGCAAAAGAATCGCAATGCCAATCGGCTAATGCTGGTATGAATCCATTGAATTTGATGGAGGTACACCGCTGACTAAGTCAGTAACAGATTGCAGGGGTCTGCGACGGCCTCTCGTACCTTCATGGGCTAGCTGTTTTACATGGTTGCATCACTCCGGTAGGTGAAGTGGGATGATCTATGTGCCGACCTGTACACCGATACTTTGAACCTTCAGGACAACATTCTAATTACCCCAGATGGCAGTGCGTGCCTTGGAGACTTTGGGGTTACAACTGGATTTGCCAATATCTGTCGCCGCATGTTTAAGCTGAGGACCGCCCGTTATATGGCCCCAGAACAGTTTGGCAATGACGACTGTGTTAGCTCCGCCTCAAAAGAGAGTGATGTTTACTCCCTCGCGATGACTTCCTTTACGGTATGCTCCCCCGCTGGGGAAAAGAGTGACGCTTGATACAATCACCTAATTACTTTCAG
>Ga0307517_10014775_pt1 | contig 10451 bp, 11 predicted proteins | sample 23_EM_MG_FD_194515 | JGI IMG/M metagenome (GOLD analysis project Ga0307517, IMG submission 194515) | Populus trichocarpa ectomycorrhiza microbial communities from riparian zone in the Pacific Northwest, United States - 23_EM | ecosystem: Host-associated > Plants > Roots > Unclassified | place...
CCAGTCGCATTAATCCTCGTATTCCCCAATATCCTCATCGCCACGCCATCGTCACCAAGAGTTTTAGCAACGGGCAAGACAATGAAAAGGCACAACAAAGCCGCGATGAGCGCGAACAGGGTGGTGATTCGTGAATCCGCGAAGGGATATCGAGGAACTCCACGTCCTTGGCGGGATTTGATCTTGTGGGATGCGTAGTTTCGAGTGAGGTCCAGACGGGGGTGCAAGTCCGGATCCGTCCAATTGGGGTGTTGGTAAAGGTATCTGCTCATGCTTCCCATATCCCTTCGTCATCGACCCCAACGAACCCTTCCGAGTATACTCGGACGATGGCTGCTGCTTCCCATTCAGACTGGCATCGACCACACTCCCACTATACACCCGCTTGCGCCCAGGTCCAAACCCATACTCGATAAACTCCTCGTCTCCATCGACATCGTGCAACCACGCATGCGCATCGTCGTCGTCATCTTCATCGGGGTCATACATATAGGCGATCAGCCCACCCGCGCTCTGCCTTTCACCCAGCATGATGGACCCCGCAGCGCTATTGATGAACGACCCAGGCCTAGCAGGGGTGCCCACACCCGACCCAGGAGTCCCAGGACGCGTACTCCCAGGACCACCAAACCCAAGCGCTGGGTACTTGGACCCGGCAGCCAACGACACAATCGAATCCCAGAGATCGAATACGTCGAGGCCCTATTCTGCGCATCCCCAAACGTATGCCCCTCGCGAGGTCCAACACCCAATCTACTCTGTGACATCCCTCTTGCGGTGCCAACGGAAGGATGCGATAGCCCAGGAGGCGGAGCTAGCATTCCATCCTCCGTTCCGGAGAGACGATATAAGATCATCGACCCTCGTGTAGGATAGCTACTGGGGGGCATTAGCGGAACAGGTGAAGCCCGGTCCGTGGGGATCGATGTGGAAGGAGGGATAGAAGTCGAAGAACTCGGATTGAAGCCATCACTTCTTGACATGTGGCGAGGGAAGGACACCGATCCTGTTACGGGCGCCTGAGGCGTTGACGAAGCAGTCCCAGTATCAACGACACGAGCACTGAAACGTTTGCGATACCGCGCCACGGGGTGTACGGGCATTGTTGGTAGGAAGAGGGGTAAACTCGATGAACTGCGCGTCCTCCCGGAGATGGCTATTCGTGCTCGAACCTGAACCAGAGGAGCTGCTCAGAGCCGCGGTAGCGTTCGGCGTCGAAGGTGGTTGCCAGCGGGTCGGGTTCGTCGTCGCCATCCTCGTCCTTTAGGGTATCCAACTTGAAGCGAGGGTATTGTTCCAGAAGAAAAAAAAAAGGACCGTAAGTAAAGCACAAATCTCTCTTTCCTCGTCTTTCGTCGTCCTAACTCTTAACCGAGGTCGGGTGGTGGTGCGAGGTGGGAAAAAAGGCAAGGGCACAGATTCCCTCGTCTGATGTAATCATCCATGCTCTGCTCGGCCAATTCGGCTCGATTCGAACAGCCAAACGATGATGAATAATATATAGTAGCTTGTAATGTAACGCAGCCTTGCTACAACTAGGACTGGAAGAAGGTAGTTTGTTCATGCGGATGATATGTGGCGAGGGCAAGAGTAATGTCTCCTAAGTTCCGAAGTGCAAATACGGGTATGAACGTCATCTATATATGAGCTTGGATATTAAAAAGACCAAAAAAAGTGAAATATGAATCGTACCATATTTAATTGCCTCGGAAATGAAATGGAGTGTTTGATCTCTCAAGCTCAAGTCAGCTGAGGCAAGCTGTTGACAAAGTGTAGATATTATGAAATGGTTGTAAGCACGGGGAAGAATATAATCTATGTAGAGGATCATGAGAGCAATCGAGGTGATGATATGAATTGGATTCAAACCGTCAGACCAAAATTCGACGGTCAATGATGCTTCAACAAGGTGGGCAATGGTCATTACGTCAAATATCTTGCGTCGAAATCCAGCTGTGACGATTTCAGTATGAATGTGGCATGAAAACAACGGAGCGCACCTTGAGCTGTGGCAGCAGTGAAGAATTTGACCGCGCTGCTTCTGACATTAGAATCTGTATCACCTAGTGCACGTCCAAGTGTGGCGATGATCTCAGCGTCAAATATCTTGTCCCAAAACCCCTCTGCAAATATTTCGGTATGAATATCCCTCGCAAACAACAAAGCTCACCTTGAGCTATGGCAGCAGTGAAAATTTCGACTGCGCTGCATCTCATGCTGGAATCTTTATCACCGAGTGCACGTCCAACTGTGGCGACGATCTCAGTGTCAAAGATGTTGTCCCGAAAGCCCTCTGCAAATGGTTGGGTATGAATATCCCTTGAAAACAACGGAGCGCACCTTGAACTATAGCAGCAATGAAAATGTCACCCGCACTGCGTCTGACGTTGGAATGTTTAGCACCTAGTGCACGTCCAACTGTGGCAACGATCTCAGTATGAAGGAGGTTTCCCCAAACGCCCGCTGGGAATATTTCTGAATGAGTATATCGTGAAAACAATGGAGCGCACCTTGAGCCATGGCGGCAGCGAAGAAATTGATCGTGCCACTACTGACGTTGGCACTTTGATCACCTAGTGCATGTCCAAGTGCAGCAACGACCTTAGTATCAATTATGTTGTCCCGAAAGCCCTCTGCAAATATTTCGGTATTAATGTCCTATGAAAACAATGGGGCGCACCTTGAGCTGTGGCAGCAGTGAAGAAATTGACCGCGCCGCTTCTGACATTGAAATCTGTATCACCTAATGCACGTCCAAGTGCGGCGACAATCTCAGTGTCACATATCTTGTCCCGAACCCTCTCTGCGAATATTTCGTTATGAATGTCCATTGAAAAAAACGGAGCGCACCTTGAGCTATGGCAGCAATGAAAAATGTAACCGCGCTATGTCTGACTTTGGAATCTTGATCACCTAGTGCACATCCAACTGTGGCGACGATCCCAGTATCAAATATGTTGGGCCAACAGTCCTCTGCAAATGTTGCAGTATGAATATGCCGCAAAAACAGCGAAGCGCACCTTGAGCCATGGCAGCAGTGAACATTTCGACCGCCTTGCTTCTGACAATGGAACTTGTATCACCTAGTGCCCGTCCAAGTGCGACGACCATTTCAGTGTCAAATATCTTGTCTCGAAACCCCTCTACAAATTTTTGGTATGAATATCCCATGAAAACAATGGAGCACACCTTGGGCTACAGCAGTAGTGAAAAATTTGACCGCCCTGCATCTGATGGAGGAGTTTTCATCGCTTAGGGCATGTCCAAGTGCACGGATGATCTCAGTGTCAAATATCTTGTCCCGAAACCCTTCTGCCAATATGTCGGTATGAATACCCCCTAAAAAAAACAGAGCACACCTTGGGCCATGGCAGCAGTGAACATTTCGACCACGCTGTTTCTGACACTGGAATCTTGATCACCTAGTGCACGTCCAAGTGTGACGACGATCTCAGTGTCAAATATCTTGTCCCGAAACCCCTCTATGAATAGTTGAGGATGAATATACCATAAAAATGATGGAGCGCACCTTGAGCCATGGCGGCGGTGAAAAATGCAACCACACAGCTTCTGAGTGAGGAGTCTTCATCGCTTAGTGCACATCTAAGTGCGGCAATGATCTCAGCGTCAAATATCTTGTCCCGGAACCCCTCTGCGTATATTTTGGTATGAATGTCCTGTAAAAACGACGGAGCGCACCTTGAGCTACAGCAGCAGTGAAAATTTCGACCACACTGTCTGTGAGGTAGGAGGTTTTATTGGTTAGTCTACGTCCAAGTGCGGCGACCATCTCAGTGTCAAATATCTTATTCCGAACCCCCTCTGCATATATTTCGGTATGAATATCCCGTGAAAACGATGGAGCGCACCTTGGGCCATAGCAGCAGTGAAAATGTCGACTGCGCTACTTCTGACACCAGAAGATCTATTGCCTAGCGTACGTCCAAGTGCAGCAACAATCTCAGTGTCATATATCTTGTCTCGAAACCCCTCTGCACATATTTCGGTAGGAATACCCCATAAAAACGATAGAGCGCACCTTGAGCCATGGCGGCGGTGAAAAATGTAATCACGCAGCTTCTGAGTAAGGAGTCTTCATCGCTTAGTGCACATCTAAGTGCGGCAATGATCTCAGCGTCAAATATCCTGTCCCAAAACCCCTCTGTGTATATTTCGGTATGAATGTCCTGTAAAAGCAACGGAGCACACCTTGAGCCATGGCAGCAGTGAAAACTTTGACTGTGCCCATTCGGACTCCAGCATGTGGATCACGTAGTGCATGTCCAAGTACGGCGATGATTTCAGTGTCAAACATCTTGTCCCAAAATCCCTCTGCAAATATTTCGGTAAGAATATCCTCTACAAACAACGGAGCACACCTTGAGCCATGGCAGCAGTGAGAATTTCGACTGCCCTGCTTCTGACCTCGGAATTTGTATCACGTAGCGCACTTCCAAGTGCAGCGATCATCTCAGTGCCAAATATCTTGTCCCGAAACCCCTCTGCCAATATTTCGGTAAGAATATTCTGTAAAAACAACAGAGCACACCTTGAGCTAGGGCAGCAGTGAAAATTTTGACCACGCTGAATCCGAGGTGGGAGGTTTTATCGCTTAGTGTACGTCCAAGTGCAGCGACGATCTCAGTATCAAATATCTTGTCCCGAAACCACCCATCTACAAATATTTCAGTATGAATATCCCATGAAAACAACCGAACACACCCTGAGCTGCAGCAACAGTGAAGAAATTGACCACGCTGCTGCTGATGTTGGAATCTAGTGCATGTCCAAGTGCAGTGACTACGTCAGTGTCAAATATCTTGTCCCGCCACTCTGCGAATTTTTCGGTATGAATATCCCATCAAAACAACGGAGCGCACCTCGAGCCATAGCAGCAGTGAATAAATCGACCGTGAGGTTTCTTAAGTAGGAATCTGTACCACCTAGTGCACGTCCAAGTGCGGCGACTATCTCAGTGTCGAATATCTTGTCCCGAAGCCCCTCTGCAAATGTTTCGGTATGAATATCCCGTAAAAACAGCGGAGCACACCTTGAACAAGGGCAGCAGTGAAAATTTTCACCGCGCTGTATCTGAGGTGAGAGGTTTTATTGCTTAGTGTACGTCCAAGTGCAGCGACCATCTCAGTGTCAAATATCATTTCCCAAAACCCCTCTACAAATATTTCGATATGAATATCCCATGAAAACAGCAGAACACACCTTGAGCTGTGGCAGCAGTGTAGAAATTGACCGCGCTGCTGCTGACGTTGGAATCTGTATCACTCAGTGCATGTCTAAGTGCGGCGACTATGTCAATGTCAAAAATCTTGTCCCGCCACTCCTCTGAGAATGTTTCGGTATGAATACCCCATAAAAACAATGCAGCGCACCTTGAGCCATGGCAGCAGTGAATAAATCGACCATGCAGCTTCTTATGTAGGAATCTGTACCACCTAGTGCACGTCCAAGTGCGGCGACTATCGAAGTGTCAAATATCTTGTCCCGAAACGGGCCCTCTGCAAATGTTTCGGTATGAATATCCCATGAAAACAACGGAGCGAACCTTGAGCCATGACAGAAGTGAAAAATTCGACCGCCCTATATCTGAGGTAGGAGGTTTCATCGCTTAGTGCATGCCCAAGTGCGGGGACGATCTTAGTTTCAAATATCTTGTCTCGAAAGTCCTCTACAAATATTAATATTTTAGTATGATTTTGCTGTGAAAATGAAATGATATACCGTGAGCCATGACGGCAATAAAGAAATCCATGCTATTGTTTCTGACATCGTCATTGCTATCGCGTAGTGCATGTCCAAGATCTCTGAGAGTATCTGTGTCGAATAACTCATGTCGTAGGCTGTCTGTAAAATTTTCATCATCAATCGAAGTATCTCAAAAAATTTAACTCTGACTATGCACAGATATATGACATACCATAAATAACGCATTTACTGTACAGCTCAGACACCAGGGACCGTACCGGCGAGCCCAATTGACAGAACCCTTGGTGGAGTGCTTTGACTATTTCGCTGTTCCACATCCGCTGGCGCAAGCCGTCTGTATAATCTTTGTAAATCACCCAATATATTTCCATATGAAACTTACTGGAATCGATGGTATCTCTTAGAACATGAAAAACGTTATACCGACCGTGGCTAACTTGCCGATCATTTATTTCATCGCATAATTTCGATGTCAACAATGTAAAAAATTCATTCGGCAGATATTCTGTTTCGTTCAATATCCAAATTCTGAATGAAAAAAATGAACTTTCATACCATATTGCTTTACGAGAAACAATGTGAATAGTAAGCGCTCTGTGTCATTCAAGTTATCGATCTTGGTAAGCCAAGAATGCATGACATCATTGTCGAAAAGTCGTTGACGATTTTCGGCTGCACTTGTTAGCATGGAAGACACAAAAACTGAGTCCACACTCACCACTCTTCAATATCGTTTTGAAAAGGCGTTTCGCGACCTCCTGGGAGCTTGAATCCTCAGCCGTAAATCGTTTGCATACGATAGCAAGCGTATTCGCGGCAAACAGCTTCTGGGAAAGGGCGTCTTGGCCATAATCAGGTTTCATTCAACGCTTCAAATGAAATGCAATATTCACTTTGGCTGAGGATCGTCGTAAACATTGCGAAGGCACCATCTGTCAGCCAAGGCTGTCGCTCATCCCTTGCCATCTCGTCAAGTGCAGCCAGTGCGTGTTCGTCGACAATGTCCTCACATGATTGATCTATAATGCGTTGTACAACTGTGTTTATAAGCGAGTAGGAACCGTCACGCACCTTTGGATAGAGAGTGTACAAGCAACTTCACCGCAAAGCTCCTACGGTTCATCTCGCTCGTCTCTCGAGCTACACGAAGCAACCAAAGGCGGTGTTCTGAACTTAACAGTAGCGAAGCTACGGGATTTTAAAGAAAATTTCAGGGCTTCGATAAATTATGGGTTGCTCACCGTGGTCTTTGGATGACTTTTCCAAAATCGCCGTTACACATTCCTGAACCTCGATGGTTTGGTCAGCACAAGTAAAGATCTGAACAAGGTCGGTAATGATGTTTGGTTTACCCCGCAAGGCGGTTAGACCTTCGTCTGTGTTTCCCTATCAGAAACGCTCTTCTAGTATAAAAAAACGCCCACCTGTTGATGTCATGGCTGTCAGACGATACGCCCACATGCGGCTCTCACCTCCTGTCCCGGACTTGAGCGTTTCAATAACATTTGACATTAGTGAAAGGTCAAAAATATCCATTTCGATCAGATCCTCCCATCCTTCGACCCACTCCCTGTTTGATCGTGACCCCCTCCCTACAAGTTCATACAAACATCCTTGTTCTGGTAAAATTGCTCTCGGGTGATACCTCTTATCGCAGAAGGCAACAGACGAATGCACTTTCTGGCCAGACTTTATTTCTCGTCCTTGTCCTTTGTGAAAACTAACAGTTTGACGTAAATAAATTATCATTTCATGGGTAAGCTTCAAAACGTACCCGTAAATGGTTGACGACTCGTCTTGGTAAGAAAGCCACTTGAAAGGCATCCACTCAAAAATGTGCCAAACGCCTGTCAGAGATTCCTTCATATCTTGCAAATGATCCAAATTCCATTCGACCTTCGTGGGGCGAAGGCGCAACCCACAGGAGACGGCTTCAAAGGACATCCAGAGAAATGGTGTTCCGCCTAGATCAAGATCAAGATTCGCTTGGTTTCCTCCACCGCTTTCGTCCGATGTCAGATGATAGATACGTCAGGAATTATAATCGATGTTTACTTACATATCGGAATGTGTTCCCGGGAACCAGACTTCTTTGATATGCGGGGAGGCGTTTAAACCAATTTCTTGAATTTGCGCTGCACCTAATGATCGACATTCACTTGAAACAGAGTGGGTGGGGTTACTTACGAGGGTGTTTCGGCGTGGTAGTTTTCTCGCAAACGCCGCCGTGTACATATTCAGGTAGGAATTTGACTCGGCGCTCGTCTAACGCGAGTGCGTGACGGAAGAAGCAGACATGACCCGCAGAATCGGTGAAAGGAAGGCTTTTCCCCCGAATAACCCCCACCGAGGAAACGGTATCCCTACACAATAGGCAAGTTAGTGAGATTACACATGTCAATGTAAATACTTACCACACGCCAATGAAATGGACTTTCACATTTTCGCGGGAAAATGTGATCTTGAAACGGGTCGCGAGATCCTCGGTATGAGTTGCGTACAGGTCGTAAGCACTGTAAAACGATATTAAAGCCCTTTCAGATATCTCGTACGATGTACTCACAAAGGAATTTGTTCTTCGTTTCCCTTGTGGATTAGCCCGACCTATGAGCAATTGTCATATAGTGTAATTGATACATGAATCAGCAATATCTGACTCTCTGGATCATACCCGCCAGCGCACGGACTTGGTAGGCGCCACGAGAAAACCCTAGGATGGACCTACGTAAGTAACAGGAAATACTCATGTTCTAATTTAGACTCACCGAATAAAAAAATTCTATCATTCTCTTGGTAGTTATCGGAGAGCCATCGATAGGCACCGATGATGATCTTTTCAAAATTCCTACACCAGGGTTGATCAGCGAGTGTGTAAGATAAGGAAACCAGATGATTCTCACCAAGCAATAGCGAGATCGACGCTATTTTCAACGACTTGCATCAGGTACTTGAGAGATTTCCAAGAAGGTTTCGCGTATGTGCCAATACCGCTGTTGTAGTAAGTGAGTTGGTTAGAATCCTCCGTTTTCTCAATCTTGCTATACAGTTCGACGACATTGGTGTTCTACGCACGCGACGATAATCAAATCAAATGTAGAAAAGTTGCTGGAGGGTATAGATACGCACCTTTGTGCCGAACTGATTGGAGGTACCATCGATGCAAACGACCAAGTTACGGCCTTTGTTAGAGCATTTGCAATTTCCGGGTTCCATAGCTCCGATCGCAACCAGTAGGAACCCAGAGTAGTTGAAGATTATCTGGACGGAATGAAGACAGAGAAGTTAGTTAGACGAAAGAAAGGAATGGCTTCCTGGTGCCCGTTTTATTAATCTAAGACCCAGGTGACAAATAACGCAGGGCGTGCAAGCAACAACGAGGCGACACCTGCTGTCTTGTCAGTCTCATCCGGCCCCAACGTGGGTATAGAGGATGACAGCATTGGAGTAGCAGCCTGATTGCCGTGAAGGCTCCAAGTATAGACGAGGGTCGACCTCCGATTTTCCAAGCCGAATTCGTGGCGTGCTGAGATCGATCGCCGTGAACGAGCTCGAGACTCTTTGTTGCGCCTGGTAGTCCTCATGCTGGGTGGCCGCTGAGCGCTGAGCGTTGAGCAGTAGGCAAGCCTGGATGCTGAGGAGACATCTGTCAGCTGCTGTCAAGGATCGAATTTCGTAACTTGACTTACTTAGCCTCCCAAAGGCAGCTGCCAGCAAGGCTCAAGCCACCAGATAGGATTTAAAATTTGAACCTCTGCAGTATCATGCGGTGGATATTTCCTGTCTGGCCTACTCCTGTTTTTACCACGTCCTCCGAACCGCGTCAGAAAATTGTTATGTAATCTTCGGAGTTTCGATTACCGTCGCCCCCCGCGTCCATTCGACGCGACGAAGTAAATTTCTTGGCCCAGACTAAGTGTATAAATTTAGCTCATAATGTTCAACCCGACCAATCCATCCAAATTGGGGACGGCGGGGTGACCTTCTAATAGCTTCAAAATCCTTGCTTCGTGTTTCAAGAGCGTGCGTTTCAACCTCAATGATGCCCTCGACTTCTTTATTGCGCCAAGTTAACAGCGCCAGTAGAGGTGTTCGTGCCCTCAAAACGTGGCTCTAAAGGACAAGTGGTGAGCATGATGCGAGGGCCATTAAACTGAACTTGAGGCTACAAAGCCTCCAGATCCGAATTTCTTCCCCAACCGAAATATGCACGCCGCAGTCATTGAGGATGCTAGAAAGTAGTGCTTCACCCAACTTCCAAGCCGTTTCCTTGAAAATTTGTTCCTTGATGATGTACTAATTTGGCATGGCCGATGCTAGAGGAACTGATAGCTATTCAGAAAGGTACCAGGGGATCATAACAGTTTGTATGGCGGAAAGTTGGTTGTAGGACAGATAGGAACATCGAAGTGTCACGTAAATACAGTACCTTGCATGTATAAGCTCTGACAGTTGATGGTATCTTACGGCAGACCTCGGCTTCTGAGTCACACCAAGAACCTTCCGTTGGGCGTTTTGGAGAAAAAACACAGCTTGGGTCCCAAAATTCTCTGGACAAGTCTCGAACGCATACTTAAAAACGCGAGCCACCCCGGACGAGGGGAGGACCCTGCTATATGCTGTCAGAGGTTCGATCCAAAATGACCCTTTTTTGGCACTTATGTCCGCAGAAATTTCTGCCATCTATGTCCGCACCGCGATCCGACCTCGGGTTTTTTGGTCGATTCCGT
>Ga0307517_10014776_pt1 | contig 10450 bp, 7 predicted proteins | sample 23_EM_MG_FD_194515 | JGI IMG/M metagenome (GOLD analysis project Ga0307517, IMG submission 194515) | Populus trichocarpa ectomycorrhiza microbial communities from riparian zone in the Pacific Northwest, United States - 23_EM | ecosystem: Host-associated > Plants > Roots > Unclassified | place...
GAAAGTTTTGAAGAAGCATTTGTTAAAAAGATTAGGAAAAGGTAGAAAAACCGCATGTAAAAACTATAGTATTTAAAACAAAAACTAGCTATACTATTTATAAAACAATGATTTTGCAGTTTTCACTTGTACATGGAAACTGTAGTTTTTCCTACTGTGCCTTTTTTCAAAAAAGCTTATTTTGCTAATTCGTCCTTTTTTAAATAAAAAAATTGTGCTAATTTTCAAAAAGAAAAACCCTAACTTCTCTTGCTGTAAAATAAGTTTGCCAGAGGTTATTTGCTCAAGACTAGCGACCTCCATGATGTGACTTAGATGATTAAAACCATACGATTCAGCAACTTATTGTGGTCAAACATGACTAATTACTTAAGCTATACCAGAGTCGGAAGATAAATAATTAACAAGTGAATTAGCTTTGGCGTGTTTTTTAGCTAGCGGGACACCTTAGGGATATATCTCTGATTTTTATTCTTGAAAAATGATATAGTTTAGAACAGCTAAGATTTTAATTGATTATGCTACCAGTGATAGCTCAATCCATTTAAATTTTAAAAATTTACGCTACTGAGAAGAACGCAATTAGCACAAATCTTAAAATTAAAAAAAAAATAAAAAGAAAAATAATTACTTGAATAGCAATAAAATATTCATCCTTGTCAAGATTTGGAAGAACCTTTGAATTTTTTATTTATATTTTTTAATGTTGCTCTACTTTTTCATTTTTTTTAAGATTCCTTTACTCATTAGAATATAACTTTAAAATTTAATAAGTTGTGCTGCGCACAATTAAACTGTGTTATTGTTTTTTTTATTCTCAAAATATGATAATTTGTAAGAGAATTTTGAAAGTTGTTTTATTAAAAAAAAGAAAAAAAAAGAACTGGTACTGTTTTTTAAAATACTTTTCACTCGAAAATATATCAAAATAATATATTTTTTATTTTTAAAAAAATATTTTTGATATTAACACATCAAAATAATTTAAAAACACCAAAAAAAATATTAATTTAAAATAAAAAAATAAAAAAAAATTTAATTTTTTTCAAAAATATTTTTAAACACAAAAACAAACTAACAAAATTTCTTGTTCGGTAATGGCTTCCGTTTTTTTAAATATTATTTTAAAATATTTCTAAAAAAGAAAAAAATACTTTTACAAAACACTCACTGTCACGTTGTCACACAGCACCACAAAACGATCAGAGATGGTACTTTTGCTTTGTGAAACGTCCAATCACATATAATTACAGAAAAATCCTCAACCGATTTGCCTGTTTGGAAACCTGGGGATCCATGATCTAATGTCTTAATAAACAGACGAAATTTTTCATAGCTAATGACAGACCCCTAAACCCAGACGTGGGATGTTTTAACTTTATAGCGTATTGGGATAAAGATGTCTTGAACTAGATGCACCTGAAACGACAAGCGATGGACAGATTCTAGTCTCTGGCTAATCAGAGTTTCATATGGTTGTTTTGACTGGAGAAGGGAAAATGTTCAAGCGCGTGCCCAGCAAGCATCACTAACAGCCTATTTATTTTTAAGTTATAAAAATATTTTTAGATAATTTTTTCATATTAATATCAAAAATAAATTTTAAATAATAAAAAAATATTATTTTAATATATTTTCAAAATGATTTCAAAACTACTTTCCAAACTTTTTTATGATTGTTTGTTATTAAAAAAATTTATTAACAGAAAACATTTTTCAATCGAAGAAAAATTTGACTTGGTTTCGAGAAAAATATTTTCCTTTTATTATCTTTCCGAAAATTATAAAAAATTTAGAAATATTATATTATTTATTGATTATATCAAATTTAATCCTCAAAATTTTAATTACTATATATATTTTGTTTTGAATATTTTTTTTTCAATTTCATCCCTTAGAATTTGATTTTTATATTAACTTTGATCCTCATTTTTATAATTATAATTGTTATTTGCTTTTCCCTTATCATTTTTTAATTGAAATTTTTTATCTATCAAATTCGATCCTCATTGTTTTAATTATTACTTATTTTATTTAAAATAATTTATAAAATGATAATTATTATTATTTTAATTTCTTCATCTTTCAATTTTTTATTTGTTAGATTTGATTTCTTATTATTTATTTTATTTAAGATAATTTATGAAATTATATTTTTTGTTCAATTTTATTCTCATTCAATTTTTTAATTTGTAAGATTTGTTCGTTATTATTTTAATAAACTTGAAAAAAATAAAACATTAACAAGTTATTTTTCAGTTCATTTTCCATGATATAACCAAATACTGGAAAGTATTTTCCAACTTATTTTCCATTACACTACCAAACATCGAAAAATAATTCACTTTTCTGGAATTTACTTTTAAAAAAAAACTACTTTCCAGTAAAAAATAAAAAACTTTCCAGTAAACAGCCTAAGTGTAACACATAAGTCAGGAAACATTTCAGAGGGAACCAGAAACGAACCTCAAGTGAAAGGAGGGATAGAGGAACACACAAAGTTACTAACTTTCGGGCACTCTTGGGCTTATATCATGAGCGGCCTGGTGTTACAAACTTTCGACACAGAGAAAAGGGACACGCAAAAATCTTCTGATCATAGGTGAACAAAGAGCGAAATTCTTAACCACCATCTTGAAACCTGTCTCGGGTCAGAAATACCTCCAAGTTCAGTCAATTCCTCAACATTCATCCCGTCCCAATTCAGAGTGACCAAAAATCAGTCCAAAGGCCACTAATATTGTGTAAAATTGTGGAATTAATAGTTCAAATATCAATTCCAAAATGTTAATCGCGCATCATCTATTGTCCATACACTGATACACAGTAGCTAATCAGGATCAACATATTTAACAGAAATATGAAATGGTATAAGGTATTATTGATACAGACCTATGATCAAGAAATAATTGCGCATCATCTACAGTCAATACTCTAGATTTCCACAAGGCCATCAAACATAGACACTATGAATGGCAACTTCGGTACATGCCTTGACAGCACTACTTTCCCACTTCATCAATTGATTATGAGAATAACTTCAAATTAATCCAAAATAATTTGTTTTTTGTTTTTCAAAGAGAAAAAATTGCTGCAGCAGATTTTGGTATTAATGAATCTAGAAAATTACAGCATTATTCCATTCTATATACCCTCGACTAAGAACAGAGGAAACAAGCATATTCAGATTTCACAAAGATTTAAGAACGCTACAGTATTGAAATTCAATTCATAACAATCATAAATTCACATCTAACCAGGATTTTGTTTTCCATACCTGTTACAATGGTAGCTGGTAAGTAAAATGACAACGAATTCAAAAACTGAATAGCGATGATGTCTTGTGACTTGTGAGAGAATAACCCCTCCATCAAATCACATCACATCTGAAATGGCCATGTTGTCACCACCTTCGTACCAATGATGTGAGCAACTGCAAAGATTCACGTGCAATTCTCCATTAGGAATAAGTATCTCAATTTATTAGCACATTGGGAGGAATCCAATTTCAATCTGTAAAGAAGAGAAAAATGCTGATACATTTTGGCGAATCATTATGATTCAACATATAGGATGAGATATACACCTATTTTTAATTGGAAATTCCTTCTGATTATTTGGAAAAAAAGGTATAAATTGGAAGGTTCACGTTCATTTTCCTTCCAAGAGTAGTCTGTCATGAGAATGGCAGAAGAATGAGAAGGAAAAGGGGAAGGCCTCCCAGATAAGTTGTGGTTACAGTGGCTGTTACATGGTGAAAACTCCATGTTGACCCCCACACCTCCTAACCAACTGACAACACATATGCCTGTATCCAAATGTCGATCTCCTTTAAAAAAAAGTGAATCAACCCCAATTCAACAATGCTCCATTTCTATCTACACATTGCTCACCTCAGAAGCCAAAGTTCAGGGAACCAGTATTTAGGTATGGAATGCTTCAGAGGCATTGTGGTTCCAGAAAAAGAGCAGTACAATAAAGAGACCCTCCAAAGCAGTAGTTATGGCGTTCAAGGAACAACCACTTCTCATGTGCTCATCTAAGTAGGGAATCCCAAGTTCCATTAAGCATAATAAGATAAAATAAGATTCTTTACAAACAACTCTCCTGGGTTGCAGCACAAAAGGCTACGGCTTCAAGAATTCAGAGATTAAAAAATTATATATAAACAAAAAGAATACCTCAAATAGTTCAAATGGGCTGCCACGCCGGTATACATCGTTCTTCTTACTCTCATCATTGGAGAGAACTCTGGATAATAGCATCCTCCATCCAATAAGCAAAACACCTGTGCTTCCCATTGTTACTAAGGTAAAGGTAGATGGTGGAACGTGGCCTGATGATGCTGCTCTTATAATCAATCCTAGCTGCCAATCAAGCAAATGATAGAAAACAGTTCAGTCAGCCATTCTTTTCCGTGCCTGCTTGACAAATACCAATATAGTTGCAATAATACCTTTTGTTTTTTAATAATTTTCAGCCATGAAAGTCACTCAAATAGCAAGCTATGTGAAGATAATTGAAATGAATATTATTGAAAAGGAAAGAACCGGTTCAGATAAGAAAAAGCCCTAGACAACTTCAACTGAAACATGAAAATGTGGTTTATTTGGTGGCGCAATCACGAGCAACAATGAATACAGATAAAAATAATTTCTTCAACTTGGTAGCTGGCACACGATTGTAAGAGAAAAATGAACTCTTAAGGCTTTTGATTTTTATCTTAAAACAAGCAAAACCATCATGTATATAAGCTAATAGAAATCTGTGCAGCACAATCAAGGATGATCAAATTGGCCGTCTAAAAAAGAACATTAATAAAAATGTAAACCCTTTAAAACTGTTATATAATGAATTATATAGGAAGACATCTACCGAGCAGTTTGAGATCACTGGGCTCTCACTACTTGCATGAGGCATGGAACAGATTAGAAATGCAATTTAGTCTGGTAAGTGAGATGTACAATTGTACCACAAAAGGGTTGCTGCAGACTAAACCTCAGTTACCAATTGTTGATTTCTCTTTATTAGATGTACAACTGAGACATGGAACCATGGCATGTTTGATGGTGCAACCTTGTTCCACAATCAACACAGACAATAAATGCAACCTCTTATAAGACGCAAATAGAATTCCTAATTTCTTCAACCTAGCAGCCAGCATGGCTTTGTAAGAAAACATTGAAAGCCAAGGTTTTTAATTTTTATCCTAAAACAAGCAGGAGCAAAACGTGTATCTGAGAACAGAACTCCACGCAACACAATAAAGAAGTACAGGTTAGCCATCTAAGAAAGAACCTTAAAAAAAATCAAAACCCTTTATATATCAAATGCTCTAGCAAGACCTCTACTGAGCATTTTGAGATCGCTGGGCTCTCAGTACTTGCATGAGGCATTAAACAGATCAGAAATGCAATTGTGCCCTGTCACATGAGAAGAATGGTTTTACAATATAGAGCCTGATATAGAATAAAATTGCACTGAATGCATGATTTTCACATCAACTCAACTAAACATCAGTCAAACTAATTGGGATGGATGTTTTCATATATGCAATTATTGACGTTGCTTCATTAAATGTACAATAGGCAACTTAGAGAATATCAATTGCCTCTTACTCATTATCAAGGTAAGACATGGGATACTCTAGGACATTCCCTGCTTCATAATAGTCCCACATATAGAGCATAGCCTCTAAGTCAATTAGCAATAGACCAGTAAGTCTCACAATTTAGAGAAGGGTAGCTGCTCAATAAAGAGGCTCCAAAGTTGAAATTCTAGATCAGAAAACACTATTGGACACACCCCATTGTAGCCATTGATGGAATCTAATTTGTAATCAACACATTCAATCCTGCACCTGCTAAAGTCTAGTGTGCAAACTCCTATGATCATCTTGATAACATGTGCAAAACAATGAACAAGTAACTCCATTCCAAAGCCATGAGAAGGGACAACCTTATTTGATGAGAATCATCAAGCAAAAACACATGATCCAATAGAGGTGTCAATTGAGCCCATTACAAGGTCAAGGGCCAAGAAGATTAAAGAGGCACTCAATGTGCTTATTCAGGATATTTAGGTCAAGTGATGATCAACCTATAATTAATGTAAATCCACACAAGAAAAGCAGTTGGGGAAGTGACAAGGACAAGGAAGGGCAGTTTGGGCTTGGTTTCCTCATGGTTTGCAGATTCCTTTAGGAGTTGAACAAATTTAAGTTGGTTTTTAGCTTTATTTTTTTTAATACACAGTTTTACGCTAACAAACATAATTATCTATCCGACCGTTGGATCAGACTGAAATTTTGTTAGAAGGTTCCATAAGCATTATTTTATATAGGGTTAAAATTTTGTAACAATTAGACATCAAGAAATCCTTGTGATAAGGTTTAGAAGTTATTGTGTGAGAATTGCATTATTTTTTTAATTGGTTTAAAATTCTTTTTTCTATTTGGATTAGTAATCTTTTATTATTTTTCAGCCTTGTTTAGGATGTTTTTACCTGGTATAAATAGGGTTATTTAGATTGTATTTAGGTTTTTTTATAGACTTTGATTTCATAATAATATATTGTGTGAGATTGCTCATACTTTAGGTTCTTCATTGAATTTTTCTTGGACTTATTAAAGATCAACTGTCTTTATAGCACTCTTCCTATACTTTTAGTTCGTGATTCATTATAATCATAGGGTTAGGGTCTTTTTAATCCAATAATTTCGATGCATTGGTTCAAATAATCATTGTGCCGGGTTTTTTATTGTAATTTGATTTTAGCTTTCTTGAGTTGTTTTTCTTGCGTGTGGGTTCAAAAGTTCTTACTCTCCGGGTTCGCATTATTATCTCTTTTTCTTTCTTGTCCATTAATGTACAAAATATGATGATGCCTAATACATCAGAGCTGTTAAGGGTTAAGTTCAGTCACCCCTCCACTGAAATTTATATGAATATGTGAAGTCACGAATAATTAGAATGGCACTGGACAAATGGGAAGTCAAAGTTACTGCCAAAAATTAAAAGTGTGGGTAAACTTTGAGATGACACGACATGCCCAGGTTATGAGTTTTTACCGTTAGATGCATTTATGATTAGTCCACAGGCAAAATATAAGATACTAAATAAGAAAGCAAAACGCACTATGTGAAAAAAATGAATTAAATTTCATGATCAGAAGAGGCCAATATGCATAATGTGATGTGTGCATGAAATAATACGATGGCATATAGCTACGCCATAAAATCAAGCATTTCAAAAGTAGACAAATTGAGTAAGTTTCATTCATGTCCAAACAAGGAGTTCAGGCATATTGTTATCTCAAATTAGCATCTGCACTCGCGAATCCTCCTAATAACAATAGGAAATAAGTAGACAGCACCTCCTAGCAGATAATGGAACTTACAGGAATCCCCGTAGCCCATGATTTGGCAGCAGCAATAGCAGCCTTAGACAGACCATTCATTCCACGACCATCCTCACCATAACCCCCAAGGAAGTAAGCACCCAAAAACCACCCTGCTCATTATTAACCCACGTTAACTCCCTTTGAGCAATTGAATTTAAACTTTACACTGAAAAGAAAAACATGCAAATAGATTATTTAAAAAAAAAACAGGCATGCGTACCAGCAATAAAAGGATCAGCAGTGCGTAGTGTCTCGAAGTCAAAAACAGAGAAACCATGGCCAAACCTGCCAATTGCAGAGAACAAGAGCAAAGCCAACACGTCCCCACCAGCCAGCAAAGCCACACGACTGCCACGTAGCATTAAAAAGATTAAATGAAAAGGAAAATGCCCGTAAAATCTGTAGATAAAAGAAGATGAAAATTACCCCCATTTTTCAAGACGCCCAGAAGAAGTGGGTTTCTCGAACTGAATGACACCTTCTAAAGGAACATCCTCTTGGCCCACAAAAACAATGTCGTTAGGCGTTGGAGGAGAGGGAGGTGGATTGTTGGTAGAGAGGGATTGTTTGGTTGCAGAAGTGGAATCTAAACCTCCTTCGGGTTTGGCAAGAGTAAGGGGGAAGGTTGATTGTTTTCTGGAAATGAATTTGGGTTTGGTAGAGTTCAAGAATAATGGTGGATTTTGGGGGACGAATTTGAGTGGAGTGCGTCTTTTGGCCGATAAAGCCCCTCTTGGAGCTTGGCTTAGCAGCAACATTTTTTTATTTTTTTTTTGGTTAACTGTCCCTCCTTGCGTTATTAAAGGATAAGAAAAGAATCTATCTAATTTCGGTATTTCTCACCATACGTTGCTCGCGTGGAGGGAGATGAAAGAATTAAATTAAATTATTAAAAGAAGAAGTTATTGTAGCCCTAAACCCAGTATACTATTATTAACACTTGAAAAAACTAAATCTTCTTAATAACTTAACTTACCGTGAAACAAAACACATATTATTATTTATTATAATAATATAATTATAAATTTGTCATGGAAAAAAATATTAAATTAGGCTAGTTATTTTTTTACCAAAACATAATTGTTTTTAATATATTATATGAGGTTAGATTTTTTTTTTCACAGTAAAATTACTATTCCAGTTTTAGGATAAAAAATATAATGTCTTTCATTCAATGTGTTTTAGCCATTTTATTTATTTCAAAATAGTTTAATTACATCACAAAAACAATATAATTCAATCTTAGAGATTTTCTTGGTTATTTTACATTAGTTTTATGGTAAAATTTAGATGTTGAAAGGGGTATTATAACAATTTGTATATATTAAATATTATTTTAAAAAAAATTATTGGCACGTGCAATGCGCTAACAAGTGGACAACCTCCACGTTGTTTAGACAGCATTTGAAAGATCTCAGCTCCCTCGACCCAATAAGGTAACACGTGTTCCAAGCATTGACGACTATTTATTTTTTTTCTTTTTTCTTCTCTCTTCACCTCGAATTTCATACTAGTCCATTAAAAGTCCAAAAACAACTTTCTAATTTATTAATTCTTCATATTTAGCTCCCTTTCTTTTTATTATGAATTTTGTGTCTTGAATAATTTATAAAATTGATATGTTTTTTCAATTTCATCATTCTTAATTTTTTTTATCCTTCAAATTTGGTCCTTATTCTTTTTATTGTTATTTTCTTGTTTCAAATCGTTTTTAAAATTGATCATGGTTTACGATTTCACCCCTCTTTGATTTTTTCCTGTCAAATTTAATCCTTATTCTTTTTATTGTCGATTTGTTTACTTTAACAAGTTTTTTAAATTGATTCATAATAAACTTCTTGATTGGACTCGGATCTAGTGTTTCACATATTACGAGTTTTTAATATTTGACTAGGTTAAGATATTTGCTCAAGTTTGCTTGGTTATTTTTTTATTTGTCCAAGTTATTCTTTTCTTGTTTCATCCTTTGCTATTTATTTAATTGAAAACTAAGTTGTTTTTTAGCACGAATCATGGGTCACAAATCTAGTTCATAACTAAAAATTACAGGGAAATTATTGTACCCGAGAACTCAAAACACTATTTATTGAAATAGCATTCTAACAAAATTGCTCCTCCACCATAAAAACTTTGAACTAGTTATTAAAAAAAAAATATTTTCTCACCATTATAAAATTATTATTTTCAAATTGTACAAGGTTATAATAGTTTTTTTACTTCTTTCCGTGTTAAAATCACTTAGCTACCCCTAAAAAAACAAAATTGACATTAAGTGGCTTTATAGCACAATATAATTATTTAATTACATTTAAATGAATATTTTACTAAACTACTTTCCAGGAGCTTTTACATCTCTTCGTCGTGATTTTGTGGTTGATATTAAGTTGATTTAGGGGTATTTTTACATCAGAAAAAATATGTATATAAAAAACTTGTGGTGTGTGCAGTATAGGTGCTAGTGAGTGGGTGGAACGTGCAGAGCCTACTGGTAGCCAAACACCACCTTTTACACATGCATTTGAATCATCTCGACTACCCTTTCATGATGAGACAACAAAAATGGCTAACATCCTCATGGTCCGGCACCAACAAGATTTTCCTTTATTTTTCTTCTTTTCTTTCTTCTCCTTGATTTTTATATCTTTCACTTCAAAACTTTAAAGCAACCATTTGATTTGTTATTCTTTTAAATCTAGTTTCTATTGATTACTGTTTGTTTTATCTATAATATTTTATAAAATTAGAATTTTTTTTCAGTTTCATCCCCTTCAATTCTTCATCTTTTAAATTTGATCAATGTTCTTTTGATTGTTATTTTTTCTTGAGATAATTTTTTTCACAATTTCATCATCTTTGAGTTTTTTTCCCATCAAATTTGATTGATATTTTTTTCACTTTGGAATTTGTTTTAATTGACTTTTTTTTTCTTGACTTCATCCTTTAATATTAAATTGATTAAAAATTGAGCTTTTTTGTTAAGCCCGGTTCTATAATTTCACATATTGCAAGTTTTAAAGATTAATCTAGGTCTAAAAGGTACTCCCGAGTT
>Ga0307517_10014777_pt1 | contig 10450 bp, 12 predicted proteins | sample 23_EM_MG_FD_194515 | JGI IMG/M metagenome (GOLD analysis project Ga0307517, IMG submission 194515) | Populus trichocarpa ectomycorrhiza microbial communities from riparian zone in the Pacific Northwest, United States - 23_EM | ecosystem: Host-associated > Plants > Roots > Unclassified | place...
CAACTCGGGGATTCGTGGCGATGTCGAAGGACACTGGGAAGTTGGTTTTCTTGAAGGACAGCTGGCGTCCGGACATTCTAGGGATGATGGGGGAAGGCCACTGGTTCGGAAAGCTGGAGGGAGCCAGGAACATTTCCGCGTTTTTGCATGGGTCCGACGTCAGATCCGTGGTAGTGAGAAGGCGTGGCGTGGCGATGATGCCCAGACATCTCAAGAATCCGCTCCAGCGTACCCTTACAGATTCGTACTCGGAGGATTACGGTGGGATTCAGAGGATGGTGGGATATATCCACTACCGAACGGTCCAGTGTGAACTCTACGTTCCGCTGGATATGTTCAAGGACTCCAGACACCTTACTCAGATAGCGCATGATGCCATCATAGGTACGAGTGCGTTCTCATCCGTGCAACTCCCACCACTCAAACTCCTTCAGCGATACAGGATCTATACGATCGGGGGATCATTCATCGAGACATCAGCATCGCGAACATTATGATCACTGTGGATGGCAGAGGTCGTCTGATCGACCTCGACTTGGCCCGGGACCGAGACGATGTTGGTGCACGCCAGTCTGTCCGCACGGTGAGTCGATATGTTTAGAAAGAATATTCAGCCACACTGACCCATCTCCCCGTGTCATAGGGCACATGGCAATTTATGTCAACCCGGCTACTCTCTACACCAGGAAAGGTTCACGAACTATGTGATGAACTAGAGTCACTCTGGTTCGTCCTCATCTTCGAAGGCCTCCACTTCGTGAAGCACAATAAACCCAGTGGCATGACGATGGCCACTATTTTCGACTACATGGATGTGTGTCTGAAGACTGGGACCCACGTCGGAGGATTGGGGAAGTCGAATCTGTACTCCAACAAAACCATCCTCATGACCAGGGTACTCCAGTTCGACAGCAAGCCGTTTACTACCCTCATCAGACAGATCTATCGACTCTTCAAATCCCTTGATGCACATTACACGGCACAGGATAACGAGGAAATACCCAGTGACTCCATCCAGGAGAATGTTAGAAAGCTGGAGAGCTGCACAGAGATCGAGAGGTTACTCAGGGAGGCCCTCGACAGCGAGGGTTGGCCAGTAAGCTGCGACAAGGTGGAGGATCAATATCCGCCTATCAAACGCTTAACATCCAAACAGAGGGATAGTTTTGCGTTGTCATACGCGAGCTGTTCCCTTGTGCCTCCCGATGAACCTTTTGGAGGGAAGCGGAAGAGGGAAGAAGAGGACGAGCCTCAAGTATTCGAGGCCAAAAGGCCCAGGATCAACCCACCGCTATGGAAACGAATTTGGTCAAAATGCACCTTCTTGGTCAAGGGTTGATCGACTTCGTTTCCGCAGTGGGTATGTACGACTGGTCGCCGACTCTTTCACGCATTGGACGCAGACTTGTATTCATATATCTGCATGTATGTTACCCAACACTCCGTTACAACATGCTGTATAGTACTTTACCACACATACTAATTTCCATAATCTATTGCTCAACCTCCATGTGTTTTGGTATCTTAATCGAAGCCTCAGTACGCGAATCTACGTAGCGGATTGATCAAGAACCTTGCTGTGATGCGATCGACCGGGTGAGCCGACGGATTTCTCTCTTCCCTGCCATCATCGCTGCTTGCCTTCTCGACTGTCTCTTCGGTCGTCGCCGTATTTGTGGTTTCATCGTCGTGTCAGAACAAATGGTGAGCAGATCGTCGTGTGCCTCTGACAGTCTGGCTCACGCTTCTACGCAGATGCAATAAGAACTACGAGAAAGGATCTCCAATCGTCCCCTGCCGGCCGGTTCCCGGTCCCCGCCACGTCAGACTCCATGTTTCTTGCTCCGTGCTAGCAATGCATACCGGTCTATAAGCCCTACACTGTAGAGGACGCGACTTCTCCGGGTGCGGGTTTCATCATCAACACCATCATGACGCACACCCGGGTCCAGAGTACAAGGCCGATCGCTCTGGAATCCACCACCGGGCTCCTTGCCACGCCAATTTCGATAGGACACAGTGTGTTGGTGGCCGGCGAGGTTCCTGTCAAGGCGGCCCAGTTCGGGATTTCCCCCACCTTGACCAAATTCATACCCCGTAAAGCACTGTCTTGTTCCGCCACATACCCCGGTAATCAACAGTATACTGCCACTGCTTCGTTATCCTACCTCCCGAACCCACTTTCCAAGTTGGCCACAAAGCTCAAACTACCCACAGGAGGATCGTGGACGAAGCCGTCGGGTATGTCGTCGACTACACCTCCTATGATAATTACTTGACAAGGAACCATTCAAAGAGTCAATACCGTGAGTTTGGGTGAGTCTGCCAAGGCAATTTTCAAGTCTATCTCCAAACGACATCTGATCATGGGGTCCAGGCACTCTGGGGGGGACTAGGATCTACAATCCACTCAGCATCATAGATTGCGCCTTCGGTGATTTCGAGGCCATGTATTGGCAGAAATTTTCCACTGTTCCCCGCTTTAACTCGAGGCATAGAGGAACCCGAAGAATACTTACATTAAACATGGAAATCCTCATGCTGGACTCGTAGATCGGATCTCATGGTGCGGTAACGGATCGGCCTTGGGCAAATCAGGCTTCAAGTGAACCCCACACTATGAACACGAAAACTGCTCCTATTAAATTCCTCCTACTTTGCGAAGAGAGAGTAGCAGTTCCGCTGGACGCTTGGATTTTCGAAGGGATTACAAGGGGGATCATACCCTCCTATTGAACATCTCACGGGACGCGGGTAGACGGTGGTGTGCTAAATGATCGAAGTTCAAACCTCAACCACTCCATCTTAATCCACGTACGCGCGTGGCCACCGACCGTTACTTCTCTACAATTGACGGAGGTTATACCTGGCTTGCGCGGGTCACGATTATTCGCACACGGGAACATTCAACTACGGGCCACCCAGCTATCTCACGAAATTTGCTGCAACCACTCAGCCTCTGAACGAACTGTGCGACGACATGGATTCCGAGATGAGGGAGTGCTTCGTTGGGCCGATGCCCGTCAAAGAATTTTTCGAAAATTTCCTACCCGTTCAACTCCCCCCGGCAAGACGGCGCCGGTTACAGGGATTCGAGACGATGGCGGGGCTTGAGCCAGAGATTCAGATGTACAACACATTCGTACGCCCCTTCCATGCAATCTTCTTGGTCCCAAATATCTGATTGTTCTATCTAGACTGAGATTGCGAATTCTGTCTGTACCACGATCAGGGCGTTTAACACATCCAAAGATCCCTCCATTGAAGAGGACGTCAAGTACAAACCGGACATCACTTTCTACGACGCAAACATAAACAATTCCCAGAACCGCGTAATCTCTTTCCAGAGGATGGAGATGTTCGTCGAATTCAAACGCGGCACGACATCCGATCCGTTTTACAGTGACAATCGACTGCAATTTGAGAAGCTCTTCGAAAAGACCTGCGCTACACGCGGACGGATTGTCCTATATTCCACACGCCTACAGACGTATCAATTCCGCACCTGGACCTTTTCTATTGGCATCTTCGGGGACGTCGCTCGTCTCTTCCGCTGGGATCGCGCTGGTGCGATAGTTTCGGAGCCTATTCCTTATTGCAAAGCAGGGAATTGTGAATTGGCCGAATTTCTGTGCCGTTTCGACCTCATGGATCGCACCCAACGGGGATGGGACCCTACGGTCTTCGATGCGACTTCAGAGGAGGCCGCGGCTTTCGACGACGCTATCAAGACCATTGTTGGGGATGAGAAGAACGAGCTGCTCAAGACATTGATCGACTCAGTTGGCAACAAAGTCAATTATCCGAGGAGAAGGATTGAAATATTCGCCCCTAACGGCAAGGAGGATGGACGAGCCGTCTCATACATCGTCGGCCGCTCGATCGCGAACGCGAGATCTCCCATTGGACGTGCAACTCGGGGATTCGTGGCGATGTCGAAGGACACTGGGAAGTTGGTTTTCTTGAAGGACAGTTGGCGTCCGGATATTCTAGGGATGATGGGGGAAGCGTACTGGTTCGGAAAGCTGGAGGGAGCAAGGAACATCTCCGCGTTCTTGCATGGGTCCGACGTCAGATCCGTGGTGGTGAGAAGGCGCGGCGCGGCGACGACGTCCGGTCATCTCAAGAATCCACTCCAGCGTACCCTTACAGACTCGTACTCGGAGGATTACGGTGGGATTCAGAGGATGATGGGATATATCCACTACCGAACGGTTCAGTGTGAATTCTATGTTCCGCTGGATATGTTCAAGAACTCCAGACATCTTACTCAGATAGCGCATGATGCCATCATAGGTACGAGTGCGTTCTCATCCGTGCGACTCCCACCACTCAATTTCCTTCAGCGATCCAGGATCTATACGATCGGGGGATCATTCATCGAGACATCAGCATCGCGAACATTATGATCACTGTGGACGGCAGGGGTCGTCTGATCGACCTCGACTTGGCCCGGGACCGGGATGATATTAGTGCACGTAGATCTGTCCGCACGGTGAGTCGATATATTTAAAAGGATTTTTCAGCCACACCGACCCATCTCCCCGTGTCATAGGGCACATGGCAATTTATGTCAACTCAGTTACTGTCTGTGTCAGGAAAGGTTCACGAACTATGTGATGACCTAGAGTCACTCTGGTTTGTCCTCCTCTTCGAAGGCCTCCACTTCGTGAAGCACAATCAACCCAGCGGCATAACGATGGCCGCTATTTTCGACCACATGGATGTGTGTGTGAAGACCGGGACCCACGTCGGAGGATTGGGGAAGAGGGATATGTATTACAACGGTGCCCTCATGACCAGGGTACTCCAGTTCGACAGCAAGCCGTTCACTACTCTCGTGAGGCAGATTTACCAACTTTTCAAATCCCTCCGTGCGTATTACGTGATACAGGATGAAGAGGAAACACCCAGTGACTCTGTCAAGGAGAATGTTAGAAAGCTGGAGAGCTGCACAGAGATCGAGAGGTTACTCAGGGAGGCCCTCGACAGCGAGGGTTGGCCAGTAAGCTGCGACAAAGTGGAGGATCAATATCCGCCTATCAAGCGCTTAACATCCAAACAGAGGGATAGTTTTGCGTTGTCATACGCGAGCTGTTCCCTTGTGCCTCCCGATGAACCTTCCGGAGGGAAGCGGAAGAGGGAAGAAGAGGACGAGCCTCAAGCTTTCGATGCCAAAAGGCCCAGGATCAACCCGCCGCTGTGGAAACGAATTTGGTCAAAATGCACCTTCTTGGTCAAGGGTTGACCAACTTCGTTTCCACAGTGTGTATGTGCGACTTGTCGCCCACTCTTCCATCCATTGGACGCAGACTTGTATTTATGTATCTGTATCTCTACCCCAGTTGAACACCATTGGAATATTGAAATACTCGACCACAAGTATTAATTCCCATAATTTCTGGACCTCATTGGTTTTATATCTTAATCGTAGCCTCATGGAGGATCCGGGGAAAGAAAGAAGCGGTACAGCACGCAAACGTAGAGGATTGATCAGCTCACCCGGTCGATCACATCACAGGTTTCTTGATCAATCCTCTATGTTCGCGTGCTGAAGCCGCTTCTTTCTTCGTGATGGAACCGGCAAAGCATCTAACGCGTCTCGTGACCGTTTGCGCCTTCTCTCTGTTGAATCATGGTTCAACTGATTCTTCTGGTCGTCGCCGGGTTTGTGACCTCATCACTGGGTCAGAGCAAATGGTGAGTAGAACGTCGTGTGTCCCTGACAGACTGGTTCACGCCTTTGCGCAGGTGCAATAAGAACTACAAGAAAGGATCCCCAATCGTTCCCCCCGGTGGTCAATTCCCAGCCCCCGCCACGTCAGACTCCACGTTGCTCGCGCTGCGTTGCACGCCGATCTACAAGCCCTACATAGCCGAAGACGCGACTTCTGGTGCGGGTTTCATCATCGACACCGTCGTAACGCACACCCAGGTCCAAGGTGCAAGGCCGATCGCTCTAGAACCCTCCGCCGAGACCCTTGCCGTGTCAATCTCGATAGGACCCAACGTTTTGGCGGTCGGCAAGGTCCCCCTCAACACGACGAAGTTCGAGATTCCCTTTTCCTTGACCAAACTCATACCCCGCAAAGAGCCATATACTGTCTCTTGTTCCGCCATCTACTCCGGTAATCAACAGTACACCACCACCACATCGTTATCCTACCTCCTGAACCCACCTTCCGGGTCGGTCACGAAGTTCGACTCTCGCACAGGAGGACTCTGGACAAAACCTTCTGGCGTCGGGTACGCCGTCGATTACACTCCTGTATTTCCCGTTGGGTTTTATACCTCCTTTGGGGATTATCTGGCAAAGAACCTTTCAATATTGGATGACCTCAAAGTGAGAGGGTAAGCTTTCGCTCTGCTGGAGAACTCTCTCTTTTTATTGGTGCGTTTGCTAACACGGAGCATTCTTTTTAAAGAATCGATATCGTGAGTTGGGCGGATGATCTGTGTAAGCACTTCTCGCTCACCGCATCATAAACTAGGTTCATCCCATTCCTACGTTTGATGATTTAACTGCACTCGAATCAGTACTTGACCGGATGGAGGAACTGGGACTCTATTTGATGTACGATATGCGATGGTATGCCGGACTACTTTCGGGGCCGCGAACGTAGCTGACTACCCACGTAGGACGTACAAGAATCTGTCAGCAGTGGAAGAAGAGATATCCAGAATCAAGTCCCGCAAAAACCTCCTTCTCTGGTACACAGCAGACGAACCAGATGGCTGGGGTGATTCAATCGATGCAACCACTACCGTGTATGATAAGATATACGACATGGATGGGTACCATCCTGTGTCGTTAGTGCTCAACTGCCAAGACTACGAGTTCGAGGCGTACGCGTCTGGGACAGACATCGTGATGCAGGATGCATACATGATCGGGATCGACGCGACACACTCGGTGGTGTGGGGCACGGAATGCACACCGGATTATGGTGATTGTGGGTGTGACAATTGCGTCGGAGAATTCGAAGATATTTCTCGGAGGGTAGACCAATTCGGTGATCGATTGAGAGCCTTGGGTTGGGAGAGGTCGAAGGCCATCTGGACGGTCTCTCAAGCTTTCGGTGGGAGTTCATACTGGAGCCGGATCCCGACTGGCAAGGAATGGGTACTCCAGAGTATGCTTGCCGTCACCCATGGTGGATTGGGTATGTTCCATTCCGTCTACCATCCCATACTCCTGGCTGACCTTATCTCCAGGAATCATTCCCTGGAATGATCCCACCTCGAGCGACATTAAAGCTGCAGCAACAGCTGTTAGTAAACAACTTGTTCCAAATCTGACACACTTCGCTTTAGATCCCCATGTAATGTTCACGACTTTTGTTTGGCAACGTGTTCATTTCGGGATGTGGAGAGTTGACGATCAAGCACTCGTGGTGGGGGTCAACTTGAACCCACAGACGCAGGAAGTTCCGCTCTCTCGATTGCCGGGGTTGAAAGAATACACAAAGCTGGAGGTGGTGTACAACGATGGTGCATCGTTTGAGTCGGGCAATTTGACCTTGCAGGACCTAGGGACCGTCGGGTTCGTTGTAACGGAGTGATAGGTGATTGCGAAGTATGCTTGTCGCTGTTTTAGAACTATTTACTCGAGAGTATATATATGACCACGCGATTGTGAGGAGTGGACAAGTTCGTGACGGATTTGAAGAACTGCAAACCGTGTTCTGGGCATGTACCACATCAGTGATCTTGCTGGATTTCCTGGGCCTTGCCGAACGCTGTGCCCTAAGAGAGACGGAAACCCTCACTTGCGCCTGCCTTCCCTAGGGCCATATCATCGACTTTGACTTGATCAGGCAACTGCAGCCTACCATCCAAACTCTTAGCAGCGCGCATTCCTGGCTCTCCTCAAGGCTTTGTCCACGCGCGGTCAATGTCCTAGTCGTCTCAGACACATCTCAATACCAGTACCGTTTCGTCGATGACATCATGTCAACTCAGGTCCAAGAACTCTTACCAACGCGACCTATCTGGAAGACATCGCCTTGAAATCCTTCATGGATCACCCCACGAAGCTCGTCCAGTCCTCTTCGACTCGCGTCGTCCAGAACTCTTAGATTTTGCCCACTGAGCAATACGGAAACATATTCGGTGACATGAGCTTGAAACACCCTCTCCCACAAAAATCGTCTGTCGACATCGCGACGAAGACCCCCAGTCCTGGGTCTTGCCGTTTCCTCAGCTCGTGCTTACGATCCAACGACGACTGCTTTCTTAAAACTGCTACGGAACATTCCAAGATGCTCTGGTGGAAGTTGGTTCACGGGGTTCTGGAGCTCTATATTGAACGCACACGCCAGCTGGAGCTGGATCATCACAGGGAAGTCCTTGGCCTCTCTCGTTCGAACAGTATCACCGTCGAATTTTGCCGCCCAACTCCCACCCGACCACGGTATCCCGCCGTTGCCATTGATGTTGACTTGAGAAGGAAGTGTAGAGGAGAGCTCTACACGAATCAAGACTTGGTGCGTCCCAATGTACCTATTTTCATTGCGGCCAGTTTGGAAGACCCCCACACTGACAAACACCTCCGCCTATCCCATCCATATTCTTCCTTGGGGATTCTCCCCAGGAGGTGGCACAGATTGCCAGTTCTCGTGATCCGATTAGTGGGGTAGGGATTGGGAACACGTTGGTGCTATTCTTGGACGCGATGGTGGTCGCATGGCCACAGCACGCCTAGTTGGTATATGCAGGATATATTGTGGAGGGTAAACCACAGTTTGGACATTGAGGAACGGGGTGGTGGCAGAGGATTGTGATTGGTACAAGCGGAAATTGTAGAACGGCCTATGTAACTGTACAAACGAGTTCCCAGCGAGCACGCTCGGATAATACAGGAGAACTAAACCAACTCGGATGGTGCCATCGCCACTACGGTCAGCAAAAATAGAACGAGAGGAAGCAACTAAATCGAAGGATATTTTCAAGTCAGTTCCCAAACGTGTAAAGTGACCGCATCCGTCAGTGGCACCTTACCAAAGTGTTAGCATACGACACCATTTATACTGGAATTGGTGATATAGCTCACTTGAAGAAAGAAGGTGCCGTTGTCCAGTGATTTCGTGTCAGGCCACAAGAACGTTCCATCACTTCTAGCCACTTTAAATATGAATTCCTTTCCACCCTCAAACAAGGCACCCTTCTCAGCCTTGCTTCCCTCTCCATTCCAAAGTGGCAATGTGCTGTACCCACGCTGGCCGAAATCAAAGTTGTGAATGCGACACGTCAGGTCGCTCTGCCACAACCTTATAAACACAGTCATATGGATGCCGTAAACGGAGAACATAACATCGGGATACCACGGCATCTTCATAACCACAGCACCCCTCCCCCACTCATTCCAAGGTATATAGACGTCTGCACGTGTTGAACACACATGTTCAATCAAAGTCTGTATCCGTACGATGTGCAAAACTCCACCCAGATATGGGGGTTTTGAAACGTGTATAACGAGGATCGCTTGGGTGGGATCGGTAATGAGAGCCACGTCTCTGTTTGGTGTTCCCAAGTACCTATCCTGATCGATGTGTATGAGGGCAGAGCAGTGTTCATTGCCATACTGTGGTGGGAGGCGGAACCGCCGTATGCTCCTTGGGTGGCCTTGTGGAATTGACGTGTTGAACACGATCAACTCGAGAGAATTGGTACCAATGGGGAGGGTCAGAACCACAACTCGAAACTCGTCGAGGAAAAAAATGCTTGGATCATCGAGTCTCCTGTACTCCATAGAGGGAAACTCGAGCACCTGGGGCGCAGTCAGTAAGATATGACTGCCCCGTAGCCACGGAACCCTTACCAGATTCCCGGTTGTTCGGTCCCAGACAAGCGTCCTGTTTGGCGGGGCCGCATTGGGGTGAGAAAAATACAACATGACTCTGGAGTCCGTGATGGCCAACTTCCCGCCTTGTATCTGTGGAATATCCTGCGAGGTCCAGGTAATAGGATTAGAGAGGGGCCCGCAATGAGGAGAGCCATCCCGAATATTAAGAAAGTGGATACGAAGCAAACTGCGCATGGTGCATGATCAGTACCTGAGTGTTCTCCATTGAGTGAACACTACTCACTCCTCTTGCTGCTCAACAACGCCAAGCAAATCTTCGGGATGATATACAGCAAAACCCAACGACTTGAAAGGAAATGGAGGGATGGACCACCTGTTAATCGGCTTTCCGCTCGCCACTGGTGGGATGTACAGGAAACCAAGGCCGTCATTGGGTAGGGAATCTGAGGCCACCAAGTTCCTACCGAGAGCCGTGGAATAACCCCAGCGTAAATATTGGTCAAGGGGCAACTTATGGGTGCTCTCTACAACGGTCGCCGCACCGGACCACTTGCGTGCATACTCTTCGCATAGCTTTCGGCGTTCAGCCAGATCGCAGGGATTGGAAGGATTGTCGATCAGACCAGCGGCGAAGAGTTCGCGTCG
>Ga0307517_10014778_pt1 | contig 10450 bp, 8 predicted proteins | sample 23_EM_MG_FD_194515 | JGI IMG/M metagenome (GOLD analysis project Ga0307517, IMG submission 194515) | Populus trichocarpa ectomycorrhiza microbial communities from riparian zone in the Pacific Northwest, United States - 23_EM | ecosystem: Host-associated > Plants > Roots > Unclassified | place...
CGTCGGGCGCGACCTCGTGCTCGACGACGCCGGCCAGCTGATCGGCAGCGTGGTCGACGACACCGGCGCGCCGGCAGCGAACGCCCGCGTGTCGCTCCTGGGCGGCCCGCCGTATACCGGTGAGCCGGCGAAGACGGACACCGACGGTGCGTTCGGCTTCGATGCCCTGCTCCCCGGCGACTACCGCGTCATCGCCTACCGCGACACGGTGCGCCCAGGAGAGCTCAAGCCCACCACGGTCACGGTGCGCGCCGGGCAGACGGCGACGGTCAAGCTGATCACGCCAGCGCAGCGCGGTGCGATCTCCGGCGTGGTCGTCGACGCCGCCAGCCAGCCGGTGCCCGACGCATTCCTGTCCTGGGCACCTGAGGGCGACGGTCGGGGCGCGCCGGCCAGCATCGAGGACACGCGCTACGGGGGGTACAGCGATGCGCGTCCGGTGCTCAGCGCCACCGACGGCACCTTCCAGCTCACCGGGCTCGCCAGTAGCACCTACACCGTGCGCGCCGAGCGCCGGGGTGGCGGCGAGGCAATCGCACAGGGCGTGGCGGTCGGTACCAGGCTGACGCTACAGATCAAGCGGAGCGGATCGATCGCCGGCGCGGCGCGGCAGCAAGGAGCGCCGCCGCCGAGCGAGCTCAAGGTCATCCTCGAGAACACCAGGACCGGCCTGGCGCGCACCGAATGGTTCTACCGGACCGGCGGCCAGTTCATCATGACGGACCTTTCCGCCGGCCACCTCGACATCGTCGTCGAGGGCAACGGCGGCCATGCGGCGACCGCCGTCGATCTGCAGGACGGCGAGGCGAAGACCGGCGTCGACGTCGAGCTCACGCCGCAGGTCACGGTGAGCGGACGGCTCGTCGAGCACGGCACGCAGAAGCCGGTCCCGGGCTACCAGATCGCAGCGACGCCGGCGCAAGGCGCGGGCGCGCGCGGGGGCGTGATCCTCGGGGAGGACCCCGAGGCCGTCACCGACGAGGCAGGTCGCTTCGTGCTGCACCGCGTGCCCCTCGGCCTGGTCCAGCTGCAGGGCGTTCCGCGCCACCCCTCGTCGAACAATCCCGACTGGCTCAGCCTCACGCTCTCGATCCGTGGAAGCGGCACCGTCGACATCGGCGACGTCGGCCTCCTCAGATCGCGCATCAGGGAGGGCGAGCGGCGGGGGCTGCTCGGCTTTCAATTCGATTCCCCCTCGGGCGATGCTCCCCCCGAACAACGCACGTACAAGATCAGTCAGATCGACCCCGCCGGACCGGCTGCCGGCTCTGGACTGCAGGTCGGCGACTTCATCACGACGTGCGACGGCGTCGACGTCACCGACCGCAATACGCCCAGCTGGTGGACACTGATCGACGCGCCGCCGGGCACCAAGCTCACGATCGGTACGCGCCGGGGCTTCACCGCCACGGTCGTGCTCGCGCCTCCGCCTCCGTTTCGCTCGCCGTGAGCTCGCCGGGCGCGTCCGCTACGGATTGTGAATGTCGCGGACCAGGTGCGCCGGTATGCGCTCGCCGGTGAGTGTGGCGCGGGGGTTGACAGATCAGCTCAGCTCGCGACCCGATCGAGGTCGCCTGCACCTCGCGGCACAGGCACGCTGCGGTTCACCGGCCCGCGCAGGTCAGGATCGGCTCCGCCCAGTCGGTGTGGTCACTGTTCGTGGTCGGACCCGGATCGGTCACGAGGTGCAGCCACGTGGCGCCGCTGAGGTTCGCGGTCAGCGTCAGCGCCGGATCGGTGACGGTGCGCGTGCCGCTGTCGGCCACGAGCTGGCTGTCGGCGTAGATCCGGAACGACGCCGAGCCGTTGGCGGTCTTCTCGTCGTCGATCCCCACGTCCACGGTCAGCGCCGAGCACCGGCCACCCAGATAGAACACGATCTCGCTCGGTGCGTGCGCGCCGAGGCCTTGGGCGTAGACCTGGCCTCCGATCGTGATCGGCACTCCGTCGCCCGCAGGCTGCTCGCCATTGCTGGTGTTGATCTCCACCGGCCCCCAGCCGTTGGTCACGCTGACCTGCGGGATCGAGGTCAGGCTCACGAGCCCTGCGGGCGGCGGGGTCAGCACCTGGACTGTCACCGTGGAGGTCGCGGTGGCTCGCGTGGCGTTGCGGCCCCAGAGATATGTGGCCGTCACGGTCAGATCGTAGGTCCCGGAGGTGGCGTCAGGGCTGACGCCCACGGTCCAGCCGGCGCCGAACGAGCCACCGCTGGCCAGCGTGCGAGCGGACGTCGCTCCCTGGGCCGCAACGGTCCAGCCGGGCGGGACCTGCACCGACAGCGCGAGCGAGCGCAGCGAGCCTGCGCCGAGGTTGGCGAATGTCGCCGTCAGCGATGCCTGCTGCCCCGCGACCACGGCCGGGCCGACCGCGCCGGCGACGGGGTTGACCAGGTCGGCACCGAACGTCGTGGCGGGAGACAGCTTGCCGGCGCGCTGCAGCGGCGCGACGCGATACACCACCGTGGCGTGCGGCGGCACAGTGGCACTCAGCATGCTGGCCGCCTCGTGGAGCTCGCCGGTCCACAGGTTCTTGAGCCGGTACGCGTCCGCGACCGGGAGCCCGGCCTGCACAGCGCGAATCCCGATCGTCGCCGGGACAGCCGTCGAGTTGTACAGCGCCACGGCGCGGTCGCCGTCGGCCAGCGGCCGGGCGAGCACCATCTTGCCGGCGAGGTTGTACAGCACCTGGGCCTGGACACCCAGCCTGTCCTGGTCGACGGCGATGAGCTCGGTGTTGGACAGGATCCGCAGCGTGTCCGCCGAGGCCTTGCGCAGGTCGGTGCCGATCAGCAGCGGCGCCGCCATCATCGACCACATCGCAAAGTGAGTCTCGTACTCCGTGATGGTCATGCCGCCGTTGCCGATCTCGAGCATGTCGGGGTCGTTCCACGCCCCCGGCTTGGCCGCCCAGAACAGCGGTGCGTTCTGCCCGATGATCGAGCTCAGGCTCGCCCAGTTGTCCTGGATATCACCGGTGGTGCGCCACAGCTGGCCGATCTCGGAGGCCCACTCCCACGGCTCGACTTGGCCCCATTCGCAGATCGAGTACACGATGGGCCGGCCGGTGGCGCGCAGCGCGTTGCCCATGGCGCTGTAGCGGTTGATGAAGTCCGCGCGGGTGCCATCGCTGTTATTGTTGCAGTTGTCGTACTTCAGATAATCGACTTGCCACTCGGCGAACGTCTGCGCGTCGATCTGCTCGTGGCCCAGGCTGCCGGGATACCCCGCGCAGGTCGCGGTGCCGGCGTCGGCGTAGATCCCGAGCTTGAGGCCCAGGCCGTGCACATAAGCGGCGGTGCCGGCGATGCCCGACGGGAACTTCTGCGGATCGGGGACCAGGCGGCCGTCGGGGCCGCGCTCGCGAAGCGCCCAGCAGTCGTCGATATTGACGAACTGATAACCGGCGTCCTTGAGGCCCGAGCTGATGAAGAGATCCGCGGTCTCCTTGATCAGCTGCTCGCTGACGTCGCATCCGAACGCGTTCCAGTCGTTGAATCCCATCGGCGGGGTTCTCGCCAGGATGTCGGCGGTCCCGGGGGCTCGGTGGTCCCGATCTTCGGCGTCGCTCGCCGTGCGGTCCGCTGCGGTCGCGGCCTCGGGAGCCAGCTCCGACCGATCGACGGGCGTGTCAGCGGCGCGCACCGGCTCACCGGCGAGCTCGGCGTCCGGGCCCGTGCCGCACGCGGCCAGGACCGCGGCGACTGCCATGCTCCAGGACAACCAGTTCAGGCAGGAACGTGAAGACTTCATAGTTGGTGCTCCGTGGGTTGGTAACACAGGCGCCCGAGGAGGATGTGGCCACTCTCGGGCGAGCTCAACCGGTGCGAGCACCGACGATGATACCTGCGGGTGATACCGCCCTCATCCAGGTGGGCAGTCTGAGCGGAGCCGGATCAACGCATCGCGGCGCGCGCGGCGACGCGTCATTTCTATTTGCCGGTCCACACGGGCTTGCGCTTGCCGAGGAACGCCGCGATCCCTTCGCGGGCATCGTCGAGCGCGAGCACGCGGCCGAATTCGGCCTCCAGGTAGCGCAGCTGGGGCTCGATCGCCAGATCCTGCGAGCGATAGAACGCGCGCAAGCCGAGCGCGACGGCGGCCGGGCTGCGCTCGGCGAGCTCACCGGCGAGCTGATAGGTCGCCGCCTCGAGATCGGCCGCCGGCACGACCCGGGTGACCAGGCCGCACGCGAGCGCCTCGGCGGCAGCGAGCTTGCGGCCCGTGAGCATCATCTCGAGCGTCTTCTTGCGGCCGACGCTGCGCGTGATCTCGGCGGTGATCATCATCGGCCACAGCCCGACTGCGATCTCGGTCGTGCCGAACGTCGCGGTGTCGGCGGCGATCGCCAGATCGCATGCGACCATGAGCCCGAGCCCGCCGGCGAGCGCCGGGCCATTGACCATTGCGATGATCGGCTTGCCGACCTCGTGCATGGCGAGCAGCAGATCGACCAGGCTCGCGGCCTGCGCCGCCGGGGCGCCGGACATCGCCGCCAGATCACCGCCAGCGGAGAACGCCTGGCCGGCGCCGGTCAACACCACGACGCGCGCCTCGGGTGTGCGCTGGATCTCGGCGAGCGCCTGGATCAGCTCGCCGCACGCCGCCGGCCCGATCGGATTGCGCTTCTCGGGGCGGTTGAGCGTGATGCGCGCGATCGATCCGGCCTGGTCGACGAGAATCGAGGAATACGCGGCCATGCGCGCGGGTGTACCACGCGGCCCCGCGCAGGACGCCAGGGTTGCGTTGACACCGGGTTGCGCGCCGGCCTACCCTCGTGGCATGGCTCGTAGGGCGCTGATCGCGCTCACCCTCGTCGGTGCGTCGCGGCTCGCCGCGGCCGGTCCCAATGACCTCGTGCTGTCGCGCCTGGCGACCCGGACGGTCGACGGCAGCGGCAACGCCACCGGCGTCGTCGGGCAGAACCTCGAGCTGCGAGCGCTCGCCTCGCAGCTGGGCGTCGCGCTGGCGCCTCATCTCATGACCCCCGCCGACACGCTGGGGTTCTCCGGCTTCCAGCTCGACGTCGAAGCCTCGCTGACCACGATCGACAGCAAGCAGCCGTACTGGCGCGCGCTCGCGGGCAGCCCGGATCCGGCGGGGACCGGCGGCGTCGCCCACGGCGACAGCGCGCTCAGCACCGTCGGCGTGTTCGTGCGCAAGGGGCTGTGGTTTCCGGTGCCGTCGTTCGAGCTGGGCGCCGGCGCCGTCCAGCTGGTCGATTCCTCCACGTGGGTCGTCCAGGGCTACGGCAAGATCGGCATCGTCGAGGGCTTTCACGATCTGCTGCTGCCGAGCATCGCGGTCCGCGGCGCGGTCTCGCGGATGATGAACCAGCGCGAGCTCGACCTGACCGTCGCTTCGGTCGACGTCACGCTGTCCAAGCACATCGGCGTCGGCGGAACCTGGCGCCTCGATCCGTTCCTCGGCTGGAACCTGCTCGGGATCATCGCGCGCACCGAGGTCATCGATGCGACCCCGGACATCGATCCATTGAAGCCCGGCAACGAGATGGATGTCGCCAATAACTTCGTGTTCAGCAACCAGTCGGCGATCTACCGGCATCGGTTCTTCGTCGGCGCCAAGCTCCAGTACCACATCGTGCAGCTGACGCTCGAGGGCCAGCTCGCCCTCGCCGGCTCGTCGGTCGATGACCGCCCGGGTACATCCGATCCGTGTCAGCCGGGCTCGACGACGGCCAACTGCGATGCCAAGGACACGGCGGGCGCGCAGACCACGCTGTCGCTGTCCGCCGGCGTCGACTTTTAGTCTTCGCTCGTCTACGCAGGTTGCAGGCGCGATTTGCCGCGAGGCATGGTCCATGTCTATATAGGTCTTTAAGACCTGTCTTCCGAACATGTGCCAGCAACCAAGGAGACCTCATGCACGACGCACCCAGCGCGAGCTCGCCGCTGCGCGGCCTCACCAAGGGCATCGACCACGTCACGCTACCAGTCCTCGATCTCGGTATCGCCGAGCAGTTCTACGTCGGCGTGCTCGGCGCCGAGCTGATCGAGCGATTCGACGCCGCGCAGTTCTTGAAATACCGGCCGGAGCGCCGCGCAGAGCTCGACGATCCAACCAACAGCCCGCTCCACATCTCGCTCCAGCTCGGTGGCACCACACGCCTCGATCTGTTCCTGCAGCCCTATGGCCAGCCGGCGATCACGCAACCACATCCACATATTGCCTTCGAGATCGCCGCGGCTGAGCTGGACGCCGCGGCCCGCCATCTCACCGCCTCGGGCATCCCTGTCGACGGGCCGCGCCGGCTCGGTCCACCAGGCCAGGCCTCGCTGTACTTCCTCGATCCGTTCGGCAACAAGCTCGAGCTCGTGACCACCACCTATCATCGAGAGATCCCGGTGGGTGCGCCCAGCTGGACGCAGCTCGCCTACTCGTTTCACCCCGGGCGAACGTCATGAGACGCCGCGACTTTCTGTCGACCACCGGTGGAGCGATCGTCGCGAGCGCGGCGGCAGCTCGCCGAGCGCGCGGCGATCGGCACGGCGGCGCGGCGGCGATCCACGAACAATTCCACCGCGGCCTCGTCCAGATCCACGACGAGCTGCGCGGCGGTGCGCGCGCGATCGCCGACGCCGCTGGCAATGATCGGGACACCAACGCTGCCGCGATCAAGCGCCTGGTCAGTGGCTTCTGCCAGCGGCTGCTCGACCATCACAGATCGGAGGACGCGTTCCTGTTTCCGGCGTTTCGCAAGGCAGGCAGGCTGCGATCGTCGGACGTCGCCTTCCTCGACGCCCGCGACCGCGAGCACGTCACGATCCATCGTCTCTGCCTGGCGATCCGCGACGCCGGCACGCGCGGCGACCCCGCGAGCAAGCCGGGCCGCGGCACGCTTGCCTCCCTCGTTGCCGAGCTCAGCACCGTGTCGGCGCCACATTTCGCCACCGAAGAACACACCCTCGTGCCGGCGCATCTGGCGGAGATCATCACCAGCCAGGAGCTCGGTCGCGTGTATCGTGATATGGGCGAGAACTGGAACCGCCGCTGACAATGTACGAGCTGATCATCCTGTCGCTGCTCATACGCGGTGCGACCCACGGCTACGTTATCGCCGGTGTGATCAATGACGTGATCGGCCCATTTGCGCGCGCCAGCAACAGCCGGATCTACCCGCTGCTCGCGCGGCTCGAGGATCAAGGCCTGATCTCGATGCACGAAGAGGCCACGAGCGAAGGCGGCCGCGTGTCCCGCGCGTTCAGCATCACCAGCGCGGGGCGCGTCCGGTTCCGCGAGCTGATGCTCGATCAGTCGTCGAGCCCGCGCGAGTATCGCGACACCTTCGCGTTCAAGGTGACGGCGCTCGACCAGCTCGACCGCGAAGATCGGATCCAGATCCTCGAGCACTACATCGAATTCGCGCGGGCCCACGTCCGCCACCTCACCCGGGAAGGCAATGACCTCGCGGGATCGACGAGCTATGGCCACTCCGAGGCCCAGCGCGCCCAGTTCTCCAGCGTGTTCAACCACCTCGTCGCGCTGTGGCAGCGCGAAGCCGACTGGGCAACCGGCATGCTCGACGGCGAACGCGCGGCGCGCAAGACGACCAAGCCTGCGCAAGCGCGACGCTCGCCTCGTTGAGCGGTTCCACAACAGCGTCGGCGGAAGCATAATGCTGCACGCGGTGCGATCACCGCACCGGACGCACATCCATGTACATATCCCGATCACACGGAGCTACGAATCGCATTTCGCCGCCGACGCGTTTTTGTCACCATGACGCTCACCTCGTGAGCTCCCGATCGACATCTTTGGCAGCACGAAGGACGCCGGTCTGCTGGAACGCTGAGGAGGAATCGCCGTGACCACCGAGCTGACCGGGGACAAGGGCGAGATCGCGCGCTGGCTCGTCGACCGCATCGCCGCCGAGATCGAGGTCGATCCGGGCACGATCGATACTTCGGCGTCGTTTGCAACCTTCGGTATCGGCTCCAGCACCGCCGTGGCGCTGGCGAGCGACATCGCCAGGCTGCTGAGCGTCGAGCTGTCGGCAACGCTCTTGTGGGACTACCCCACGATCGAGAAGCTGTCCGAGCATCTCGAGACCCTGGTCAGCGCGCCGCTCACCAGCGGTCAACAGATCGCCTGACAGCACCGCGGGCCGGTCAGAACGGGCTGCCGCTGACGCGCATGCCCGGTGAGCGACGCAGCGTCGATAGCGAGTCATGGAGAACAAACGGAGCACCGCCGTCGCCATCGGGATCGCGGTTGAGCGAAACTCCGTCGACCGCCTGCGCGCCGGTATAGGTCAGGCTGTCCACCGGCGTGGTCGGATCGAGTGGACAGATCAGCTTGACCGTATCGCCGCTGTTGCCGAAGCTGAGGCTCCCCGTCGATGCTGCGATCGCGTTGCCGAGCCCGGGCGGGATCGCGGATGCACCCCCGAACACGACGATCGCTCGCCCGGCGCCGAGCAGCGTGCCGCTTGCAAACACGTGACGAGCCTGCATCGCATCGGAGATCGTGCAGCTCGAGAGATCCACAGCGCCTGTGGTCGAATTCACCAGCTCGACAAATTCACCGGCCGTGTTCGATCCTTCCTCGTTGGCGAGCAGCTCGTTGATGAGCACGCGGCCCGCGGGTGGGCCGTTGCCGGCGATCGTGAACGCAGCATTGGACACATCGCTCGGCGCGCCGCCCGGGACCGCGCTCACCCGGACGCGCGCGCTCGTCGTCGCCGTCGCGGGCACGATCACCGCAAGCCGCCCGGCGGCCGCGGGTGTCGACGCTGACAGCGTGGTCCATGCGATGCCATCGCTGGTCAGCTCGACGCGCACGGCGGCGATGCCCGACGATGTCCACGCCACCACCTGGCCCGATCCGACCTGCCAGGTCTCTCCTCCGTTGGGCGAGGTCACCTCGATGGTCATCGGCGGGCTCGGCGGGCTCGGCACGTCCGGCAGCTCGAAGTCGCGCACCACCGCCATGTGCTGCATGCTCGGTGCGCCACTGTCGTCCTTCAGCGCAGGCGAGAGATCAGCGAGCGGAACATACACCCGGGTATCACCGACGAAACCGTGGTCAAACTGATTGGCACCGATCATGACCGGGATCTCCAGCGCATCGAGCGTGTCACTGGCCAGCACCCAATCATATGGTTTCTGCCGCGTGGCGTTGGTCTCACTCCGGTTTGCCTGATCGACCGGAAACGGCCCGCCGGTCACCAGCACCGACGACAGCGTCTGGATGCACGGCTCGCTGCGCGAATCCGTGTTGAAGTCGCCACCGAGCACGACATAGGCGTCTGCCGGCAGGCTCGAGATGTTCTGCACCAGCTCGCCGGCCTCGGTGTTGCGCCGCCCCTGATTGGAGCTGAGCAGGTGGACGCTGATCGCATACAGATCGATGGGACCAGGAATATCGATCTGTGCCCACACGTATTCACGATTGGGCGACTCGCTGTCCTGCCATTCGCCACTCGCGAGGATCGGAAACCGGCTCACGATGCCATTGGGGATCTGCTGTCCCGTGGCACCACGCGCCATCGTGAACCCGGGGCCGAACGCCTGATCGACGAATGATTGCAGCTCGGCCGGCGAGCTCCCCCCGAAGTTGAATTCTTGGACGAGCGCGATGTCGGCGCGCAGGCCGCGGAAGATCCGGATCCCGGGGTCCAGGTACGCTTGGTGGTCGCCGCTCGTCAGATTTCCCGCGACGACCCGGAGGTGCGTGCTGGAAGGTGCGTCCGGTGGGGCGTCGGCCGGCGGCAGCGGGGCATCATTGACCGGTGCATCCACCGGCCGCGGTGCGTCCACCGGCGGTACCGGCGCGTCGACCGGCAGCGGTGCGTCCACCGGCGGTACCGGCGCGTCGACCGGCAGCGCCGCATCCGCCGGCAGCGGCGCATCGGTTGGCGACGGTGCGTCCATCGGCGGTACCGGCGCGTCAGCGGGCGGCACCGGCGCGTCGCCCGGCGATGCTGCGTCCACCGGCGACGCCGGCGCATCGGCGGGCGGCAGCGGCGCATCCACCGGCAGCAGCGCATCCACCGGCAGCGGCGCATCCAGCACCGCGGCGTCTGCTCGGGTATCCGACACCGCATCCACGGACGCATCGAGTAGCGGGACATCGATCGATGGGCCGTCGATGGGCAGCGGTCCATCACTCGATGTTGCGTCGACCATCGAGTCGAGCACTGGCGCGTCGAGCGCGGACGCATCGACCGCCGGATCCGGCGGCGGCCGCTCCGGCGCCGGTGACGTACACGCGACCGCCACCGCGACGGCAAACCAGATCGTCACGCGGACCAGCGTCGACATGATCTGCGCAGCTTCCGCTGCCGACGTGCCGCGCGTCAAGCTGTGAGCTGACCGCCAGCGGGGCGATCGCGAGTAGGCACTGGGAGGGCCCGCCCGCGCAGCTGCGGATCAGGCCATCGGGACGTCGCGACAGCAATTGCGATAGCGCACGCCGCTGCCGCACGGACACGG
>Ga0307517_10014779_pt1 | contig 10449 bp, 11 predicted proteins | sample 23_EM_MG_FD_194515 | JGI IMG/M metagenome (GOLD analysis project Ga0307517, IMG submission 194515) | Populus trichocarpa ectomycorrhiza microbial communities from riparian zone in the Pacific Northwest, United States - 23_EM | ecosystem: Host-associated > Plants > Roots > Unclassified | place...
ACTATGGATTATGGTGGGTGCTTGCTACTTTTGCTTTCCCGAGTGACATGATGCATTGTTGTTTGTTTTGGAGAATTGATAGCATTAGGCTAACAGGCTTTGCTGAACTCATCTCCCTTGTAGAGGAAATATCATGAACCATTTCTTTGTTTGTGAGAAAATTGGTGCTCGTTTGTTGTTAAAAATGTATTTTTCTTGTAGTGGATTCCAGATTGTTGGTTCAAGGCTTTGTCATTGACTTGCTTGAGGATTTAGCATGGAAGAGGGTCGAAATCTGTTTGATTTTATTGTTTCTTCCTACTGATTCTATTGTCATGTTTTTAAACATTCAGATTATATCAAGAAATGGTTGCATGAAACAAAGGATACTGCACAGGATAGAACCATGGATTCAAAGGGAGCTACAGGCGATCCTTGAGGACCCAGATCCATCTGTCATTGTTCATCTTGCCTCCTCTCTTTTTATTGCAAGCCTTGAACGCAGGTCTGATGTTCAGTCAGATCAGCTTGGTGTTGAAGACCACTTTCTTGAACCACTGCAACGTTTTTTGCATGGTTGGACCAACACTTTTTGGCATGAACTAAGGTATACAATTCAAATACAATTGCATCATTTTCTGTATTTCAGCTTCTTCATTTTTAAGATAATGTAGAATTTACATTAACATTATAATGAGAAGAAAATGCTCTCTAGATGTTTTGCAGAAAGCTCGCTTACCATGGAAACTTATGACATGGTGGTTGAATATAAACGATCAGACTAAGTGTGGAACTGGGACTTGGGACTTTCATTTGTCTTTAGCATCATTGCACCTCGAGGAGCACTTAATTTATGCTAGGAGCCTGACTGCCTGAGGCATCGAGACTGCTAATTGAAAGCCGTTTGTGGTTTTACATGTAATTCACCTGGATGATTTCTCAAACATTTACATTTTGCTCAATTGCATGAATAATCAGCTTGCTGCTGGAGAATGAGCCAAATTCTGTTGGGTTAAGACGCCGGAATGGAGGGTGGAAATGTGAGATGCAACATGGAGATGCAATGCTGAAGATCTTACCAGTGGTAAAAGTTAGAGCAGGGTTCTCTAGGAAAGGATAAGGATACAGAAATGATGTGCTGGTCCTGCCAAGTAATTACATGGAATTTGCAGTTTCTCAATGGTCTCCCATGGAATGGGCTGCTCTTCCTTGTATCAAGGCAGGCGGGGAGGGAACGGGTTGGACGAGCATTCCACCTGCTAGGTCTTTGCATGAATGCAAATCATTTATTGTATCTCCAAAGAAGAAAAGCCTTGTGAGAATACACCATTTGCTCTGGAAAGACTGATCATGTTGAATTATTGATAACATTTACGCATACATGCGTCTAGCTTTTTGGTACATTATTCACCGAAGAGAATCACATGAAATCAACTGTTCTTAACATTAACAAGAAGCTGGGATAAGGTGACAAAAGTAATTTGCAGGAATCCTGAAAGAGATAGCAAGCTGTAGCCTCCATTGCCTTTGCCTCAACAAAAGAGAGGCATCTCAAAGGTCATAATATCTGGAAACAAAATAAACTGAAAGAACCCCATGAATTGAAGCTCAGAATTTTTGCCCAAGGATTTATTCTCAGAAACTTGAAAGTTCAACGAGATAGGCTTGGAAACACATCTAACAACTCTTTCTGAATTCTGAATCAAGAAATCAGACCGGGCAAAATGAACAATAATTCCAGTGCCTTGCTTTTCACTATCAGAATGCATAACTGTTGTACAAGCTTGCTTTACACTATCTGAATGCACAGCTGTTGCATCTTTTTACATGAAATTCGCTCATATAGTTTACCTAACAGAGTGCGCGCGCAAAAAAAAAAAAATCTGTGAATCCCAAGGAAAGAAACAGATTTGTGTTAGTGCATGAATGGCCGGCTTCTAGATAGCAGATGTCATTCCTCTTCTGGTTCTTCCTCTTCCTGGAGAAGATTCTCTCTATTATCATGGGCCCAAAAACCGCGCACGTCTATAAGCATGCTGGCTACAGTCCCACCTTGTTTGCAAGCTAGCAGATCAGCCAGTGTAATACTCAGTGGGTCAGCTGGCTTGACCATATCCCATATTTCATCCCTCACATCCTCAATACACAATTCATAGTTACCGCCTTCAATCCATTTCTGGTGTACATCTCTGTTTCAAAGGTGAATAAAATGTTCAAGAGGACGATGTTAGCCCACCAACAGCTGAAACTGTAAAATCAAAATAGCAATGACATCCCAAAGAAGGTTATTGCGATCTTTATATGCATTTCAGTCTGATATCTAGGTTCATGTCTCTGAACATTTGAGGCTTGCAGGATTGCTTAAGCACTACAAGCAGGAAACTACAGAGTTTTCTCTAGGAAGGTTGTATCGGGTAGCATCTCAGCTCTTAGGTGCTCCCCTTCTTTACTTCCACAAGTTATTTCAAAATTGGTTGCTCGTGATGAAAGTTTTTGTTTCATAAACTCTTGGCAACCAAAGAAAATGAAGAAAAAAAATTGAAACAATGCAGTGCAGGCTAATTTAAATGCTGAAAGAATGTTCACCTGAAAAGTGAGTGAATATCAGCAGTGGTAAGAAATCCCCGTCCTTGGAGATCAAGACAACGAAATAAATATGTTAACCCTTCAGGGGTGTCTTTATTTTCTAATGCCAAAACAAAGTCGAGAAAACTTTCAAAGTCCATTTCCCGAGTATTCCCTCCACCAATTTTTCCACGGCGGACATGCTCATCAAACACTATCAAAGCATAACAAACAAAGAATGAAAACAGCAATCTCTGGAGAAATTACATTCCCAGGAAAAGAAATCAAAAAGTCATAGATTCTGATAAACTAATAAAAACTCCTACCTCTTTCAATAAAGATTTCTGTCAGTGTACCATCAGCATATTCTTGAAGTTCTTGCTTGCTCAGTGTTCCATTCATATCTTTATCAAGGGCAAGGAACATATCTACGGAGGAATGAACAGTAATTAGATATACAACTAAGTAGGACTGCTCCTGTGCCAAATTACAAAATTTCCTGAAGCCTAATTCTTCATGTCAACACATTGTAACTCAATCAATCATTCTACGTCACTAACAGCAAGCAATTTCAATTGATAAACCTTATACAAACAGATGAGCCTTGAAAGAGAGACTCTACACTCAATTCTTTACTTCCTCTGCCCTGGACTCTAACAGCTATTACCAATCATCTACCTTTATATTGCCATGTCTTTTTGTGATGATTGTCAAAAGCTTCTCGCATTACCATTTGATAATTAGATGACTACAAAACCTACATGCACATTGCTTTAAACTGCACTGATCTCTACTTGATGCTTAATCTCAGAGTTAACAAGGCTCATAAAAGAATGCATGCGGGGAACAATAGAAAAGGTAAGAGGTAAAGGGAAGAGTTAGGGCAGAGGGGAGAGACACGGGAAACTATCAAAAGTAGTTTGGAAAAAAAAACAAAGGGACTGCAAAAAATTAAAAGCGCTCACCACATATTCGTTGTGCAGACATCAAAGAAAACCAATTTTCTGCTTGTTCAGTGTCAGTGACTTCCTCCTCACTTTCCTATTTATAGAAAAAAGTTAGAACCAAAAAATGGATCCAAACCAAAATATATTGGGATTATTTACACAAATTAGTGTCTTATACATCGGGATTATTTACACAAATTAGTGTCTTATACATCTTAACTGGCCAAAGAGAACAGACAAGGCAGACTACAATGCATTTAAAAGCTAATTATTCATCACATAAAGAAAGCAGGCAAGAAGTGGGCGCGGGTGCTCCCCTGTAACAAGCAATGACAACATTCAAGTCAATTGTGTTTCTACAAAAATCATCTCTAGGAAAACAAGTTCCATTTCCCAGTGTTCCACTGTACTCCGGAAGAGGTAGCAAAATTTTTGTTTTCAGTATTGATAGTAAAGTAGTAGATAGAATTTGAAAGCAACAAATTCATGTATCTGACAGGGTATTGTTCCTTGGCTGTATGGGTTCTTATAAGATTGTATTCATTAGATGTGTCTTTTAGTTGGTTCCTAACTTATCTTATAGTAGAACTCATGTATATATACTACACATGATACATCAACAAGACCTACTGGGTTTTCCTCCATATTTCCGTTTTTTAACTTTCAGGATGTTAAGAAAGAATGTCCAAAATTGCTGCAACCTTTTCATTTATAGGCATAACCACAGGGTCATGGAAGAAGGAAAAGAGAAGGCACAAAACAAATTGAGAATCAAGGAAAGGATTTTAGTGTCAGAAAAGAAAAGCAAACAGGCGTAAAACTACTATCAATTGTTTATCCATGCAACTAGAAGTTCAAACATATAAATCCATAATCCACCTGGTGCAGTTCCATCAATTCCTGGAGACAGTTGCTGAGAAGCACCTTCTTTATGCAGGATTTCCCTGTAAAGAAAAACTAACTGTCAACTACTCTGAAATGCCAGTACAAAGGAAAGTCGAAATTCTTAAAAAAATAAAAGGAAAACCAGGCGAGAAGAGGTAACAATTAGGCCATTTAGATCTTAATTCTCCGATCCCCTTCCATTCACAGTGACTAGAATTCCATACATCAAACTATCTTTTAAAGGACAGATCGGTATATGTGTCAGTTTCCATTTCAAGTCCCAAAAGCTTATGAAATTCACTCTTCAAACATTTAGGTAATAAATATTATCTTCAACCTTTCAAGATATTTGCAGACATTTATTATCAGCCTAGGTCATCAGCAAAATAAAAACATCTAATGTAGAATAGCTAAAAAATTTGAAACCCCATCCTCACTAAAGTTTAATTTCAAGTATTTTTCTAGCTAGTTAAGGGGAGACCAAGAAGCACAGATATCAAAAAGTTGAGTCATACCCTGTATTCTAATAAAACACTTAAAGGGAGCGTACAGGTTATGGTAATGAGCAAACATATGTAATTACTGCAACAATCAAATAACAAGAATGGTTGCATAAATGAAGGAGAAATAAAATATCAGTGCTGAATAACTGGAAAAGGAAAAACACTGCTGTAATGAAAGAGGGTAGCCATGCAAACCTCGCCTATGAGGATCACAGAAGAAAAAGAATTTGTGAGCAGCTATGCGACAATACATTTGAATGAATGCAACAGGCATATCCCGTAGTTGCGCTAAATTAGGGATAAGACCTCGTATATAAGCCTCCATTTCCTGAAAGAGGACAAAGCAATCCTTGTTTTATACAGAAGAATGTAAGAGTGAATTGCCATAAATAAGCATTCATAAAGATCTAATAGTAGGAGGACCAGATAGCGAAATGTGAGTGTTAAACTAAATGCATAAAGCCATACATGAGGCTGAAGAAATCCATCAGAGTCCTCGTCAAGCTCACTCATATCAATTCTGGCCTGTGTAAGTGAAACCTGAACAACAATAAACAGTAATCAACACTCGCAAAGATTAACTTCAACAAATAGCTCAAACAATAAATGTGTAAATTCCGATACTTTAGAATTGTGAATAAAAGCATGGGACCAAAAAGCTGTACTCACAGTGCGCATCACATACAGGTAAAAGGGCAAAATGGCAATTCTTCCAGATTCATCCTTTTCAAACTTCATGAAATTAGATGGGCTGAAAAAGCGCCGACATTTGGGGCCTATTTGCTCTGTACATACTGAGGCTATGTGACAAAAATCTTCATAATTCATCTACAACATGATAATCCCAAAGATAAATTAGGTTAAAGTGATAAAAATATTAGGCCATGGAACAAAACATTGTGGAATAAATCTAGCTTAACAAATGCATCTACCAAAAACAAATACCAAGACATCACGTTATAAGCAACGCTTAGCATAACTTCCCAGTATCTGATAATGTTAAGCTAGGACATTCTTAAATGAAAACAAATGCAGATTTAGTAACTGAAATATAGAATTCTGCCAAACATATTAACAACATATGGTGTAATGCCGAAACAGATTGGCAAAGCAAATCTTCCAAACCTTTTCTGCACCAGTGGCATCATCAATCACACAATTTTCTCTTAAGCAAACCCACATTGCATCCAGATCATCAGCATTTAGTAAAAGATCTGATTGTTTCTGCAATAATCAAATGGATAATGTTACCAACGAAGCCAGCAAGTATATCCCCAGCCAACCAAAAAGTAACAAGTTTAGCAAGCAGAAGTGGAAACACAGTACCTTCAAAAAACGATATTTTGCCAGCCTTTGAACCCTATGACTAATTGATCCTTCTTCAGGTTTCTAAGCAAAGAAAAAATGAAAACAGATAAAAGAAAATCAGCAAATGATAAGGGAAAACACAAAAATACCATCACAATAAACAACTCAAAATCTAGCATTGAATCAACACAATTCCTCCATTCCATAAAATAAGCAAAACCCAGAATTTGTCCACAAACAAACGAACACACTGAAATCAAAGTTGTAAAGTACCATCCATGTATCCTAGTAAGAAAACAGTTTAACATCAAGCAAAAGAATCCACCAACATGCCTTCTTGTAGAAACTTGGTATCGTACCACCTTCAGCACTCTTTTGCTGCTTCTCTTTGAAAATATCTAGCAATATTCTCTTCGTCTCGAGCTCTACATAATAAAACCCAATTTTAGATTCTAATTTTAGAAATGCCTAAAATATATCTGTACAAAAAAATATAACTAATTATCCTTAATCTCTCTGCATCAAAGCAAAGCATTAATCATGCAAACACTGAGAACTCTAATACAAAATTAAGTTAACAGTTCACATTGATTGTATATTTAGGGCTACAGCTCTAATTTTGCTACAATTCCAAAAACACACAATTAAAATAAAAATCATCTAAGGCAAGGAGAAACGGACCCATGAGGGCTTCAGATCCGAGCCCGGCACCGGATCCGATGAACCGCCGGAGATTACGGACCCAAAGCATTGACGTAGCCGGCGGGATCTTCCTCTGCGCGGCCTCGTGGCTCTCGCCATCGCTGGATCCACTGTACATAGCCAAACTACAGTTATCAAGTTGTCTGAGTTGACTCGGGAGAGTTTGGAGTTCGTTTCCGCGAGTTAAAACCCTAGAATTACGTGCATTACTAATTCAGAAGGCAAAAACCGTAGCGCTCTCTCTCCCTGTGGTTTTTTGATTTATTAGTTTCTTCTGTTAGATTTTGAGTTACGGGAAAAGGGAGTTTTTCAATTTTCATTTTGGTATATCGAATTTGACCGCCACCATCTGTGAATCTCAAAAGTTACCTGTAAGTTTTTGAAATGTCAATTAACTCCATAATTTACTCAAAATTTTAGTTGTTGAATAAATTGAGAATTTAGTCGAGCCTTTGTACTGGCTTTGAAAATGTGTTTCTTTTGAATAAAATATTTTATAAGAAAATTATTAAATGTTTTATAATTAATATTTAAATTTATTTTATTTATTGAAAAATATTTTTATCTTATAAAATTTTATAAATTATTTTATAAACAGTAATTCACACAATATCATCTAATAAATTTGCATAATCATCATCATCTCTATTGTTAACGTCACCACATCATCATCATCACTCTTCGACCATTTATTTTGTAAGTAAGATATATATTTGCACTATTATTGTCATTATATCATTGCTCTAGACTTTAAAAATAGAACAGATAAGTTTATTTTTGAAATTTATTTGTGAGGTGATCAACTTTTGTTTTTGACATTGGCTCGAGCAATATTTATCATTGAACTTTTTTGCGACTCTTTTCCCCTTCGTGGAAAGTTATTTTCTTTTGATTTTTATTATGGGACTTTATCTCTTGTTTTATATCATTTACTTTAAGAGATAACTTATTGTTCTTTTTTATCCTTAACATTAAAATAAGGTCTTCAGGTCTCATTTTTGTGCGTTTTTACTTAGGGTATTTCTTGAAATCTTTCCAAAATGATGATAATTTTTTAATGATTGCATCTATTTGAAATTATTCACCTTGAGACTTACCTTTAGCATGAATATCATGCAAAACAAGTTAAAACTCTTTAACTTGATTTATCATTGTTCTTGAGTTGACCATCTTGAAATCTATTTTTTTATTATGATTTTCTTTATTTTAGCATCTTTGGCCTTATACTTTTTGTCCAAAGTTTCCCACAATGCTTAACACTCTTAATTAAAATATACACATCATATAATGTATTGCCAAATTCATTCCAGATGTAGTTCATACACACTAAATCATTGTGATTCAAAGCATCCACAATTGTCATAGTACTAGTATTAGATTCATCATCCAGCAATTTTGGCACTTCTCCAATTAAGAATTTTGCCAAGTTCAATGAGGTCACATAAAATAACATCTTTTGTTGTCATATCTTGAAGTTCAATTAATTGAACTTTTTAGGTTTTTCATCATACACCATAGAAAGTGATGGTGGAATATTCATTGCTAAAGTAGTACTTATCGAAGCAACATTAGTTAGGACAACTAAATCTTAAGTATAAGACATGATAAAATGTATAAAATAATGAACAAATATATTTATAAATAAATATTTTGGCTTCTCACATGCAAATTAAAAAAAAAAATAAAAGGCTTGTAAAGAAATTAAATAAAAAAAATCATATATTGCAAAATTAGTTTAATCAGAGATTTAAATAAAATATGATATCCTTTTAATATGCACCATGCCAAAATATCAAGTTTAAACAAAATAAATAATTAGCATGATAAATATAAACTGAACAAAAACAATTTTTTAGAAGTTTAGTTCTAGATGATATGCATTAAAACATATAATTGCATAAAAATAATAATTTTAGAAGATTAACTATAACTCTAACAAAAAGATATTTATCAACCTTCTAGAATTAAACTAAAAGTCATAAGTTATAAACTAAATGAAAGATTATAAATCAACACATTCAATTAAAAAAATATTCATACGTGGAAAAGAAAACTTAAAAGAAATATTTATTATATATTAAAGATGCTAAAATATTATTTAAATGTTAATTTATGTTTTTTTCCCAAGATAAACAAACAAAATCTAACAAAGTCTAATTATAACCATTAAAGCCTTGAGATTATTGTATAAAGAAAAATTAATTAGACTAGTGAGCATGAATTATTTAGTTTGTCACACTAATAAAATTAATTGCCAAGAAATAAACTAGAGAACATAAACTTGTAAACTTATATGTGTCATGACAATTATGCAATCAAAGAGATATATATATATAATAGACTCAAATATCTCTCAACAAAATGAACTTGAACTTTAGATTTGAGAGGAAAATCAAAACTTGCTAAAAACCAAGGTAATGAAGTGTGTGTAGAACATGGAAAAACGTTGTAAAAGAAAAATCTTTATAATGGATTTTGAAAGCTAAAAAGATAAAGAATAAATTCTCACCATTATCAATTTTGATTACCCACCATAAAACTAGAATTAAACCTAAATTGTTTAACCATAAATACGAGGTCTTTTATCTAAAAAAAACTGTTTAGGTTTTCAAAAAATATTTATTGAAGAAATAGATCAGATTCTCTGTTCATGGGCTGTATCTTAACAAAGATTGGGCTGGTAGAAATAATCCTTAATAGACCAGATCCAAGCCCTAATTAAGTTGGCAAAAAATATTTTTTTATGGCCCAAAAACTATTTTACAATAAACTCAAACCTAGGCTTGAGCCAGGCCAGGCCAGGCCACGCACGTGTGAGTTTAAGCCTTAAACTCACTTCATTTAGGTCCTCCACCTCTAAAAGTTTGGGTGTCATTTGAGCTCAATTTTAACTTTTCACTTATCCATTAGATAATCAACAAAAAAAAGTTTGTTTCTTTAATATATGAGATAAAAGTTTCTAGAGAGTCTTGGGTTTCTCCGAGACATGTCAATCTAGGGGTCTTTGAGATTAATTTCTTATTAACTAACAATTTGTTTAAGTTATGTTAATGTTTCATGTTAAATAACCAATATTGGGAATTAAATTCGAATAAAGTTTCAACACCAAAAGTTTATTGATTCCACTTTTAATTTGGTCTCATATGTGTCTATTAACCATGTTTTAAATAAATTTCCAACATATTAATACTTAATGCACAAAGACTATTGTTACCCATTTTAAGACCCTATATAAACATGCAAAGAAAAAAAAGAAAATACAAAATGATGGAAAAAATTTAAAGAAAATAAAAAAATATATATTAGTAAGGAGAACATGGAGAATGCCTAGAAAATTGTCAAAGACTGGTTGAGAAAAATCAAAATACACAAGATTAGAAAATTTGGCTACTCAATTTTGACTCATAAAGGCCCTATTGGTAATGAAAATTCAAATTAAAGAGGAAAATTCAAAATTGGATGTTTAAAGACTAAATTGGAATTCTTTAAGGTTTAATTGAATTTATTAAGGGCTTAATTGCAAGAAAAAATAATTTTTAAAGTCAATTTAGGCTTTAATT
>Ga0307517_10014781_pt1 | contig 10449 bp, 6 predicted proteins | sample 23_EM_MG_FD_194515 | JGI IMG/M metagenome (GOLD analysis project Ga0307517, IMG submission 194515) | Populus trichocarpa ectomycorrhiza microbial communities from riparian zone in the Pacific Northwest, United States - 23_EM | ecosystem: Host-associated > Plants > Roots > Unclassified | place...
GCAAAAGGTTCCAATATTTAAATTCAAAAATTGTTTTAGTGTTCATCGATACATCACAAGGATACAAGTCTTTTAGCGTTTTATTAATTTATAGATCATGTTACGATGCTACTCGAGTGTGTGTGTGTGTATATATAAGTTATAAAAAATTATTTAATATTATTATTAAATTAAATTAAGCGTGTTAATTTTGAAATCTTTTAATTTAATTATTTTTCAAGCCCGAGTTTAAAATTAAATTATATATGAGTTGTCTCGATATGATACAATTAACTTGATGGGTCTAAACACAACCCAAATGACCAGAAAAAGCATGGTCTGGCTTTTTAAAAGAATTCAAGATGATTTTTTTAAAAAAAATAAATATTGAGATAGCAACATCTTAGATCGACTTGGTCTTTACAATTTAACCTGTTAAATCCATGATCCAGGTCATGGACTCCACTGGTTTTAAGAATGTTTTTAAAATTATTTTTTTATTTAATTATAAAATAACAAAAATAAACGCTCATAAAGTTAAGCACAAACCAAATATTATAATGTTTGTTTGAGACTACAATAATCTCATGAAAAACAGACCGAAATAATTTATGAAGATAAATTCAAAATCAATCAAATATCAAAGAATAAAATTAGAAAATGAAAGATGAAAATGAAAAAAAAAAAACCAACTCTTTCAATGTTCACATGAACAATAAAAGAGGTGTGTTGAGCCCTTAATTTTTCAATATTTATTATTATAATAAAATAGATGCTTATAAAATCAAGTACAAATAAAATATTAAAATGTTTGTATAAAATTGTAATAACTATAAAAAACAAACCAAAATAATTTATAAAGATAAATTCAAAATGAAGCAAATATCAATATTAATGTTGATTGTAAGGGTCTTCCTCCCACTTAGATGAAGAAGAAAAAGACTTACAACCCCTTGAAGAAGAAAGGAAAAAAGTTATAAATATACTCTTAACAACCCAAGCAGAAGGTTCATAATTTTCACTTTCAAAATTTATTCTCAACATTTATGTAACGTGAACAAAAAAATATTTTTATTCTCAGAATTTAATGCTTGTTTATTATAAATCTTCATAATAAAATTATTAACTTAATCATTGAAGAGTTCCTAAAATTTCTAAAACTAAACCTTTTTTTGCAGGAAATTAAGTCTCCCTCACCAACCCTAGAAATCCTCGATCATGGAGAATAAAAAATTAATATAAACTTATGATTATTCATCATCTAAACTCGGTGAAAAAGATTATAGAGAATAGAAAATTGATATAAATTTATGATCATTTACCATTTAAACATGGTAAAAAATAACTTCCCTAACATTCTGGATTTTTAAATTATCATGAATTTTTACAGCATCATAAGAAACAAACATTCTATAATAGGCACGCGACTTAGGTTTGCTATCAACTGGGAAACCTAGGGGAATGAACTCACATTGAAAAAAAAAAAAGAGTTCATGGACTATTATTGAAATTTTTGTTTTGAGCCAATTTTGCCCTGACCAGAAGTTCAAGGGATGATCACCTCTTAGCCTATACATAATGATCAAGTCATCTCCACTACATCTACATGTCCTTATGCATAAAAACAAAAAGAAAAGGAGTAAACCATTTGCATTTTATGTTTATATATTATATGATTCCCCTTAGCTTTGGACTTTGCATGGTGCGTGGTGGTCTGGTTCTTACCAAGGCAGTCCTGCAAATATGTTGAGGGGCCAGGCAGGGCAGCTGTTTTCAATTTTTTTTTTTTTTCTGGAAGGCCTGGAGATAACCCTTCTCCCTTGTAATTTATATAATATAATAGTGGGAACCACTACAAAAACTCAAACCTTGATTCACTGAAATAAACTGCCAACAATAAGCTGCCAAAAAGGCAATTCCCACCTGCAATCTGCAATTATCCGTTGTCAATCGTCCTAATCTGCTTCAAATTTCAAATATGCTGCCAAAACTACAATCATCCCTCATCTTCCTCTACCTACCAAGCCTTGTTCTGTAGCATCCTTTCATTTGCCTTCAAAGTACTAGCAATAAACTTAGGGTGGTTCCCCTTGATTCCAGCTCCCTTCCTCACCTCGTGTTAAGATACAGACTGTATATAGTTTGGGCAGCCAGCCAGCATTTTGCTATCTTACAAACCATCAGAATATTTAATAGGACTCCAAGCTACCAAAAGAGTCGATGAAGAAAAACAATTGGAACTGGCAAGTAAAAACAGGGCCAGTAGAGAATTTACTCAAAAGGTTCTCCTCCGAACCCCCCCACCTTGGACGAGGCAAAAGAACACTAAAAGCAAGCTGAACACCAGACCACTAAATACTGCGGATGAGAACATCTAGATACCCCTAGTTTTGCAAGATAATCAGCGAACATGTTGGCTTTTCACTAAGTGCGGACGAAAACTATTCAGATCTTAATTTCTCTCTGCATTCATAACTTATGGGTGCACACTGACTGCAAAAACTCGAAAAGTATCAGAATATGGAACACTACGTAACACCCAGAATACAGAGACTACTTATGTTTCAACCCTCAACTCATTTAAAATGGCCACAGCAGTTTGAGATCACCCATCAAACTCTTAATTCATTTCGAGGGTCATTTCCAACTATAGAATAAATTAAGAGTCAACAAAAAATACAAATAGAAACACATTTTTGTAGCTTATCAAGACAAAAAAGATGCCAGGGAGATCAAGATCCATTGTGATTGTATCACATTCGTACTATTAAGGTGTCATACAAAATTGTCACAAAACCAATTATAGGGCATGGTTAGCTCTCATGATGCTCCAACTTTCTGAGCTTTATTTGGTCTCCCATAATTGTTTTCTCTAGAGCGGGGATGTTTGCCACCACCCCTGTAGTGTTTCCCACCCCTGAAAAACATAAATAAAATTTATAATGGCAGAAATATTTAGCATAAATGAACCAACATTATAACCATTGAAGAGAATAACCATATCCCCCCACTCATTAACCACCCCTGGTTTTGGAATGAAGAACCATTTTTATCAAGTGCTTTATCATCCAAATGACGTGGAAGTGAATACTGACCTTCCTCGGTTGCCCTTATTTTCAAATCGCCTTTCTTTTTGTCCACGGAGTTGGTTCCAGTATTCCTTTTCTGCCTCACCTGAGATTAAAAATAACAGTACCGGCTCTCTCAGTGCCACTTAAAATAATGCGTGATTAAAACAAAATAATCCATCAATTAACAAGGAAAATACAATTTTATGACAGGATTCTAGTCGAAAAAACACATCAAGGCCACTGAAAATAAAGAACCCAAATCAAATTGTAACCAGGGACCCATGAAAATTATCTTTCCACATTTAATGACAGTAAATAAAATTGGTCAACAAATAAAAATGTATATGCAACAAGTTCTGCTTATGTAATCTTGTTATCAATACTAGAATTCCAAATCCAACAGAAACATTAGCTACTGGACTAATCAGCCTTGGAAGAAAAGACTAGAACATAGCTAAAAAATAAGCATTCTTCGTCTCAAGAATCACATACAAAGAAAAACATTAGTGTTTGATTGATCCATATTTCCGAGATCCTAGATCTTTCTATTTTTCAACAACAATTAATACATTTTAACATTCTTGGATGTCAAACACCAAAAGCAACTGTGAACCTAGCATGGGAAACAGTTTCATGCAAGCTAGCTAGCATCTATCACAGACAAACAGATTTCTTAAAAGGAATCCATACTGAAACCTTTGTAACAGAAGTATCAAAAGCGCTCATCTTAAAATAACAATTCCAGACAACACTCTCCTAAAAGTCAGTTTTGGTGCTCACCAGTCACAGGTTCTAAAGTGGCAATGAAATTCTTCACAACCAGACCCTCTTCTTTAGCCAGTACTGCAGCTGCTCGAGCTTTCTGAGCTGCTTCTGCTTCTTCAAATCGAAGGTATCCTGATTCATCTCCCATCTTGAAATCAACATACTACCAAAGTGATATGCATATGAAAAGGAGTCAGTATAACAGATAAAGAACAAAAGACTAGACAGCACCGCATGATTGAAAATGGAAAGAGAAGGCATGCGAGATATCCATGAGAGATCAATTAAAACAGTGTCAAACTTCTAAATAATCTTAGCATAACACACACACAAACACACACACACAGAGGGGGTGAGAATCATAGAACCTTCACAGTGCCAAATCTTTCAAAGACAGCCTTCAGATCTTCACGCAGAACAACATTCTTGTCATCCTTGGAAGCAGCTGGGTTAGGTTTTTCCTTCCCTTCCTCCTTTTCATTTGAATCTTCAGATGATTTCTCCTCTCCAGTTTTTATTACTGTGCTTTCAGAGCCATTGTCCCCATCAACATGATCCACATTGTTTTCATCATCAGTCTTGACAGTTTCTGGCACCTTCTGTTCATTTTCTTTGGTTGTATTCTCTGATGAATTTGACCCTCCATCTGCTTCACAGGCATTTGCATCACCATTGGCAGGCTCCTGTGCACCATTTTGTTCTGCAGAACCTCCAGCTAGCTTACTCTTTAAAGCAAACGCAATAATTAAGCCCTTCGGGTAGCTGTCATCAACAAAAGTGAGAAAATCAGGTTAACAAACAGTAGAAGACTCCACAGTCCTATAGGAATAAATGGGAACTGTTGATTACTTACTTGCCCTCTTCATTGGAACTGTTCTTGTTATGGGGGCCTGTTGAGGAACGGGAATTTTCAAATTCCTCTTCTTCTTGTGCTCTTTCTGTATCAAATTCCTTCCTGAATTGGAAAGAGAGCATATTAGGAGCATAAAATATGGAGCAGCAGCTTCTTTCTATTAAGTTCTACACTGTGCACAAACAGTATAACTGATTAAAATATAGCAGCAAAAGATAGATCAAAGGCCCAAGGACGTCATATATTTCAAAAGTTATAGTGCCTTTTCAAATATTGCCAAAAAAACTTGTTATACCATAATTTCCAACCTGTTTGTTCCCACAATTTTAATTATCACATGGAACTCTAACTGTTCTACAGATCAAATCACAAACATAGCCACTTCCATCTAAATCAAATACAAATTTGACAATGATTTCTGTATGATTTAGGTTAACGCTTTAGCTCATCTTTCACCGCCAAAATGAGAGCAGAGAAACTTGCAAAGGTATAGAATATCACCATTGTATATTTCATGTCACCCCAACTATTTAGTTTAAAATGCTTTGACTATATAAGAATAGATATATAACCACAATTTTCTTATAAAGGTCACCAAGTATCTTATATCACAAGAAAGTTTTAGTCCATTTTATATTTCTACAATGAGAGTGAAGGATATGTAGGAAACCTAAATGTTATAGCTACTAGGTATTTGTCTATGTGCATTAGCTTACTTTGGTTTTAATTCTAGCTCGGCACCTTCAAAAACCAAGCTTTGATTTAATATCTTTTCAGCATCTTCCTCTGATGAGAACTCGATCAAAGCAGTGCCACAAAATACCCTTTTGTCACCAACATGACGAGGCATCCTCACACTTGTAACCTGAAATAAGTGTAACATAATCACTCATACTCCAAGCAAAATATGCCAAATATTTCCCATATTTCCCTCCTCACATGTCAAAAATTGAAATTGAAAACGCAGAGCATTAACAACCAAAACAAACAGGGACCCTTTCATTACCTTCGCATGTTGACCAAAAAACGACTCCAGCTCTTCCCGCTTCGCATTATATTTTAACGGTGAGACAGCAACTGTTCTTACATCTAATTGCTCTATAGCCTCATCCGGCTTCAATAGAGCTGCCATCCTGCCTACTTTCTTACCTGCAAACCACCCACCATGAAGATAAAATAGACGAAACACTGATTACGCACATGTTCTTAAATCATATCCATTAAACTTAGACCCCATTCAAGCAAGATATTTTGCACTCTAATTTCTCCCAACATAGCACAAGCATTCCAGAAATTCAAAACTTTCTTTGATCATCCACTTTCTAAGTAACCATACATTAAAATAAAATCACTTGGGAAAGGAAAAAACAACTAACCATCTTCAGAAACTTTAAGAGAGGTAGATTTTCTCAACGTTTCTGCCACAGCCTGAACAGTAGGTTCAGGTATTTCTTCAGGCTTTACGTCCATTAATTTCAAGTAACCTTTCATCTTCTTAAACGAACAAATCAAAGCCAAACTCACCACTATTATCTAAAGTCAAGACCAACAGCAGCAGCAGCAGCAGTAAAAAACCAAAACTAAACTCAAAAATAACAAAAACCCACAATTTGTATTGAAGAGAATAAGGATACAGCCATCTTCACTAGATTCGATTGTGTTTCTCAAGAAATTATCACGAGGTATGTTGCTGTCACTGAAGTAAAATTCAACCTGAAAATGAAGAGGAAAAAAAAACAATAAAATAAGGATCCTTTTAATGGTTCCAAGAAATTAAGAAAATTATAGTGGAGAGAAAGTGACCTGTCTAAGGACTTCCTTAGTGGTTTCTTCGTCCAGAGAAGGAGTTGCCATTGTGGTGAGGATGAAGGTAGAGAGAGAAAGTTTGTAGAGTTTTTGTTGTTAGGGTTTTGGTGATATTTTTGGAACTTGAGAGTGCGCTTTTGTAGAGCCGGGCGTATGTTATATACTATTTCAGTATTTTGCTCTTAAAATAAAAAGGGCAAATTAGAGGAGAGTTCATGAAAAAGGAATGATGTTAATTTTTATTAAAAAATATATATATTCCCAAAATTACTTTTCTAAAAAATTCTGTAATTTTATAATAAAAAAATGATTTTGAGAAGAATGTTTGTAAAGATTTAGCATTGCTACAAAGAAAAACCTAAAATTTGAATGGGATTCTGTGAAAGGAGGAAAATTTATATGAAATTCACTTCGAAATGGAAATTATATTTTTTTTTCATCGTATCAAACCTAGCTTGGGGGTTGACCTGGTTAAAGGATCGGGTCCTAGATCACACGGGTTGAATCTGGTCAACCTGAAAAAATTTAAAAAACAATCTATATAGATATAGGCTGATTATTTCAAAATGTTTTTTATTTCCCATTAGAAATATATTATCTTATCCTTTTGAGTTTAAGTATTTAAACCAAAAAAGTTTTCTTATCCCGTATTTAAAAAATACAACTTTTTTCTTGTGAACATAAAATATATATATTAATGGGTTTCAAATCCCATATTAAAAAAATAAAATATTTTTCTAATATTTATATAGTGAAACTTGGTATAGGCTAGTAACCAACTGAAAAGAATGAAGAAAAAAAAGGTCTTTAACTAGGTAGAAAAACACATTTTAAAAAAAATAGATCTCTATCAGGTTTTACCGGGTCAATTTCAGGCCTGAATTTTGAATAAAACAGTCTTGATCAAGGCCCCTAGACTCGAGTTGACTAGTTGAGTCGGGCTGGGTATGATATCTATGTTTTTTCCCCTAGAAAGCTTGCGTATAAATATTTGAAAATATCATATTTTTTTAATAATTTCGCTAATAAGAAATTCAATATTTCCTTGCAACAAACGTAAAATTAATACCTGGGATATTAGAATGAACTAAAACCCTTTAGGGAAGTAACGTAATTCCATACATATAATTTACTATTCATTGGAATAGTTTAAAGATGTTTTCACCTCCACTCAAACAAACTTAAAACATGCTTGAAAGAGCGTTGTGGTTTTTTTTTCATGATTTATTTATCATTATCAAATAAAATAGAGATAAAAAAGTTTTTTTTTTTATCTTAATTGCAAAATAAAACAACTCAATTAGAAGGAAAAAAATTAAATCTTGCACCAAAATATCTTTTTTGTATTTTCACAATGGTTTTTTGGCTATTATAATTGAAGCATGGGAACACTTTGGTATTTACACAAATATAAAAAGTAATAAACAATTTAAATGTACAATGAAACTAAAAAAATAATATTAAATTTTAAAAAAATAAGTATGAGGTCAAGGGGTATTTTTGGCTTTTCAAAATGATTTTTTTATAATTATATATTCAGTTTAGAGGCAATTTCATGTTTAGCTAAATAAAAAATAAAACAAAAAGGTGGGCGCATGAGAAGTGATCACTCCCTTCGAGTGGCGCGTGTGGCTCCTCCAGATGTAAAAAAATGCTTTTTCGTCGTGTTATTGAAAGCATTGTCATGTTCTCTTCTTGTGGTGTGACGCGTATTTCTGTTGGTGGTTTAATTTGGCGTCGATGAGCCTTTTTTTTTCTTCTCTCTCCTCCCCATAAAATTACAGTTTAGTCCTTTTAATTGTTGGCATTTCAACTTCAATCCTTATTATTTTGGTTTTTGATTTTTTGTCTTAGCTTTTTTGTAAAAAAAAATTTTGTTTTCAATTTCATCCTTCATTCTCAGTTTACCAAATATTATACTCTCCAATGTGGTCCTTATTCTTTGAATTTATAATTTTTATCCTTGACTTTTTTGTAAAAGTTTTAGTAGTTTTCAATCTCATCATTTGATTCAAATAAATGGTATTATATTTTTCAATTCGGTTCTCGTTGTTTTGATTTATAATTTTTTTTCTTTGTCCTTTTATAAAAGTTATTGTTCTTTTCAATTTCACTCTTTAATTACAACATTGTTTTTATTTTTTATATCAGTTTGATCCTCATTCTTTTTTTTTAAATGCCTTTTTACTATTTTTTTTAATTTCACCCTTAAATTAAAATATAAGATTTATTTTTTATTTTGATTTTGATCCTTATTTTTTAATTGTTATTTTTTAAAATCCTTTTGTATAATTAAAATTCTTTAAAAAAAAATAAAAAAAAAGTTTTATAATTCTCTTTATATTTTAATCAAGTTATTCAAAACTCAAAATCAGTTGTTGGTTTGATAAAATATCTAGGGTTGACTCACCATTAATTATCAAGATTATAAGTTTGTCATGAATGATTTTTATATCATTTTTTTATATCATTTCAAAACCTGAACATCATTTATAGAAAAAAAATATATAGTCTTGTGGCAAAGCGTGGGAACAAAGCTAGTAAAAGTTTAAAAAATCATTGTTGCCATTTTTTAAAGAAAAACAAGTGAAAATTAGAGTTATGTTATTCTTTAATTTAATCGACTGTCTATGAATCTGAGATTTGAGATATTATATGGATCTGAGCTTTTTTTATTTATTATCTTTTAACGTTTTTTTCAAGTGGATTTAAAGAGTTTAAAGTATGTTTTAACATTTTTAAAAAATATATTTTAAGAAAATTGAGAAGTGGGTATCTCGTGGAAAAATATTAAAGAAGGTTCTTTAATTAAACTATCTTTCTTCTAAGACCTCATTTATTTGGCGGAAAGTGGTTTCCTGTAAAAGATTTTCTAAATTTTTTTGTGTTTATTTACCATTAAAAAAATTGGTCAACGAAAAACACTTTCTAGTCAAAGAAAAATTTGGTTTGGTTTTCACGAAAGTGTTTTCTTTTTTTGTTGGGACGGAAAATATTTTCTAGAAATTGTGAAAAAATTAAAAATATCATATTATTTGTTGATTATAATATATTTGGTCATCAAACTTTTGATAGCTATATATTTTGTTTTGAATCTTTTTTTTTCTCAATTTCACCCCTTAGAATTTGATTTAATTTGATTTTTATATTAACTTTAGTCCTCATTTTTATGATTGTTATTTGCTTTTCTCTTATTATTTTTTCAATTGAAATTTTTTATCTATCAAATTTGGTCCTCATTTTTTTTATTGTTACTTATTTTATTTGAAATAATTCATGAAATTATAATTATTATTATTTTAATTTCATCATCTTTCAATTTTTTTATATGTTAGATTTGATCTCCATTATTTTGATTGTTATTTATTTTATTTTGGATAATTTTTGAAATTAGATTTTTTTTTTCAATTTCATTCTCATTCATCTTCTTAATTTGCAAGATTTGTTTATCATTATTTTAATAAACTTGAAAAAAATTATTAATAAGTTATTTTTCAGCTCATTTTCCATGATATGACCAAATACTAGAAAGTGTTTTTCAACTTATTTTTTATGACACTATCAAACATCAAAAAATAATTCACTTCCTAGGAATCCACTTTTCAAATAAATCATTTCAAAAAAAAAATTACTTTCCAGAAAACAAACGGGGCCCAAATGTCATATTGCAATCTCCCAATACAGGATATCGACCTTTCCAATACTCTTAATTTATATTTAAGAGGATCCATTTCGGGAATGTGTTATGTCATGTGCATTAACAAAAATTAAAGCATGTAGCGAAAAATATTGTAGTGTTTTAATTGTTCTTCTTCTCACAATTTATTGTGGATTATAATAATATATTTTTTTCAAAAAAAAAATTTTGATTCTCAATTTTTTTTTTTTGCATGAGTGGCCTATTTTTAGCCTAGTTTTGAACCCAATTGCATGTTTTTTTTGAAAGAAATGATTAAATTGAAAGAAAAGGGACCG
>Ga0307517_10014782_pt1 | contig 10449 bp, 8 predicted proteins | sample 23_EM_MG_FD_194515 | JGI IMG/M metagenome (GOLD analysis project Ga0307517, IMG submission 194515) | Populus trichocarpa ectomycorrhiza microbial communities from riparian zone in the Pacific Northwest, United States - 23_EM | ecosystem: Host-associated > Plants > Roots > Unclassified | place...
ATAAATATTTTACATGTAAAAAAACATGAATTAATGTAAAACAGTATATTGATCTGCTCTTTGTTGCGGGTTTTGTTGCGGGTTAATATCAATTTTTTTTTTTGAAATGTTAAAAAAATATTAAGAGTATAAAGAATGTTTTAAGCTCTTTAGCTCTGATAGTCATGCAAGACTCACGTAAATTGGGTCTGGTAGCCATGACAGATCTAAACGACTTAGATTTGACGGTTATGTGAAATCTAAGAACCTTAAATCTCTTAGCCATGTCTTTTTAATTATTTTTATAATTTTTTATTTTTTATAAAAAATTATTTAAATTATTGTTAACGTATTCTAAATATAAATTCTAATTAATTATTTTATAATTTTTTTTATTAAAAAAACATTTTAACTACTTTTAAAGTATTCTAAATAAAAGTTCTAATTAATTTTTTTAAAATGTTTTTTATCTTTTGTAAAAAAAAAAATTTAAACTACCGTTAAAGTATTCTAAACAGAAATTATAATTAATTATTTTAATAAATTATTTTTATTTTTTATAAAAAAAATATTTAAACTATCCTTAAAGTATTTTAAATAATTTTTATTTTTTATTAAAAAAATATTTAAATTATCTTGAAGCATCCTAAATAGAAATGCTAATTAATATTTTTTATATTTTTTATTAAAAAAAAACATTTAAAGTATCCTAATATCCTAAATAGAAATTCTAATTAATTTTTTTATAATTTTTTTATTTTTCATAAAAAAAATATTTAAACTAATATGAAGTGTTCTATTTATAAAAAAATATTTAAACTACCCTTAAAGTATTTTAAATAATTTTTATTTTTTATTAAAAAAATATTTAAATTATCTTGAAGCATCCTAAATAGAAATGCTAATTAATGTTTTTTATATTTTTTATTAAAAAAAACATTTAAAGTATCCTAATATCCTAAATAGAAATTCTAATTAAATTTTTTATAATTTTTTTATTTTTCATAAAAAAATATTTAAACTAATATGAAGTGTTCTAAATAATTTTTTATAAATGTTTTTTATTTTTTATAAAAAACAAATAAACTATAATATCATAAACAGAAATCCTAAATAAATTTTTTTATTTTTTATAAAAAAAAAACATTTAAACTGTCGGAATATTCTAAACAGAAATTCTAATTAATTTTTTTATAAATTATTTTTATTTTTATAAAAATACATTTAAAATATTCTAAATAGAGATTTTAATTAATTTTTTAAAAAAAATTATTTTTTTATAAATTTTTAAATCTAGCAATCAAATCAAATCTAAAAAATTTAGATATTACAGTCCTATCCAAACTTTATAGATCTGATGATCATGCGAGATGCTATTAATAGCCTTGGATAAAAGAAACGTATCAACATTTATAGACTTTTCCTAATTAAACTTTTGTCGGCTCTGCTAGCAATTCTTGACCTAAACCTGGAGAAAAGAAAACATAGATCAACATGCATAGACTTTTCCTCTTGCTCACATCCACGTAGATCTTAAAGGTGAAACACATTGTGAGCACTCAATAAAAATCTAAATTAATTAAACTCAAAAGCTAATTGTTGAAACAATAAAGAAAAAAATATATTATTTGAACTTTACAGCAAGGGGGGAGGAGATTGAATTTTATTTCAATTATGATTTTTTTCATCACACAATATATCAGAAAATTATTGAATATTAAAAAATCATAATTGGTAAGAATTATTCGCCTTTCAAGTATTTTGTTAAGAAGATATTTAAAATATATATATATATTATTTTAATTATTTATATCACTTGTATTTAATTATTAATAATAATAATAATAACTAATTTTGAAAGATCCAAACAAAAATTCTTAAAAAAATTTTAAAATAATTGTTTTTTTTAAATTAGTGCTTGGGCCAAGTTGCATAAGCTCAGGGTACGGCCATGCAGACTTAGTGCTTGTAGCCTATGTGCAAATTCAAAAATTAAATTATGTTATTAATATTAAAAATAAATTTTAAAAAATAAAAAAAATTCTATATACCGAGCAAGAAATGATTTTGTTATTTCGTGATTTTCATTTCATCTCATTTTTTTTTCCACAATACAAGCCAGTCTAATTGAAAGATGAATTTTTTTTCTTACTATTAATGTTAACAAAACACTAAAAAAAAAAAAAAGTGGTTTTAGCGTACATTACCTCACAAAACACTATTTATTTTAATAATTTATTTAAAAAAATGTGTTTCTTTTTCAATTTTGATTTCATACTTCAACATTTTCTTATATTGAAATTGAGCTTCATGATTTATTTTAATTTGTTTTCTATAGATTATTTGAGTCTTATAATCCGGTCACGGGTTTAACGGGCTAACTCTTTTTTAATTTTGATATCATTCTTTAACATTTTCTTTGTTAGGGATTGAGATTTATTATTTGTTTTGGTTTACTTTCTATGATTATCTCAATCTCATAACCCGAGTCACGGGTTTGACAAATTAACCTATGTTGACTTGAGTCATTTTTTTATCATTTTAAAAATTAATTTTTTTTCCAATTTTATCTTTCAATATTAAGTTGGTTGAGAATTGTGATTCATAATTTATTTCGATTTGCTTTTTATAAGATCATCTCAGCCTCATAACCTAAGTAGTGAGTTTGGTAGGTTAACCCGGATTGACTTGGATAGTTTTATTGTTTTTTTATGAGATTATCTCGGTCTTATGACTTGGATCACGGGTTCAGCGTGTTAACCCGGGTTGACCTGAGTTATTTTTCTGTTCTTTTTCTGATTATATTTTCTAATTTAATTGTTTAATATTGGATTAATCGATAATAACGTTTTATAATTTGATTTTATTTGATTTTTATGGGGTTTTCTGGTCTCATAACTCGAGTCGTAGGTTTGACAGGTTAACCTGAGTTGACCAGGGTCCTTTTTTTAATTTTTTTTTATTTCATCACTCAATAATGAGTTAATTGAAAATCAGGCTGCACAACTTATTTCGATTTGCTTTCTACGGGGTTAACATGATCTCTTGATCATTATTGCAAGTTTGGTAGGTTAATCCGGGTCAATCCAATATGTTTCCATTTTAATATTAAAAAATGTATATATATTTTTTTAATTTGTTTAGTCAAATTATTTTTTTACTATATATCTGAATTGTCTTTATAGTTGTAATTAACTAGATTACATCGAGTCAACCCTTAAATGATTTAATTTTTTTCTATTAAAAAAATATCTATAATGCCTAGATATTTTTTACATTCAAAAGGATTTGATCCGATATCAGCATAGCGCGAGACAAGAATCTTGTGTATTGCTATTACTATTAAGAATTATCATATCTTTCTAGGCTTAAACAAGTAGCTTATTGGCCACATGTACATTAAAGGTCAAATGTCAAAGATTGTTCGACATTGTATTTTCTATATGGATGGATTTTAAAAGCGTGTTTGATACGAAAAAATATTAAATTAATATTTTTTAATATTTTTTTAATAATTTTAATATACTAATATCAAAATAAAATATTTTAATATATTTTAAATAAAAAACATTTTAAAAAATATTATTCTCCATTATAGTACAAAAATTTTTTTTATTTTTTTATATATATATATATATATATATATATATATATATAATACAGACATGTAACATCTCATCAGTGAACTATTTGCCTCAGATTCAATCAATCAGATGAGAAAATTAATTCTAATATGTGAAATTAGTACGAATATTTTCTTATTGTTAAAGTAAAAGAAATTATAAAATTTGTTATTCCGGAAATGCGAGCCTCCTAATGAAAAAAATATTAAGTAAATTATCCAACACTGTTCTCAAATTTTTAATTTGTTTATTTTTGTATTTCAAAAATGTTTTTTTTTAAATTAATTTTATTGTTATTTTTTTTTGTTTTAAATTAATATTTTTTGATATTTTTTAGATCATTTTGATGTGTCAATGTAAAAAATAATTTTAAAAATAAAAAAATATTATTTTAATATATTTTTAAATAAAAAATATTTAAGAAACAACTATTTCAACGTAAAAAAATGATTTTTTGTACTTGCTGAGCACCACTTCTTCGTGTTTGGTATTATGGTAGCTGTTGTGGTTTGAAAAAAGTTGTTTTAAAAATATAAGTGGTTTTAAAAGTACTTTTAGTTGAGGTTGGTTTGGAAAAATATATGTTTGGTTAAAACTGTGGTTGAAATTGAGGTTGAACAAAAAGTTATTTAATGTGTGTGGTTAAAAATGTTTTTCAAATTGAGGTTATAAAATAACTAAAAAAGACATATTAATTTGATGGTTTTTTATTGAAATATTGTACATTTAACTACTGTTATTACATCATGAAATAAACAACACTTTATATAAAGTATTTTTTATTATTCCATTAAACTATTTGCAATTTCATCAAGTATGAAATCCATCTGACAATAACTACAGTTTCCATGGCTTCCTGAGCGTGCAACAACATCAAGTAAGATATCATCAGGAAAAAAATTGGGATTGCGATCAAATTCTGCAAATGCTGCGTCATCATGCGATCTCCTTCTAATATAATTTGTAGTGTCATTGAATAATGTTAAACACTAGTTTTTCAAATAAAACACAATATCTGAGAAATTTTTTTGGATTTTTTTTATTTTACTAGGTCGGACCCAGACACCGGACATTTAGGTTTGGGCCGGACCTAGTCCGTTCATGAATAGTGGAGCATGCAAAAGACGAAGGAGAAGGAGAAGGGAAAAAGGAAGGGGAAGAGGAAGAGGAAGAGCAGTGGCTGGTGGTGGACATGACGGAGGGCGGTGGTGAGCTGAGGGAGCTGCTCTCCACTGTGCTCTGGTGTGCTCTGTTTTTGTTGTTCTTCTTTGGATAGTGGAGAATACAGAAGACGAAGGAGAAGGAGAAGAGTAGCAGCTGGCGGTGGAAACGGCAGAGGCTGGCGGTGAGCTGCTATCCACTTTTCACATGCAACGTGAACAGTGGAGAATGCAGAAGACGAAGAAGAAGGAGAAGAGGAAGAGTAGTGGCTAGCGGTGGAAACAACGGAGGTCGGTGGTGAGCTGAGGGATTTGCTCTCCATTGTGCTCTATTGTGCTATGTTTCTGTTCTTCTTCTTCGGACAGTGAAGAATGCAGAAGACGAAGGAGAAGGAGAAGGAGCAGTGGTTGGTGGTGAAAACGGAGGAGGCTGGTGGTGAGGTGCTCTCCACTGTTCACATGCAACGTGAATAGTAGAAAATGCAGAAGATGAAGGGGAAGGGAAAGGACTAACGGTGGAAAGGGCGGAGGCCAATGGTGAGCTGAGGGAGCTGCTCTCCACTGTGCTCTATTGTGCTCTGCTTCTGTTCTTCTTCTTCTGACAGTGGAGAATGCAGAAGACGGAGGGGAAGAGGAAGAGCAGTGGCTGGCGGTAAAAACGGCAGAGGCCAGTGGTGAGTTGAGGGAGCTGCTATCCACTGTGCTCTATTTATGTTCTTCTTCTTCGGCGCCTCTGTTTACTGTGTTTATAAACACAGTTTGCAACTCAGCACAAAAAACAGCTTGAAATTGCTTTTGGTTCTCTTGCGGTTTAACCACATATGTTCATTGGTCCTACAAACAATAATGTGTGTTTATACTGTAACCTAACACATGACAACGACATTATCTGTAAACGCAGCCGCAGCGCCAAACTCACACCTAGACCGAAATGGGTGACCGAAATGGACACCATAACGTCACAATCATAAAATTGGTTTTTTAGTGACGAACTAATTGTAAACAGAATCAATGACAGGGACTTTCCGTCGCTAATTACCAAAAGAATTAAAGGTTTCTGTCACTAATTAGTGATGAAATTAGGAGAAAAACAAAAAATATTTTAGTAATTTCATAGAAAATATTTTAAAAAAAAATTAATATTGTTTTCCTCTCATACCCTCTCTTATTTTCTTTCCATTATCTCTATCCTTCTATTTTCTTATTCTTCACGTCTCATAATCAAATCCATCAACATCCTTTCACCATATTTTCTTTCTTTAATTTTTTTTCATCAGTACTTTCTCTCTTTGATATATTTTGTTTTCTCATGTTGCTTTTCTTTTCTCTTATTTATTACATTATCTTTTCATAGAATATTTGGATTTTCATTTAATTCAAATTATATTTTTTATATAATTTTTTATTTTAACTACTGATGAAATTACTAATGAAATATTTAAAAATATTTGAATCTGAAAACAAATCCATTGATGAGTTTTGATTAACGTGTGTTTTATTAATAATTGTTATGATCTGGTTACCTTTATGATATAATAATGGGTTTGTTTATTTTTTTGGAGTTTTTTTTTACAATATGAATTTTTTTAATTTCTTACAGTGAACTCATATGCGAAAAAATATATAGTGTAGTTTTGTGTCAATATTGAAAAATATAATATTTTTATTCATTTTTTTTATTATAGTTTCTTATTTTAATTAGTTATAAAATATCCATTGAAATATTTTTGAAAAAAATAAAATCCAATAAAAACTCGAGGCTCCGTTTGTTTGCTGGAAAGTTTTTTTTTTTTTGGAAAGTAGTTTACTTGGAAAGTGAATTATTTTCCGATGTTTGGTAGTGTCATGAAAAATAAGTTGGAAAACACTTTTCAGTGTTTGGTTATGTTATGGAAAATGAACTGGAAAATAGCTTATTAATGTTTAATTTTTTTTCAAGTTTATTAAAATAATGAGGAACGAATCTTACAAATTAAAAGGTTGAACGAGAATGAAATTGAAAAAAAATCTAATTTCATAAATTACCTCAAATAAAATAAATAATAATCAAAGTAATGTAGATCAAATCTAACAGATAAAAAAAATTGAAAGATAATGAAATTAAAATAATAATAATTACAATTTCATAAATTATTTGAAATAAAAAACAATCAAAAGATTGAAAACCAAATTTGATAGATAAAAAATTTCAATTAAAAAAATGATAAGAGAAAAGCAAATGACAATCATAAAAATAAGGACCAAAATTAATATAAAAATCAAATTAAATCAAAATTTAAGGGATGAAATTAAAAAAAAATCAAACAAAATATATATCAATTAAAAGTTTGATGATCAAATTTGATATAATCAACCAATAATATAGTATTTCTAAATTTTTCACAACTTCTGGAAAGTATTTTACGCCCAAAATAAAAGAAAAACATTTTCCTGAAAATCAAGCCAAATTTTTCTTTGACTAGAAGTATTTTTCGTTGACCAACTTTTCTAATAGCAAACAAAAACATAAAAATTTAAAAAGTAATTTTTAAAAATCACTTCCCGACAAATAAACAAACACCCCTCAATAAGTTTTGTGTCGATATTGAAAAATATAATATTTTTATTCAATTTTTTTCTCTTGTAATTTCTTATTTTAATTAGTGATAAAATATCCATTAAAATATTTAAAAATAAAATAAAATCCAAAAAAAACTCAACGAGTTTTGACCACCGAAAGAGGTTGGCACAATTAAAGTCACATCACCGTCACGAGTCCCAACTTGCCATTGGCAGCCAGGAAAGAGCACCGTCATGAACCGACAGCAACGTGTACGCGGTTGCATGATGCATCCTGGCACAGACGTGTCACTTGAGTTTGTTTGCTTAAACAAGTAGATGATAAGATGCTCTTCGTTTCTCCTTCCATTCCCAGAAATCTGGTTCCTTGACGCCCACATACCCTTCACCTCTTTTCCTTTTTCTTTGTTTTTCTCTTAAAAAAATACCGAACTAAACGGATATTATAAAAAAAGACGGGACAAAACGTTGAGGCCCCCATTTCCGATTTTTATCCTGTCAAGTTTATCCGGTTTAGAAACCCACTAGTTTATCCGGTTTAGAAGAACCCACTAGTTTATTGTCGCGCGCTTTCGCTGCAAGCAAGTTGAATTTATAATTTTTAGAATGAAAAACTTTGATATTATCGTTTAGATAATTCAAAAAAAGTTCAACATCATCCTTTATTTAGAAATTATACGAGATCTGATTCGAAGCGATCTTATCCACTAGATTCATTCAAAAAAGAATTCAAAGGAAGAAAAGGTTATATTTATTCTAATAAACTCGTTAAACTCGTAATTTGATTTATGATCTCGGTTGAATTAAGTTTTTTTATTATATTATATAATAAAAAATACAAAAATTAATTAATAATCAATTGAATAATATAAAAAATTAATATTAAAAAATAAAAATTACAAAATTACAAAACAAAAAACCAAATGAACAATGAAAAAAAGCTATGGACCTATTAAAAAGCTGAGGTGGATGTGCATGAGAGAGACTCACGCAACTGGATTTTTTTTTCCCTTGCTATTAATAAGTTGCTTCATGGCCGAATCAGTTTTTTTTTTTATAATATGAAAAAAAACACTAAGAGTGTGGGGAATTTTTTACAATGTTATTAAACCTCAACAAGAAAATAAATTTTGAAATTTCTTGATTTAAATCTTTATCTGACGTGAGTTTCTAGTGAAATTATATAAAAGCTGACTCAATATGAATTGATTTATTTAATAAGTTCAAGGAAAACCTAGATAACCGTTTTTTATTTTTAAAAAAATAATGTTGAATGATAAAATCAAAAAAAAAAATAATAAGGCAAAAAATAAAAGTGAACATCGAGCAACGTCAACCTTTTAAACCCGTAACCCGGGTTATTAGACTGGAAATACCATATACAAAAAAATAATGAAACTCAATCACAGCAAATCTAACGTTGAATGATGTATTATCACTATTACTATCACTATACTATTGTCATTATTATTATTATCATTGCTACTATTATTATCATCATTACAACTATCACTATTACTAATAAGTAAGATCATCATCATCATTATTAGTAGTATTATTATTATCATGATCATTATTATCATTATTATTATCATTATTATTATTGTCAATATTATTGTTGTTGTTATTATTATTATTACTACTAATATTACCGTTATTTTTATTCTTATCACTATTATCATTATTATCATTACTGTTATAATTACTACTATTATTTTAACAAACTATTATTACCATTATTATTGTTATTATTACTATTACTATTATTATTACCAATATTATTATTATTGTTACTACTACTATTATTAATCCTATTAGTATTATTACTATCCATTATTATCATCATTATCACTACTATAATTATTATTACTGTTGTTGTTTGTTGCTGCTATCAATATCACCGTCGCTATCAATATTAATAACATTAATGTTGTTATTGCTGCTACTACTACTAATATCATTATTATCATTTTTATTTTTATTAATATTATTATTATAATTATTACTATTATCACCACAATTATTAATAATACAACCACCATTACCATCATAATATCCTACTAATATTATTATTTGTTACTATTATTATCATCACTATTACCATCACCGTTACTATTAGTAGTATTATTAATATTACTATTACCATCACAATTATTATTATTAATAATAGTATAATCACAATTATTATTATCATTACCACTATTATTATCATAGAAAAAACTACCATTAATACTACAATTATCATCACTGCTAGTAGTTTTATTAGTATTATTATTGGTTTCATTATCATCATCATCATCATTACCAATATTACTACCATAATAAATTATTATTATTATTATTATTATTATCACTATTATTAACATTATTATCATTATTAGTAGTATTATTAATAATATTATTAGTATCATTATCATTGTCATTATTATTATCACTACTACAACTACTATAATTGTCATTATTAATATTATCCCTATCACTATCCCTATTATTATTATTATTATTATTATATAATTAAAGGATTAAATTAAAAACAAATAAAACTTTAATAAAAGAGAAAATGACTAAAATTAAAAATCAAAATCAAAATGATGGATTTTGAAAGAACAACAATAATGAGGGTTGGATTTAGTTTTTTAGGACTAGGAGAGAGAAATTAAAGAAAAACAAATAAAGGGTTATCAACGATAAACTGACCACTTTTAGATGACATGCGTCACCCATAAAAAAAGAGGATATTAAGAAGAAAAAAATGAGACAGCGGAAACATATTTTTAACAACTAAGAGGTGTCGCATGCACCACTCAAAATGCATTAAGCCTTCAACGCGCCAACAATTTTTTCAGTTTAAAAATAATAATTAAATAGTAAGTCTTAACCAAATCAATAATTACCAAAAAAAAAAAAAACTGATATGAAAAGTCACTAATACCTCGATGGCTTAATTTTTTTTAACTCCAAGGTCATACTTGTAATTTTAATGACCAATCTCTGATAGTTGGTATTTTTCGTCCAGTAATTTTTGTTTTTTTTTTTTTAATTTCATCCAAGATTTTAACTACCTGAGGATTTTCATCTATAGCTATAAAATTTTCTTTGTACTTTATTAATTTTGGGTTGGAAGTTAT
>Ga0307517_10014784_pt1 | contig 10446 bp, 5 predicted proteins | sample 23_EM_MG_FD_194515 | JGI IMG/M metagenome (GOLD analysis project Ga0307517, IMG submission 194515) | Populus trichocarpa ectomycorrhiza microbial communities from riparian zone in the Pacific Northwest, United States - 23_EM | ecosystem: Host-associated > Plants > Roots > Unclassified | place...
AAACCCGTTAGTCTGCCATAGATAGAACGATAAGCAAGGCTCACCTCCGATCAAACTACACACGTTTCCCCCTTCGCTTCACATTTGTCTCTTTGGCTTCTTTGTCCTTCTTCACTTGTCCACCGCGGTCGTCCCGTATCCACAGCTCATAACAATAACTGGCTGGTGCCCGGACGCTCTTGGTATGATATTTGCTATTCGTCGATCCCGGTACTCATTCCCGCCTCGTGATCTCGATTTTATGAAATCCGCTGGCTAAGGCAATGCGACACGTCCACATATCGGCAATTTATACACCAAAGGCGCAGACTAATATTTTGAAGAGCGTGCAACTTCCTCTCGGCCTGAAAGCGTTTTAAGCGCTGTACAGACGAGCAAGGGATGAGAATCCAGCAAGTCCGCTGGAATGACACTATCCTTGCTAGGCAATTTCTACCACGAAATTTCTGACAGAGTCAAGGTCTCCTCCCTCTGGCTTTCGCCATCACAACCCATCACTCATACCCTTTTTAGAACCTAGTACCAGAGGCCAATTTCTCCTACGACTTTTGCATCTGCGTCTGCTCCCCCACGCATGCTGGCGCAGCAAAAATACAGCTACAATGGACTAGAAGGCAGTGGTTGCGACTATGCTAGCGAGAGTCAGGAATGATACTCCATCTTGGACAAAGCATTCTACCTATGGAACGGCCTAGCTTCAGTAGTCGATCCAAAATCAGGCAGGAGGCAGAAAATCTCCATCGAGGCGCAGAAATTCGTAGAACGGAAAAAGCAAACTACCACTTCCGTCAGCCAACCCTCGCTCCACGGCCCCTAGAGTCAGTGTTCGTAACGGGGCTGTCCGTCCTGTTAAAACTCACGAAGGTTCCATACCTGATCGATAGTCGGAACACTGATGCGACATGGCTGAGGGGAATCGGGTTTGATAACGGTTGCACTATGAGCTTGTATGGTATCAGCGGAGGAATGATATGTTTGGTTGAGACGTTAGCTTAACGAGGAACGTTTAGGAAGTTTTAGAAATTGGCACTAGGGAAGACTAGTGGTTAGTGGCTGAGATTTACCAGGAGTTGGAATGAATATGGATCAGACTATGAAGGATAGGAAACAACCGGTGGTATCAGGACTGTGCAGGATCACAGAAGCTTGAAGAAGTAATGTTAGAGGATGGGACGAAATGGATGGAGATAGGGGAAAGAAGTTTCGGGAAACTTCTAAGGAGTTGGATGGTATGGGAAGATAGGAGAGAAGAGCGGAGCATGTTGTGGAAGAAAGGTTCTTTCTGTAAACACAAGATTGTGTATATATAGGACACGTCCGGAGACGCAGAAAAGAATTAGAATCCCAAGAAACTCTCAACTCATCATAGCTCAAACCTTTTTACGTCCGTCCTGGGCCAGGGCGAGGACGGACAACATTGTGTAGTCCCCCACCGCCCCCAACCGTCGCCTGTTGTCCCCTGTCGTCATTCGGCGTCTTCAGCTGTTTTCCGATATTTTCCGCTGTTTTCCGCAGTCCCCTGCCGTCCCCCACCGTCCCCGGACGCCTTATGTATCGTAGTTACCTGCCGCCCCCTGGCAGAAGTTGTCTCAGGACGTGGGGCTCGCCGTCCTTGCTAATGACAGCCGTCCTGGGAATTCAAGGACGCGGACGGACTACATTTTGCCGTCCCGTCTCGTCCGGGGGTCCCGAACGGCTGAGAACACTGCCTAGAGTTCTACCGGCATAACCCGGACTAGATCGTGCCTTGTGCCCACTGCAAGGAAAATTACCTAGAGGAGCTATCCATCCGACGCCCGAGCTCCTTCATTCACTAGGACACCCCAATTACCACGGACTCCCTCTCACACAAGATCTATTTCTGGTTCAACGCGCCGACAAATTTCTTCAGGGACACCACACACTCAAATTGTCCCCCCCCCTTCAATCTCCTTCCGGCCTGCAAACACATATGATAGGCAAGGACATCCCCTGTTTCCACGCGGTCTACGTATTGGATAAACTCGTGAGCCTAGGAACCCATAGTGACTCGCTCAGGACTCAAGTAGAGTTGGCCAAATGGCTGCACAGGATTATCAACCACTTACCACGAAGATCACGTGATTTGTTTCGCATGCGGCTGTATGAGTAACGTTAGCTGCTATGAAGGTAGGCTTTCACGTGCTTGGCTGGTCCTAAAATGATTTCCCGCTCGTGTGGGACATCGACCTCATTTACCGTATGTCATTCTAACTTCCCATTCCCAATTGGGCAACACGCCTCGCTCTTGCCTACATTCTTCACCGTATCATACCAGACGACGAAAGTGGGTATTTGGTGGGCAAAAAGTAAATCGTCCGGGTTAGGGTTGTGGAAATCACAGGTAATTGATCACTATTCATCACTAGGCAAGTTCCGTCGGGCAGACTGAACTACGGTCGCACCTCGCTCTCCCGGGTGGACAAAAACAGTCCCAGGTAGAAATTCGTTACCCGGTCGGTGGCACACACGTTTGCACCCACTCACACCCTCTCATACATTTTCCCGCTTGTGTCCACCCCAACCCCTCTCACAAGTCCCATTGTATCACCTATTTCTCTTTCTACATCATTAACTAGTGCTATCGTGAGGGGACAACGCCCAAGTTGCCGCTTCTTGGGGCCGGCCCTCCGCCCCATACCCCACCCAGACAGAGCGCTCAAGCTGTCGATGCTCGTCCCGTAACCGTAAGAATTCTAACTTGTTCGCTCACTTCTCTGGAGAGGCTAACAGGTGCAGGTTGGTTTGACGAGGGCGGTGGTAATGTTCCCATCGAAGCTGGGGGGACAGGGCCGGGCTAGGTTAGAAGTTTGGAGAAAGTGCAACTCCAATAAGGTAGGGTCTTTTCTCGCAATTGCTTTAGAATTTGACTGCTAACTGGTTGTAATGGCAATACCTAGTGTTCCCAAGCGTCCAGTCCGTCCGCCTTTGGCCTAGGACGGGACGGACGCAAAGTTTGAGGCCTTTGCCCGGGACGGACGACAAATTGTAGTCCGTCCTGATCAATGCCCGGGACGGACGGCCGGGCCCTATAGGTGACGCCCGTCAATTCAAAAGACGGCCGAGCCCTACCGGGAGTTACCATTTCTAGTAAGACTATAGGGCCCTGCCGTCAACCTACAGTCCTACACTGAATATCGAGGACAGACGCCTTGCCCGGTCGTCCATACCAACCCTGCCCGGGACGGACGGGACTATTGGACTCCAGGGCCCTGCAGTCCGCCCGGGACGGTTGGGAACACTGGCAATACCAAGAGCAACACAAAAAGCGGAAGGCAGGCAATCACGAGACGGCCGAACAGACTGCCCACAACAACCCGAGGCGAGTTAAGAAAGTCCGATTGACCAAGGAGCTAGAACCGACAGTCTCTCCAGATAGTGCCCAACCGTGCGATACGGTGCTGGGCCAGCTGGGCCGGAGAGTTATTCAAGGGGTCGAAATTATCGACATCAAAGAGGGAACAGGTCTAACCGCGAGAAATGGATGGCGGGTCTGTATTCACCATGTTGGAAAGTTGCCCGATGGCACCATCTTCAATGACAGCACCGGGGGCAAGCCATATACCTTCATCATGGGGGCAGGGGAGGTTATCAAGGGGTGGGAGGTCGGGATGGAAGGAATATGGTAGGGGGGGAGCGGTGGCTCAATATTCCGCCCGCCATGTGCTATGGAGACGAGAATTATCTTTCTGGTATGCCGGAGGGTACCAACTGGCAGTATAATAGTATGATTCTTTCTTCAAATATTCCCTAAACGGCCGCTGCTAATTCTTTTGCCAAATTCTGCAAATAGTTAAACACGGCTACGCGAAATAGTGTCCGAGTGTAGGGTGGGGGGAGGGGCGTGCCTAGGAAAATTACTAGGCTCTGAATGTGTACATTAATACAACTTTCTTCAACTAAATATTGAACAATTTATTGGATGGTTAGGCGCAGTGGATCCAATCCCAAGTTACAGAACGGCACAAAACTTGTATTGATATGAACAACGATTATGGGCAAAAGATATCAGAGAACAATAAAGTGTAAAGAGACGGTATGCAAGAACGAACGACTTTGACAAGACAAGCGAAGACCGTAGAACCGTGAGCGAAAGATGCGATGAGTATGAGATGAACTACGAAAACGAACAAGGGGAAAAACAGGGTGCCTTATATGCTTATCTGCAGAGAACCTTCTTCCCCGGCATGCTTCCTGCGCATGCCGGATTCTTCTCCCACTTTCCATCTCTAGGTTGTCCTTCTGTTTCGCTTTGCGAAGAGACTTCCGAGGTAAGAGCTGCTTGTCCAAGGGAACAGTTATGCCGGATGCCTCGGATCGAGTTGATGGCTGTGGGTTTGGTACATGTTCGGCTATTGACTGTTGTTTGTGTTTCAGTGTCTGGCGATCGGTGTTTGACAGTGTTGTATCAGGTATGCAGAGTGGTTGGATTGAATCGTAGGAAGCTAACAGTGGTGGAACGCTGTCGAAGTAACCATCTAGTTAACAGTAGCGTAGATGCGTTTCGCCTTATTCGGGAACGAAAGAATATATGTGGTGAGCAGCCCAAAATTAGAATTCTCCAACACTAAACACTCCTGTCCAAGGAACTATGCTACCTAACCCACGTATCCCCAAACCTCCACAACTTCATCAATCCTACTTCAGAATGTCTATTATTGGAACAGGATTAAGTGTAAACGGTCGGAGGAGACCAGATGGGGTACTCAAAGATCTCACTTCTTGTTGAAAGTCACCGGCGATCACTACACAGAAGGAGATGTTTCCGTTGTACATTTCCTAACTTGATAGTATATCTGTAGTAATTTCATTTGTCAGTTTTCAATCAAGATGAGGAACGAACCTATTGGGAATGGCACATATGGCGGGAAGCTATCGGGGGGTAATGCGAAGGATGGATCGGAATACAGAGCGGAAGGGTGTGCAAAAGAGCTTGTTGTTTGCCAATGTTTGAAACGATTTCTGTGACTGGCAGTGATTGGAAAACCTCATTGTATTGTCTATATAAAGCCTGTGTTCTGTTGGAGAGGGAATATGCGGGGAGGATATGTTTCCGGAAAAATATACAGCAGTTTACATCTTCACTTCTTTATCATTCATGAGTCAAGCCCCGTCTTCCTCGATGCAAATTTCGTTACAAGACTAGTGTCGAATCCACGACGATCCTGGCGGGATAAGAGTATCGTTCCGAATGGTCCGGCCGGTCAAGTGATGAGGACAGGACCGGTTGGTCGGTGTCAATTGGTGTTAACGACTAGACCAGCTTAGTTCGAGTGGTTCTGTCTGGTCCTGGCCTGGTCCCAGACCAGCCTCGATAACAGCATTGCATAAACAAGCAGGATGTCGAAACGCGGCAAGCGACAGGGGTTGTGACAATATTTATCTTTCTTTTATTAGCATAGAAGTCGGTGAAAGAGTCGGGGAGGAGTGTAAACACGGTGGATGTACGAATGCGATGAGTAATAGAAGCTATGATCTTTGCATTTCGCTTTTTAGTGTGGAAGTTGGTGAAAAAGCGAGGGAAGGCTGAAAAAGGTGGAGGATTTACGGATACTATAAGCAATGGGAATTACGACAACAGCCCTTTTTGATGTTAGCTTCGAGGTCAGGGCAAGGTTCCAAAAGGTCTGAGAATGGACTAGTCTGGACTGCACTGCCTAGTCATGGTCAAGTGTGGTCAGAAGTCATAAACCAAACCACCAGCACTGTTAATGGCAAGAGAACTGACTAGACTAGACAAGGTCAGACTACCCAAGTCGAGTGATATTCCATGCGGTAACTTCGGTTAGTGGATAGAGACTAGTACTTGGCATGATTAGGCTCCAGCATAAAGTTTGGGTGTACTCAGGCATGATTTATGCTCAAACATGGTCAGATTGTCTTTTTGATCATGATGATAGATATTTACCTTTCATGTGGCAGGTGTTTCTTTGATTTAGTCTTGATTAGTGTTCGTTACGGTGCGGAGTAAGGCAGGTTTCCACTTTGTAAATCCGCCATTACACCAGGCCGGGGTCAACTCTTTGCCAGTCCGCCCGGCCACATATGATATGGGCCCCGGGCGGTCTATGGGCCGCGCCGGGTGTTTAACACACCCCGCTGATTGCCTACACAGCCCCCGACTTCTCATCCTACACACTATCCCCTGTGCCGGTCCTAGTGGTCGTTAAGGGGACGGGCGGGCCGGATTGCCACTCGACAGGCCCCGCCCTTGCACGGAGCCGGGGGGGGGGATCTTTTGGGTAATCCCTGCCCCGCCCCTGTCCGGGGACCTCCCACACTCATTCCGTGGACCGGGTCCCATTTGTTACCACCTATTTGTAACGGGAACCCGTCTCAGGTATGAGTGGGGAGGGTGCCTGAGCGGGGACAGGGGCAGTGAATGCGGAAAAAGGCACCCTGCCCCAGGGGGTTTAGCATTGTGGGGACGGGAAAAGGGTGGGGCGCCCGCGTTTTCAGAGCACCCTCCGCACCACAACAAACTCCAGCAGGGCTCAACTTATTCCCTTGTGTAATATTCTGTGACTAACGAAATGGCATGTTGAAATCTAGCGGGTGTTTGGCCTCTTATTCCTGATCTGAAATCAGAAATTGGGATGAGATTTGGTGGGCCAACCACCCCCTAATTATTTTGTATGTCTAGTATGATGATTCTACTATTAGGATATTCCATATAGTAATCTGCCAACTATCTCAAAAGATAGGATTTGAATATTAAGCTCACATTATTGTTAGGATTTGGGCTTCTAGTTTCAGATAAATAGTGCGTAGAAATCGCTCTTAGTATGTGGTTGTGGGCGTATATTTAGTGTGGGTTACGGGGCCTCCGGGGCAACGAAGGATCCTGGCCGTGTTTTCCCAAGTGTCCCTGCCGCTGCCGGTGGCCTCCCCTGACGAACAGGTGGGACCCCGTTAAAACACAGGGGGAGAAACAGGGCCCCATTCAGGGAGTGAGCGGGACTCCCCCTGGCCCGTTGTTTGGTTGGGGCCTGGCGAGTGAAAACCTGCCCACCCCACGCCGTAAGGAACTCTACAGATAATCTAAGTATGTTTCTAAGTACTTCTAATGATATGATTCCGGTTACATAACTCTATCCATATAGTTGTATAGTTATGCATGAACGATTCTTATCTTACTAAGGATATGGTCTCCGGCTTATCGTTTCCTAATCTCATTCTGGGTCTATGCCATTGGGCTGATGGCTTTGGGCATTAAGATGTGGGCCTTTCATTCAAGTTCTAAGACTATTGGTTTAGGCGCCACGTCTCACAAGCCTTGCAAGCCATCCACCCAAATACCAGGCACTATTTGAATCTGGTCTCAGGTTCAGGCAATGACTGACCCTAAACTTGCAGACAGTTGGTTAAACTGAGCGCTCACGATGGTGTATAGAAAGCTATGGCTTTAGGTGAATCTCTTTGGCATATGGGTTTTGGGCGTATGGCTTTGGGCGAATGGTTTTGGGGGTATGGCTTTCAGTGTATGGTTGGGCTTTGGGCAAATGGTTTTGGGCGCAGGGTTTTGGGAGCCTGGTTTTGGACGCATGGTTTTGGGCCTATAGTTTTGGGCATGTGGTTTGGAGGTATGATGTTAGGAGCACAGCCTTGCAAACAAGAGCAGGCCAAGCTCAGAAGTATATACCCGTACTAAATAGAAAAATCAAGGATTAGGAACATTATTATACATTCAGATGCATGCGCAACTTCTGGCACCATTGAGGCATCCTATTGAACTCCCACAATTGCTTTCCGGTCTTCTCCACATATGTATCGTGCACTGCTTGATGTGTAAAGTGGACAACAGTAGACCAATTTCCGACAAAACAGCAAATATAATGTTACACTGAACAAGAATGCATGAAAATAATGGAACGTAGAGAATATATCTTAGTCAATCATTGGAATTGGATAAGATGGGCAGGAGTCTCTACCTACCAGGGGTACAATCAATCTTCACTCCAAGCTCAGGAAAGTAGGCTTCGCCACCCTCAAAGTCGCTCAATACTCCCATCACATTCCACCCATGGCATACGTGCTCCAGATCCTTATGGTTATCAGTATTTGCGTTGATGAGAACTGAGCGGGAAGTCCATATTCCCAATGCCTCGTCAACATTGTGAGCTTTCCCATCATAACTTGTGTCATAGACTGCTGTGTATTTGGAATGCTCCTCAGGGAGGAAAGTTACAAATAGGGCCTTAACAGTTTGAGTGAATGGTAAAAGGTGTTGGCTGAATTCCTTTCGTGTTTGAATTACTGATTTGGTATTATATGAGTGGGCTTGCTCAGGCGTGTAACAGGTTTATTCCTGTCTAACGAAAATACAATAGGACCGGCGGTAGACCTGCTAGCGCTGGTGCTAAGGGAGGCTTCAAGGGACCGGAGGTAAGAGATAATAGTTGAAGGAGAAATAGAACTCAGGGATTGCCGTTCAACCAAGTGTATTCTTAGACTGAAGGTCTGTCGAAGTCTGCTGTCTCCTGCTAGCCAGGAGACTGGTTTAAATACAAAATCCCAAGAGCGATAGCCTTCTTGCAATCACGATCATTACCAGTAGCTGCGCACATACCGCAATCCTGTAATCCTGCAAGACCAAAGAAAGAAACAAACAATGCTCAGCCCTCGCCAGTGTTACATGACCATTCCATACCCGGAATCCTAAATATACAGTTCCAACAAAGCAAACTAAACATAGCAATACGATAGCATAGGCTATCTGACTCAGAGGCAGTGGCGGAGCGGAAATCAAATCAAATAAACCAAATATAAATCAACTAAACATAGGAGATCCTGCACTGCCCGCTCCTGTGTACTGTTACCGGAACATGTACACCTGTTACATTCCCTTATTCTGAAAAATCAACAATCATTCCAAAGTCTTCGCTGCCCTCAGTGCTCTCATCGGTGTGCCATAGGAGGCTGTCGTCATCTGTGGGGAAATAGTCCTGCTCAGAGCTGCTAGAATCGTATTCCTCATATCATAGGGTTCCCAGAAGTCATCTGGGCAATCGTTTGCAGTCCAGGGTGTAGAGGAAACTTCCATGGGTTCCCAGGAAGCTTGAATGTAGTGCGAGGTGATCTGGGGCGTTGGTTCTGCTGGGTGGTTCGCCTCCCAGTATTCCTGTATGAGTTGCAGGGAGTGGTCGAGGTTCTCGATAGGTTCCCGGGAGTCGTCTGCTCGTTCATAGCCTTTCCAGTGGACCACGAATTCAGACATGTTGTTCTGGCGGCGGTTGTCGAGTATTTGATCTGCTTCCCATTCTTCTGCATTGTCGATTAGGATGGGTGCTGGCTTGTCCATTCAGCGGGACTTGAATCTATCGGGATCGTTCTCTCTATACTCTTTAAGGGACGAGATGTGGAAGTAGGGTTTCTGGCTGGCCATTCTGGGCGGGAAGTGTAGTTTGTAGTTGTCTGTGTCAGGTAAATGTTCTAGGACCTTGAAAGGTCCGAACCAGCGTGGGTCTAGCTTCTTGGATCGTCCAGGGGAAGAGGTATAAGGGCGGCCTCTAACAAGAACTCTGCTGCCATTCTTGAAGGGTTCCGTTAGGGATTTGTGGCGTTTGTCAGCCTGGACAGTCTGGCGGAAGGTAGCATGCTTTCTGGCCATGTCTACTTCCATTCTTGTTGCTTCATGGGCGTTTAAGATATCGTCCACAGCTGGTACCTTGCTGGCGGATCTCTGGACAGGGTTGAATATCTTCCAGGGACGTCCATAGAGGGCATGGTATGGCGAGATGCCTAGAGATTCATGGGGGGCGCCGTTCATGGCTGCTGCAATAGCGGGGAGGGCGCCGGACCAGTTGTTTTGTCTGGGGTTAACGAAGTTCCTCATTAGCTGTTTGAGGGTACGGATCCTTCGCTCAACCTGGCCATTCGTTTGGTGGTGGTATTGGGTCGCCATCCAGACCTGGATACCAAGGGACTTCATCATTTGTGACCAAAACTTAGAGGTAAAGCGAGAGTCCTGGTCAAGGACAATGCTGAGAGGGAGGCCATGGACGTCGAAGATTGTGCTGTTAAGCTTCTTGAAGATCTTCTCAGAGGTGGCCGCGTCCTTGAGGGGGATGAGATGTGTGTAGGAGGTAAAGCGGTCCATAATGACCATGATAGATGTGTAGCCATCGGATTTGTTAAAAGGTCCGGCGAAGTCTATGGCTAGGGATTGGTAGGCTTCGTCGGGGTCAGGGAGGGTAAGGGATCGTCCATAGGGCAGGGTGGTGGGCTCGTTGTTAATCTGGCACTTATCGCATGACCGACAGTAGAGGACAAAGTCCTGGCGCATCTGTGGCCACCAGAAGAAGCAAGCCGCATAGGAGTAGCATTTGTAAGCTGAGAAATGTCCGAGGCCTTCATGGACAGTCTTGAGGATGAAATCCCGTAGGGATACCCCCTTCTCAAGAGGTCCTACCGGTATATAAAGGTTTT
>Ga0307517_10014785_pt1 | contig 10446 bp, 14 predicted proteins | sample 23_EM_MG_FD_194515 | JGI IMG/M metagenome (GOLD analysis project Ga0307517, IMG submission 194515) | Populus trichocarpa ectomycorrhiza microbial communities from riparian zone in the Pacific Northwest, United States - 23_EM | ecosystem: Host-associated > Plants > Roots > Unclassified | place...
CAGTAACAGTTGGACAATAACAGTCCAAATGTTTGTTGATGAGCAATTTTGACTGTCTTAGAGGAAGAAGTGGGTTGTCCTTCCTTCAGAGAACTTGTAGCCTCATGTCTTAGCTTTCCAACGAGACTAATCTCGCTTGAATCAGAGTTCTATAATTCAGATATAGTTAAAAATCTGAGGAGAGGTCAGACAGTAACAGTTCAAAAACGAGACAGTAACAGTTGGACAATAACAGTCCAAATGTTTGTTGATGAGCAATTTTGACTGTCTTAGAGGAAGAAGTGGGTTGTCCTTCCTTCAGAGAACTTGTAGCCTCATGTCTTAGCTTTCCAACGAGACCAATCTCGCTTGAAACAGAGTTCTATTACTCTAGATATAGTTAAAAATTTGAGGAGAGGTCGGACAGTAATAGTTCAAATGTATGTGTATTCAAAGGGAAAGGTTGTTGTGTGAATTGCCAAGTGATGAAATTATCACTAATAAAGGAAATATGAGAAGTGTGATTTGAGGCGTAAACTAGCATACATTTAGTGTATGTTAGGATCCCGGGTAAGGGAATCGCCATGTTTGGACTAACATACATTTAGTGTATGTTAGGATCCCGGATAAGGGGATCAAACATGTATTAACTAGCATACATTTAGTGTATGTTAGGATCCCGGGTAAGGGGATCACCTTGCATCGACTCCTATGAGGTGATGATGATGATACAAGTGAAATTGGTATCGGTAATGTGTTAAACAAAAATAATCATGTTTGATCTTATAAAGTCTAGAATGGAGGTTAATAGTGGAAGAGGGAACGGTTATTAATAGTTGAATAAGGAAGAGATTCTAATGAAAACTAGAAGGGAGAAGTGAACAAAATATGAATGCATGTTACCCTGTTGAAATTGTTAGATATTCATGTTGTTATATTTATTGTGATATTCACCTTTCAATAATATGTATTTTGTTTCAGGATCATCACATGCACGACAGGAGTAGATCCTAGTTTATGTTCCCTTCTTATAATTTAGGTTCTAGGAAGTATACCCTTGTATTTTATAAACATGAAAATGTTTGTATAACTTAATTTGTATAATTAATGTTTAAACTTGATTGAATGAACTTAACTCTGTAGTTCATATAACCATATTTCATGTCTATGTATTTATATATTTTTTTATCCATCCATAATGATATTTTGTTATATAATGTATACCATAAATATTATGGTTGATAGGTGTGAGAATATTTGTGGAATTGAAACCTAGGATGATTGGGTCGAGATTAAGTTATGATATGCGAGTTATTAGAATTGTAAACAGGTTACATGTCGATAACTTGGGACCTTCCGGTAAAGGGGGGACACTGTTGAAATTTTGGTAGATTTTAATACGAAAACCATGTATATATATTCATTACTCTGTTTTTCGGTTGACATGAGATTGTTGTTTCTATCCCGGAATGGGGGATGTTACACCATTTCTCTTTTTTTTTAGGAAAATAGTTATTGAAGTACTTAAATGTAAACTGTCTATTTAAGGGAGGACTATTTTGTAAAATAGAGACTAGGGTTTTCTAGGATATAAAAAGAATGAGAGAAGAGAAGGGAGGAGAAGCCAACCAAGAGAGAAAAAAAGGCTCCTTCTCCTCCACAAACCCGAAATCATGTTTTCTTCTTTCTTTTTGATTAGTTATTCAACAAACATGCAAGGCTAAACTCTTTTTCTTGGTTGCAAGGATACAGAAGCCTTCAGATTTCAAGAACTGTGAGATTTATTCTACCTTTTCTTTTCAATTTATATGGTGAATGAATATGTTTACTCTCCTATGCTTATTTTCTATGATTGTTTATTTTAATTGCTAGAGCGGACTCTAAGTTATTATTGTGAACAATCTATTGCTAAGTTTGCTATCAAAATCGGAGTTGTGGTATATGAACTTGCGAAGCAACTAAGTTTAATAATTGTGGTGGATTTACGTTATTAATTTTAGGAAGAACATTCAATCAAATCAAACATAGACTGCAGACAGTTATGTTCTCTTGATTAATCAACTTATCCAGTTCTTAAGGCTATCATTGAATTAAATTTCTTGTGCAGACACTGTGGTTGTTTGATGGTTAGGGTTAGTTATATGACAGATCCGTTAACTAACCAATGTAAAGAAGATATAAATATTCAGAATATAAATTGATGTTTCGTTTCCATGATCAGTTTTGATTTCTGTAGGTGGACGTTTACTTGTGAGCAATGTTTGTTCTCTTGATAATTTTTTGATTTTATTTAATTTCGCTTGATAGTTTTCTGTTTTCTTTTGCTTTAGCTTAGATAACGTCCAAACCCCCCCCAAATTGCGTATCATCTAGCATAAAAATCTAACTTGAACCTTCCTCGTGGGATCAACCCCTTGTTTGCTCTATACTATCTTGTGTGTTATGTTTTAAGTTAGGGTAATTAATTTGTGCGACCGCGACATCGCAACAAATTTTGACGCCGTTGCCGGGGAAGTAATTTTAGTTGATTCTTGTGCTGTTATTTTTATTTGCTGTGATTTTTATTTATTTTTTTTGAAAAAAAAAGAAACAAAATTTTTGCTTGCTGCAGTACTGTTCATTTACGGTTGCGGTACTGTTCATAACAAATTTTTTGGTGGAATTAGGTATCGGCCTTTTGTTTCCTAAAGGGAAACGATGTTCTGAACATAACTAGAGCCTTCGGCCGCTAGCCCTACCCTATCGGGCCAAATTCTGCTGTTTTACAGGGTTTCCAGGCACTTTTAGTTTTATAGCGTAGGATTTTCATTCAAATTACATTGTTTTCAATGTCGTGTGTGGCTGATTTCTTTTGAGTTTTCTTGATGATTTATGCCTGTAACCTGTTCTACTAATCAGAGTCAAGTGCAGGTGGATCTCGAAATAGAAAATACTTTACGCATGTTACGAAAGGAAGCTCGCGTCAACACCATGGTTGTTGCACGACAACAGACACTCAAGGAGCTCGCTACTCCTAACGTGGAGAACCAACCATTGTGCATAAACATTGACAATAATGTCAACTTCGAGCTCAAGTCTGGTTTTATACACTTGCTCCCAACATTCAATGGACTTGCCAGAGAAGATCCTCATACTCATCTCAAGAAGTTTCACATGGTTTGCGTTGGCATAAAACCGAACGGAGTTGATGAAGAATAGGTTAAGTTGAAAGCTTTCTCTTTCTCTTCAAAGGCATGACTTTTCTCTATTAACCTGGAATGGCATGAAGAAGATTTTTCTTGAAAAGTATTTCCTAGCATCTCGAGTTGCAACATAAGAAAAGAAATATGTGAGATTCAACAATCTCATGGGGAGACACTCTCCGAGTATTGGGAAAGATTTGAGCAACTGTGCATTCAATGCCCTCATCATCACATACTCGATCAACTGCTCATTCAATATTTCTATGAAGGACTGATGCCTACTGACTGCAGTATCATTGATGTGGCAAGTGGAGGGGCATTGGTGGATAAGACACCAGTGGCTGCACACCATTTGATCTCAAATATGACAGCCAACTCGAAATAATTTGGCACCCGTGGAGACTTCACAAACAAACGAGTAAATGAGGTAAGTATTTCTAACCTTGAAAATAAAGTTAATGATCTTACTTCTCTTGTGCGTTTTTTGGCTTGTGGAAATGTACAGCAGGTGAAAGTCTGTAGCATATGCTCCTTACAAGGACATACCTCAGATATGTGGCCAACAATGCAAAAAGATTACATTGAACATGCTCATGCAGTTGATGGAGGATTCAACGGATAGCCCTAGCGTAAATATGATCCCTTTTCCAACACGTACAATCCCGGATGGAGAGATCATCCCAACTTACATTATGGGAACCAGCCTCAACAAGGCAATCAAGGCCGACAGTTCCATCCTCATGGATTTCAATCCCAACAGAATTATCAAGCAAGACAACCCCCTCCATTCATAAACTCCAATGTTATGGGGTCGTCATGCAATGATGATCTTCGTGAGATGATGAAAACTTTAGCTTCTAACATTGTGACCTTGCAACAAAATATCATGTCTTTTCAACAGGAAACAAGGTCAAGTATTCACAACTTGGAGAAGCAAATGTGGCAAATAGCTTCAAGTGTAGGGAAATTGAAAGCATAAATGAATGGAAAATTACCCTCCCAAGCATTGAATCCATAAGAGAATGTTAATGCGATCATGCTGCGAAGTGGGAAAGAACTTGAAGAGCAAAGGTCGAAACAAATTAAGATGGAGGAAGAAGAGGAGATAGAAACCGAATTGAGTATAAAGAAGAAACATCATTCTCCTTCCTGAACTGAAACAACGACCATTACTCAGAAGGTAAGTCCTCACTCAATAAATTCCAATTTTAAAACAATTCCACCCTTTCCTGTGAGTTCTTCTAGGTCTAACAAAGAGGACAAAGAAAAAGAGATTTTAGAGGTTTTCAAGAAAGTGGAACTTAACATTTATTTGATTGATGCTATCAAGCAAATTTCCAAGTATGCCAAATTCTTGAAGGAGTTGTGTACTACCAAGAGAGCCTACAAGCTAAAAGCCATGAAATGGTAAGTATGGGTGAAGTTGTATCTGCTGTTGTTCAAAAGAATATGACTTTGAAGCAAAAAGACTCAGGTGCCTTTACTATCCCATGTGTTATTGGTAATGCTAGTTTTAAAAAGGCTTTATGTGATTTAAGTGCATCCATTAGTGTTATGCCTAAACATGTTTATAGTCTGGAGCCTTTGAATAAAACTAGTATTGTAATACAATTTGCGGATCGTAGTTTTGTTTATCCACTTGGTGTGATAGAAGATGTCCTAGTCAAGATTGATAGTTTGGTTATTCTATGCGACTTTTATATTCTTGATATGGAACATGACTCTTGTGATTCATCAAACAACACTCCTATATTGTTTTAGAGACCATTCTTGAAAACTGCCAATACAAAGATTGATTGTGGTAAGGATACTTTGTCTATGGAGGTAAGAGATGAAAAAATTGAATTTAATTTTCATGATGCAATGAAATATCCTTACAACAATGTTTATTCTATCAAATTCTATGACCAAGTTCATAAGTGTGTGCAACAAGTTTTTGATTTTGACTGTGAGAACGGATTAAGTGTGGCTTTGAGTTATGACTATGATTTACCGCGATAAAAGACATGAAGAGGTATATATGTGTTCCCCAAAATGCGCACGAATCAACATTGGCTTTGCAAGCTTTGCAAACTAACCTCCATAATACAAGGGTCATTTACCCCATCACGGATAGTAAATGCGTGGCGCCTATCCTTTTGGTACCCAAAAAGACTGGAATCACATTGGAAGAGATGCAAAATGATGCTTATGAGAATGCAAAGATTTACAAAGAAAAGACTAAAGTCTTCATGACCGAATGATTACAAGAAAAGAGTTTAATGTTGGAGACAAAGTCTTTCTTTATCATTCACGTTTGAAATTTTTTCCTGGAAAGTTGCGCTCTTGTTGGATTGGACCCTTTGTTGTTTCTAATGTTTTTTAGAATGCTCTACTTCTTTTGGTTTTAACCTTTTCTTTTCCTTTTTTTTACCTCACCTTAACTTTAGCCCCATTACAACCAAAAAGTAAGACCTTTTGATTTATGCATTGCTTGTAATATGTTAGTAATGAAGATGAGATTGAAGAGCAAGTTTATGGTAGAATATATTCATTGATTGAATTTGAGAGATTTAAACACAAAAGCCCTAAATACATGAGTGTTGGAGTGTATATCAATGAGAGGACCTATCACTTTGGCATGACATATATTTCATTTAAATCTCAACGATCAATTGAGTTTTGAAGTTTGCATGTAAATGAATTCATGAAAATCTGTACTCTTTATCCTTCTTGATTGTATTCTTGTTTATAATGCATATATTCTTGGACATTGATGGGAGATTAGAAGATTAATCATAGTGATTTAATTTAATTTATTTTCAATTTGATTTTATCTATCCTTTCTCGAGGACGAGCAAGAGTTAAGTGTAGGGGTATTTGATGCAACCATATTATTCAATAGTTTCACCCATATTTAACTAGTATTTTGCCTATGCTTTATATATAAAATGCCTTGATATTCTTTGTTTTATGTTTTGAAGGCACTTTTGGATGAAAGATGCAAAAAGGAGTAAATTGGAGGTAATTGGCAGATTAGACCTTCAGTCGATGTTTTGTGCAGAGCGTGAGCTCTAGAGGTCGAAATAAAGTGATTCTAGTGGCATTAAAAATGTAACTTCCATACCTTTTTGTACATCAAAGGCAAGAAAATAAAATAAGGAAGAGCATGGAAATTGCAGCCTTCAAAGTCAAATCTCGCAATCTGCCAGTGTTGATCTTCGACCATTCCGACTTGAATATCTTGACCTAAAGAAGTCAATTGGATGCAAACTCAATTTTGCTAGATTCCTGACTCAAATACCTATCAACGATCCAAATTTCAGCCAAAAAAGATGTCATATGAGGGAGATATTAGTTTTCAATATGACAACTGAATTCTGCCAGCAAACAGGTTTCATGAAGAAACGGGTCCAAATTACGTTCCGAAGCATCTAAACCGACATGCAAGTTTTTATTTCAGTAATTTAACTTGTCTAAGTCAAAGCTTGAAGATTTTATGCAAGGTTATTTCTCTTTTTTTAGGAAAATAGTTATTGAAGTACTTAAATGTAAATTGTCTACTTAAGGAAGGACTATTTTGTAAAATAGAGACTAGGGTTTTCTAGGATATAAAAAGAATGAGAGAAGAGAAGGGAGGAGAAGCCAACCAAGAGAGAAAAAACGCCCCTTCTCCTCCACAAACCCGAAATCATGTTTTCTTCTTTCTTTTTGATTAGTTGTTCATCAAACATGCAAGGCTAAACTCTTTTTCTTAGTTGCAAGGATACATAAACCTTCAGATTTCAAGAACTGTGAGATTTATTCTGCCTTTTCTTTTCAGTTTATATGGTGAATGAATATGTTTACTCTCCTATGCTGATTTCCTATGATTGTTTATTTTAATTGCTAGAGCGGACTCTAGGTTATTATTGTGAACAATCTATTGCTAAGTTTGCTATCAAAACCGGAGTTGTGGTATATGAACTTGCGAAGCAAATGAGTTTAATAATTGTGGCGGATCTACGTTATTAATTTTAGGAAGAACATTCAATCAAATCAAACATAGACTGTGGACAGTTATGTTTTCTTGATTAATCAACTTATCCAGTTCGTAAGGCTGCCATTGAATTAAATTACTTGTGCGGACACTGTGGTTGTTTGATGGTTAGGGTTAGTTATATTGCAGATCCGTATACTAACCAATGTAAAGAAGAGATAAATATTCAGAATATAAATTGATGTTTCGTTTCCATGATCAGTTCTGATTTTTGTAGGTGGACGTTTACTTGTGACCAAGGTTTGTTCTCTTGATAATTTTCTGATTTTATTTAATTTTGCTTGATAGTTTTCTATTTTCTTTTGCTTTAACATAGATAATGTCCAAACCCCCCCAAATTGCATATCATTTAGCATAAAAATCTAACTTGAACCTTTCTCGTGGGATCGACCCCTTGCTTGCTCTATATTATCTTGTGTGTTGTGTTTTAAACTAGGATAATTAATTTGTGCCACCACGACATCGCAACAATTTATTTTTTCATTTCTCTTCTTAGCTTCACTCGTAACCACATTAAGGTAAGATTTTTTCTTCTTCTTTTTTGTTTTTTCTTTTTGCATTATATTTGTTTTTTATTTGATTTTTACATTTTTTTTGTTCTTAATAATTGTATGAATGTTGTTGTAGGATTTTGTTTTCATATGAGATCAATTTTGTTGGATTTTGTTTTTCAATTTTGTTATTTAATTTCAATTAAATTATTTTATTTGTTGCTAGATTATAGGTTCTGAAATAGGTTTTCTTATGTATTTATTTTTATTTGTGTTATTTATTTGTTGCAAATTTGTTTGAGTTGATTTTTCTTCCAAGCAACTCAGTTCCTAAGTATTATGAAGTGTTGATTTATATTAATTTAATTATTTTCTAGTTCTATTAAATAGATTTTTTTTAAAATATTTTTAAATAATCACCGATGGAATTGCATATGGTATTTTTGTCGGTTATATCACAAGCTTCCCAAGGGAAATACAAACGAAATGAAGTGAATAATTTTTTTGGCGCGCTTTTCCAGTCAGTAAATTCATCGGTAATAATACTTATTTTTATTACCGACGAACTCACCAACAAACCAAAAATTACCGACAAGAGTTTTATCAATGGAGCATTTCCATTCGTGATCCTATTGATAAATTAATTGCCGATGGAATAGTAGTACAAATACCGACAAAAAATTTCGTCGGTAAAAATAAGAATTCTGGTAGTGCCTAACCTAGCTTTAAAATTAAACCGTGTGAGAGTTACTTCGACATAGCTTGGTTGCCTTAGTCAGTTCAAAGGAAACTTGACTTGCCAATGGAAGCAAATTCGAGGATAAAATTGAGGAAAAAAAAGATGAAATTGACACAAAAAATCTCTTGACTCAACTTCTTGCCTAACATGGGTTTAAATTAAACCATGTAAAAATTATCTTAATACAACCTAGTCAACTTGGTCGGTCCAAAAGCAACCCTAACCGAGTAACAAAAAAATCTAAGCACAAAATTGAGAAAAAAATGATAAATTTGACAAAAAAAATTCTCTTTTGATCCGACTCTTTACCTAGCCGGAGTTTAAAATTAAATCATATGAAAGTTGCTCTTAACGCGATTCAATCTACTTCTTAAGTTCAAATGTAACCTAGGCGACTATTAAAAACAAATCTGCTAATGAAATTGAAAGAACAAAACATAGTTTTACTGTGTAGTAGGTCTACATAAAGAATATTAGTTTTTTAGTATAGAAGAGTAATATTTTTACAAAGAAAAGAATATAAATTATAATATATTTAATAATTTCTCACTTGACCATATTTTGTGTATATTTAACATTTTTTTTTTCTTCTTCACATTATTATACTTTTTTACATTCTTGAATATATCTAGAGATTCCATAGTAATCAAAATTTAAGGTATGATTGAGTTTATCTAATAAGTAAATTCTTACAATGATTAATGTTACAAGTCAATCATTGATATAGAAAAATACTCTTTGCCTAGACTAATAAAACAAAGAAACATTACATGCAAAATAATACAAATATTTTCACTTAAGACTCAAAATTTATAAAATACTCTTTGCCTAGACTAATAAAACAAAGAAATATTACATGCAAAATAATACAAATATTTTCATTTAAGACTCAAAATTTATTCTCTCCCTTCCATGGTGTTTATATCTTCTGAAATAAGTATTGGTAGTGCATGTGATACAGTCTATCAATTGAAAATATTAGTTGTGACAGAATCAACTTGTACTCACCATCAGCTAGTACTAGGTCAGCCAATACTACAAAGAGTGATGTAAAAATAGGAAGAGAACTACAAACACTAGTATGTCCATCTTGCTACCTCTTCAGTGATGTAAAAATAGGAAGAGAACTACAAAGAGTTTGGCAACTCCACCAACCAAATGACGAAGAGATCATGCACTACTTAAGTGCGCGTTTGGCGCTGCGGTTGCAAGCAAACGTGGTTTACAAGTGTTTGGTTAATTATTAACCACACTTTTATTATACGTGGGTCCCACCCAAAACTGAGGATGGACCTCAGTTTGTGAAAAGCAATTTCCAATTGCTTTTCTCATATGGCCGTGTTCTCCTCTCTCTCACCAACAGTGCAGAATAATTAACATTGCAAAACTTTCCCAAACAACTCGAGCTTTTCCAACACAACTCGAGAGGCTCCATTGTTCAGATCTGGAAAAATCCTGCCCTTATTTCCTAAAATTTTCATCCTTGTTCCCCTTTGTTCCCTTCTCTTGTCTCCTTTTAAAAGACAATGAAGATGGTGCCTATTTCTTTCACATTTGCCATGTTCCCCTCTGTCCCTTTTTCTTTCACAAGAAGATCTGTCACCTTTACCGATATAAATATGGTAGAGTTCTTTACAAGCTTTTTTTTTTAATAAATTGTTGTAATCCCATTAGCAGTTCGATTAACCGAGGGGAAAAGTAATTTTATGTGTGCTTTGCTTGATTCTTTTACATTAACGAGCAAATTAGTTTTTGTCATCCTCTATTTTTCGTAAAAATTCTCATGTAATGCTGAACTTTAGATTTACAATAACACTTTTTACAACCATTTTCATATTATGGTTATTGACACAATTAAAAGATTGATGTCTTATTTCAAGTACAGGAGTGTCGAAGTAATAAAAAAACCCGGCAAGACTGGGGTCGAACCACAGGGAGGTGAACTATATAAAATTATAAACAACAAATGAAAAGGAGTTGAAGAGAACTTTTAAGACGTGATATTGATGTGAGTATTAATCAAAGATAAAAGCAATT
>Ga0307517_10014786_pt1 | contig 10446 bp, 11 predicted proteins | sample 23_EM_MG_FD_194515 | JGI IMG/M metagenome (GOLD analysis project Ga0307517, IMG submission 194515) | Populus trichocarpa ectomycorrhiza microbial communities from riparian zone in the Pacific Northwest, United States - 23_EM | ecosystem: Host-associated > Plants > Roots > Unclassified | place...
GGATACCATCACGCCAGCTGGCTTCGACGCGTCATTCCGTGAATCAGACCCACAATCCAAACCGACACCCTTTTTCTGACCACCATGTTCCCCATTTTTCCAATCCCCACATCCTAAGTCACCATCCTCTGCACTAGCCAGCCTTTTGTACCCCATGCATTGTTCCGTGTCTCGTTGTTCCTCGTCGTCGTTAATTCCCTGTGTCGTTTGTGAGTTCTCTGTTTGTGTATGCTCCAGGTTATCAGTACTCGAATTATTATTGTGCGTTTGGTTTGTCGGGGTGGCGGTCGCCAAGGAACAATTGACTGTACCTCAGTCAAATCCGGATGAAATGAGTTTTATGAACGTGGCATCCTCAATCAAGACGCCACTATTATTCTCGTTCACCAGTCAATTCATCGTCGTATCCGAAACAGAGGGTATGGTGTGAATGGATATATATGTATTACCCACACCATGTCCCCCGTTCGCTCAGGATCCTCCTGTGATTAATGATACCAACACCGGAGGTCTCTGCTTCGTCTGATAACCGGGCTCGTCGAAAATAGCCTACCAGAGGAAGCAGTGGGGGGGTGAGTACAATCGAATGTATATCAATGTGGCAATAACATCGTGATGAATAGACTCATACAGACACTGGTCGTATATACCGCCGGATCCAACGTGACACCCGTTTTCATGTCCCGTTACTCTGGATCAGCCTCCTGCATCTTGACCCAGACTCCACCGTTGGCATACATCGTAAGGTCGGACTTGACCCAAACTTTTTCGATGGCTGCCCTTCCTGGGATCGACGCCCACGCGGCGGGAGGCTTAGCCTCTGGGTTTGAATCCATATCCAACGATATTTTCCTGAAGGTTTGGACAAGACGAGCGATCATCACAGAAATTTCGTTGTATGCAAACTGTTGTCCGATACAAATCCGTGGTCCGGCGTTGAATGGAAGGAAGATGAAGGGGTTTGGGGCGAGGTACCTCTTGACTCGTTCATCCAAGAACCGGTCAGGGTCGAACTCTTCCGCTGTCGAGGGTCGAGGTTACCGATGAGACTAGAGCAATAAGAGCGTTACACTGGGAGCTCACCATCAGGGCCCCAGAGATCCTTTCTCCGGTGCATCAACCAGGGCAGGTAATGAATTTGGGTACCACCTGGAACGTATATAGGCTTTTCCCCATTAAGGGAGGGCCAAACAACGCCTTTCTTAGAACATCTGATATTCCACGGGCTGCAATCCTCTCAGCCTGATGAGAGTTGAGGAGGAATATCCACACTTACACACTCGGATACAGCCTCAGCGTCTCTGTGGCAGATTAACATAGATGGGTGTCGGGATGTCAAGAAACACCTACCATTCAAGACTGCCCGGAGGTATTTCATTTCTCTTAAGTTCTCGGGATTGACTTTTCCAGTGAGACCGAGAGTATCCAGAACTTCCTTTCGTAGGCGAGCGAGAACATCTGGGTGGTCGGCGAGCATGGTCACCACGAACGTAGCCAAAGCAGCAGTCTATCAGAACCCGTTTAAGTATGGTTAGACCTAAGGGGTCCGACGATAGCACTCACTGAGTCGCGACCAGCCAATAGAATATTTACGGTCTCATCCCTGATTATATCGAAATCTGTGAACTCTTTGAGCATGATGTCAAATGACGGCATGGAACTTTTTCGTACCGTCTGCCTGTTGTACGAGGTGATCGAGCAAAGTACCATCATCCTTATTCATCTCACACACTCCCTTGGCATCTCTCTTCTTTTGCAGAGCCGCGTGGACGAGAGGGTCGATGAACTCGTTCGTTATCCCCATCTGAGTTTTAACCGTATCTTCCCAGAACTCGGCCAAGCGCCAGGCCTTCGCAAAGAAGTGACGGGAGTAAGAATACTCCTGAGCTCGGTCACAGGCAGAGGTGAACTTGTCTGAGGGGTGGTCGCGCGAGGGTGTGTAACCTTTGTACGTGGATGGATATGGTAATTCACCCGACAGGCTCTTTACGTCTTGGCCAAATAAGAATCCCGTCGCAGTGTCCATGGTGTACCTTGATAAGAGGTCCTGAACATTCACAGCGATCCCACGGCTGAATCGTTCTTTCAATTTGGATACCACCAAGTCCGCGTGACGATCAAAGATTTCGAAGTCGTTGATTCTGTCCTTGCTGAAGAATGGACGGGTTATAGACCTGTGGAACCTAATGTAGGATTGGACAATTAAATTATACACCTCGGCTATGGTTCGGACCGCCAACTTACTTCCACATTTCACCTTAGAAAGGTATCAGACGTCAGTCAGAAGGGAGGGATTCCGAGACATACCATCTGAGTTGAAGACTCCAGTACCTAACAGCGATTGATAGGCATCCCTAAACACTTCACCCTTTTCATAATCCTCGAAGCCCGTAGACAAAACAATCTTCGCAAGTTCTCAATAGGGGTATGAAATCATTCCGTGTGATCCTGACCCATACCTTGAGGTAATGCGGTTCCAGCGTCAAAATCTGTGACGGCTGTCAGCCGTGTTCGGAGACAACACCCAAAGTCCGTGAAACCCACATGCGAGGACCACATGTAACGCACATCGATGGTTTGACCAGATTCAGCCGTCCAGTGAGCGACTATATCACCTGGATCGAGTTTAGGTATATCTTGAAGCGGTGGGACATTTAGAGCTCACCTATGTAACCAGTCTTGTGTGACTCCATCAACGCAGCGACCCCGTCTATCCCTAATGGCCTTTTCCCTGACACCTTCGGAGCCAGCCTTGCTCCGAGAGCCGCCGCGGTCCGTTTATCTCTCCAGTAACGGAGTTCGCTCTGAACATAAAGTATTGCGGGAAGTGCGATGACTGAGGAGGCGACGATTGCCCATACAGGGGCGTTTTTACCCGCCGCATCGGCCCCGAAGTGAATGAGAGCGACATATAGGACGTACGCCGCGGTTTTCCAGTTGAGTGTGTTGCCAACGATATAGGACGGACCAGGTGGAAGTTTGGGTTTAGGGGACTTCATCGCTGCGGGGGGGATGGGGGGCTGGAAGTGGTTTCTATTTATTTAAAACCCATGTCGTTCAAAATGCGCGAGAAATGGTTCGATCGCATGCACATACGGTCGGGCATCCGTGCGGGATAGATCAGAACTTAAAAAAAAAACGTCGGACATCCGTTACTATTTCCAACGCGGAGATCAGGGCGGACGGTCGCCCTCCCAAGGCACGGTACCGACCACTTCGATCAGTGCGGCACCGGTTATGGGAAATGCAAGTGCTTATGTTCTCCGATAACGATTTACCCAATGATCTCTTAGAGATTCAAAGTACAGCAACTTTGATTCCAATTTGAATCTTGCCGCCCGTCTACCCAGAATAATCCAAAGAGATCAAAGCAAAACAACAAGGGTACCGGTTTAACCAAACCGGGAGGGAAGACGACTATGCAAGCATTATATATGGACCCTAGCACAGCAGGCAGAAATGACGAAGAAGACTCGTGATGGGGAGAGTGAGCAGTACATACAGAAACAGAAATCAAAGATATCTAGTCGTTAGTCAACAGGGCGCAACGGTCATTCGTCCAAAAGGGAGGGGCGTTGCGTCGGGCTGCCCGTGGAGCCGCTAGCCGAGCTCCTCCTCCATCTCCCTCGCGAGGAAGTCGTCGTCGATATCAAACGCCTCCTCGCTTCCATCCTCGTCGTCATCCTCGTTATCGTCTTCCTCACTACTCGCCTTTCTATCCTTTCGAGGGGTACCAGGCTTCGAACCGACACCCGTGCCATTCTCTGAGGGCGCAAGTGACCCAGCTCTACTGCTGCGTGCAGAGGAAGTCAAGTCCGGGGCGGGGATGATGAGGGACCTCCTCAGCTTGGAACCCGCACCAAACCGATCTGCTGAGAGTTTTTTCCGCTTAGAGAGGGGAGAACGGAGCGATGGATCCGTGAGTGGAGGAACTGTAAAGTTGGCTTCAGAGGGAGTGAGAGAGCGCAGGCGTTTCCGTTTGGACCTCGGTGTACTGGAGGGAAACGAGTAGGTTAGCGACGGAATGAAAACCAGAATCAATGTTAGCCCTCACCTGATGATACTATTCGTTTCATCCGTCCACTCGTCCTCCGAAACATCCATATTCTTCGAACTGGCATTCCCACTCTCTGTTGGTTTCGGCTCGCCTTCGCCACCCCCCTCTCCCTCTTCGTCACTAGTATCCCCCTCCATCCATGCGTCGAATTCATCATTCATCAAAGCCCAGTCAATATCAATATCCAAGTTCTCCGCCCCCTCCAACTCCTTTAATGCCGCCTCTGTCCCAGGTGTCGAAGTCCCCGTCCCTGTAGCTTCCGTGTCCGCGCTGACCCTCGTGGGACCCGGGGCTCTAGCGTCAGAAGTCGAAGGTGGATTATGAATGTCGAAATCCCAATCGTCTGCGTCCGGTTCTGGATCGGATGAAATCGCATGACCTTCGATCTCGGCATCGTCTGCATCGTCACTGGACTTGAGGTCATCGTCGCCTTCGTTCCCTCCATTGCCCATGGACCCAAACCCCGACCCCGCACCTTGTGTAGGAGGTGCTGAGTGTGGGGTGGTTGGTCGCTGGGAAGGGTCATCCAGGAGGTAAGGAGTCTCATCTTGCCGCTTCCACAGTGCAAGAGAGTCGTTGAACCATGCTAACCAGACGACCTTGATCGACGGGTTCGTAGTTCGTTGAAGCCTTCGGGCTTGGTCTACCTTCGCCGTACCTCTCTACATCGAACAAAGGGGGGTCATCAAACCCTGCATTGACCCGGGGGAAGAAAAACTGACCTTATTCGCAACGACATGGGTGACCCTCGGATTCAGTTCCTTGTAGCATTCCGCACCGAATGCGACAGCTGTTCGCCAGATATCTGTCGTTTCAGGTGGGACATCCAAGGGGATGACGCTCGAAAAGACGATCCGGAGACCAGCAAATGTCATTTGCCTGATGGCGGGGATGATCGCCTGCAGAACGACGAGGAAACAATAATAGAGGAGTAACATCGATACATTATTATGTGTTTTTCCAGTCAGCACAACTATTCGTGGTGAGAGAAAGGGAGATGTTTGACCTTGACGTCGTACAACGGAGCGTCTTCATCGACAATACTCGGTCTCCTTCTCCCCTTCTTGGTAACTGGGGAAGTGGGTCCCCTCAGAACTTCGGAGAGCTCGTACGCATCGTAAAATGTTTGGTGAACTTGATCCAGCAGCTGAAATTCAATAACATTCCTCGATGTCAGCAAAACTCAGGCATGAACGAAAATTGCGTACGGCTTTAACTCGTAGTAGTTCGTAATCATCGTTCCTCAGCAATGCCTTCGCAGGATGTCGATGTGGAGGCGGCTGAGTCACGTCCATCTTAACTTCAGTCGGCTCCGTCCCTTTCTCGTCAGGTTTGCCAACATCACCACCGGATTGATTCTGAGCCTCTTCCTTTTGCTCTTGTTCTTCCAATTCCTCCTGTTTCTTTGCAAGAGGTCGTTCTTCGACTTGGGCCTCTAACGCGATGGAGTTTCTCGTGAGCATCGTGCTCTTTTCCAACTCTTCGTCGTCTGGCTCTACTAGCGTTGGTGTTGACTCGTGAATGGCAGTCTCGGATGACATCTCAGATGCTGATGAAGGGGTAGGGGAGACGGGAGGGGGTGAAGGTGAAGGGGTCGACGGTGCAGCAGGGTCGGAAGGGGACGACGGAGGTTGAGAAGGGACTGAAGGTGTGAGTGGGGTGATCTTGGGAAGAAAGGCGGAGTTAATATCCCCGATTCCGACGAAAAAATCATCTGCAAGAACAAGTAACGTCAGATATATACGCATATATTATCAAAGACTATAATGTCTCAACCCACAGGGTATGACCTTGACGAGGTTGGGAGACCACTCCCAGACGTCGGCTCGGTCGTCGATTATCACCACCATGGACGTATCACATGGAAAAAGTCGTTGTAAACTCTTCTGTGTCAAGCCTGGGTTGGTAATATAAGTACACCGTATCTCAAGTTTTGCGCAGAAGGTGAACTCACTCCCACTCTCATCACGCGACAGAATCCTTCCGCCGAAGAAAATACCTCCGGGATCAATAGTCGCACAGACCTCTTCAGCATATGCCCTAGTGCCCATAGTGTAGACGTGCATTTCGTACTTGGTGGACACGTGACTAAGGAACTCTTGCCACCCTGGTCTTCAAACGGATCACCAAATAGTGGGTCAACCCCTGCCGAAGTGAGATAGCAACAGAGACTTACCTTGGTTTGACATAGTAAATACACCCCTCACTCTCAATTGCCCTCTCCTTCCCTTTCCTTGAGCCGGAGGGTCGGGTCCCAGTAGGAGGAAGGAAAGCTTCCGGACCAAGCCTGAATTTCTTGACATCCTTCAGCGCCTCCCAGTTCGGATTCACTTCGTCATTGGAGTCAGGTTCGAATTCCGATGATAGGCCGGCTTCCTTTCCGTCTCCATTGGCGATTCCGGTGGTCACCCCGGTCCCGCCACCATCCCCGGTGGTCCCTGCCTCGGTCTTAGCTTTAGTTTTGATCTTATCTTCAAACTCTACTCGACGCTTAGCCTGTCTGGCTTCCCAGGCCTCGCCCTCCGAGATCCAATCTCCAACTGTCGGATCGACAGTAGCATGCACGATCGTCTGGTCCAAGTCCACGATCAGTGTGAGTCTCCGCGATTTCAATAGATGCGTCGCGGTCTCCTGTTCGATCCTTCGCGCCTCTTCGAGCGAAACGGTTGGACCGTTAGCGGAGTGAGTCATTTGGATCGATGCGCGGGAAGCGTCCGAGAACCCAGTATAGTCGAACCTAGCATAACAAACGGAGAGTTTACGCGTTCAGTCTTGGATTGGAGGTAGAATAGTGGCACATGCCCCAACAGCGAGAATTAGAAGAGGGGAGGACGTACTCTGTCATATCCTTGCCGCAGAGACAACATAATCCACCGAGCTGCATTCCGTGCTTACACGGCTCGTTGACGAACAATACCGGCTTTCCCCTGGCCTGCTTCGCGCTGACAGTGTCACCGGAGCGTACGGTCCACCTGTCTATCACACCCTCGATAGGGGAGTCCCATGTGCCATACCGCACCTCCGGTTCCGGCTCAGGCTCGTCCGTGGTGGGCTTGTCGCAGTGAACGTAGGAGTAACTGAGGAGATTCGCGCCACGCGATATCTCTGCTGGTGGCTTGAGCGGAATCTTGAGGATTTTTATTGGAAATGGGAGAGAAGTAGGGAGATATAGTTCTGTTGACATCGTATGGGGGAGGGTCAAGGCATTACAAAGTGATCGAGCGCAATCCGTGTTCTACCAATGCCCTCGTCTTCTCTGCCGGCTCCCACCCAGCCCTAGCCGGCCATATAACCAGATGCGCCGCCGAGTGCTGCGCTGCTTTTCGTCTATCTAGCTCCGGCTGAACCGATAAATATCCCTCCAAAAATGCGGTGTCCAGAGCCTCGCTGACTGGGCCGCACACCGGATTGAAGTGCCGGACAGTGAAGATTTCGGCCTGGAACTGACCCACGTCGAATGCCGCAACGCCAGGTCTCGCCGCCTCCCAATCCACCACGAGTACCTTCCGGAGCTCCTCCGTCCCGTCACCACCACGATCCAGGTCGACGAGCATGTTCCCGGACCAGAAGTCTCCCATAGTCATCGTCTCTCTCGAACTCCGCATTTCCTCCGCTCTCTCCTCCGCGAACTTTGAAATCTTTTCCAATTCCTCCGGCGCCACTTGAAGGGGCGGGTCGTGAATGAGTGGGACCGGTTCCGACTTGCCCGTGATTGTGTCCACTAGTCGACCATACATCGCCCACGCACAGATGTCTCTGACCTGCTGGTGGCCGTCGAAAAAATCCAGGGATGTCCGACCTTGGTCTGTCTTCCCCCACACGTGCAGGTTGGCGATGAACTCCCCAAGTGCTCGTCCAATCGCTACTCCCGTCAACAGTGAGGGCGGGTCCGGCCGCCTCAACAACTCCTTCAGGGTCACGGTGTCCCGACCTGCGTCTTCCATGATGATGACGTGATTAGTCTCATCGTGGAGGTAGATTATGGGGACCCGGGCGAGAGAGTCTGATGGGAGGATCTCGCGCATTTTGTTCATCGCTGCCACCTCGTATTTCTACTCGGATCGTCAATCATCACTTTTCTCCAGTCAGGACGACGTAGAAATCTCGCCTGCCTTTCTACGGAAAAGGAAAATCCCCCCGCTATCGGGATATACGGCTTCCCATGCTTCAAGATGACGCACTCCTGCCCTTGGTATGGTTCCGCCAGCTCGATCCGAAAAGGAAAGTTTACGGATCCCCCGGACAATGGCATGATGGACTTTGCAGCCCATGGTGTTGCGGAGAGGTATTGCGCGACATGCTGAGGGTCGGACAAGTCGAGTGTCGTCATCAACGGTTCTTTTTAGGGTGATGAGGTCGTGCCGTTGTATGAAGACGATGTGGGAGATTCGTAGATTAGGTTTCGGTTTGGGTTTTGAGTTCTGTGGGCGGAGAGCTTGTCCCTGTCTGGTGGCAGGTCTCTTGGGCCATCTTTAATACCCTACTGGTCAGAGTCACGTCAGTCACACCAGGCCAGACCCAGTCCCTTCGGTCCCGGCGCAACCGGGCCGCCCGCCGATCGCCACCGTGACGTCAGGAGTCAGCATTCCCTTCGACCTTGATCCTTATCTGAGATACTATCTCACCACCGATCGGCCAAAGCTTCGACGATGGTGTTAGAAAAAGTTTCTGCGAACAAGGTGTACGATGGTGTACTCACAAAGTACAAGTTTAAGGTGTGTTTGTTGTTACCAGTCCACTTTTTGACATTCCGACTCGGCTATCGCGACTCCAGAGCGCCACGTTGGGGGGTCTGATGGCCCAGTTCAATCTATTTATCCCTGCCAACGCATCTTCGACGCATAAGGTCCCAGTGTTGATCTATCTGTCCGGTCTTACCTGCACTGAAGATACCGGGTGTGTTATGTTACCCTCGTTCAACCCCTAACCCGCCTCCCACTAACCTACTCAACCCCCAGTGCTCAGAAAGGCGGGTTTCTCGGTCCAGCAGCGAAGGAGGGCATCGCTCTGCTTTTCCCGGACACCTCACCTCGTGGTGCGGGTATCGAAGGTGAAGACAAGGACTGGGACTTCGGTACCGGCGCTGGCTTCTACCTCAACGCGACCAACCCGTCCTATGCAGTGCACTACAATATGCTTACCCACGTCACGAAAGAGCTGCCACAAGTCATTGCTTCAGACGAGTTGGGAATCCCGATCGACTGGGCTCGGCAGAGCATTTTCGGCCACTCCATGGGAGGCCACGGGGCGTTGACAATGTACCTGGCGTCTCTACTGGGGCTCGGAGATAACACCCAACCAAAACAGTATAGGTCCGTCTCGGCGTTCGCCCCCGCTTCTAATCCCAGCATATCCCCATGGGGTATCAAGGCATTCAACGGGTATCTTCAGCGCGGAGTTGAAGAGGGAAAAGGGAGGTACGACGCCACGGAGCTGGTTGCGAAATGTAAGAGCAAGGACAACCCGGTCCACGTGTTGGTCGACTATGGCAGCGAGGACCAGTTCTTGAAGGACGGCCAGCTGTTGCCGGAGAACTTCTTGAAGAAGGCGAGGGAGGCGGGATACGACGAAGTCCAGGTCAGGGTGAGGAAACAAGAGGGATACGATCACAGCTACTATTTCGTGCGTCTTCCTCCACGCCAGCGCAGTCCGCTCGCTCGCCAATACAGTTTCGAACCCGATGCTGACCTAATGCCAGATTTCTACCTTCGCCACTGATCACGTCCATTGTACGTGTTTTCCAACCTCCACTGCTCAAAGCGTTGATTTGTGAACCTAACTTCTAGTCCACGCCAATTTTCTGAAGGCTTGATGGTTGTAAAATAGCTGATGGGAATCAAACGTTGCGGAAAAGGAATAAATCACACTGGATTCTCCGAATCCTCGCACCGCACTTTTCGGGGGACCGACACGGAAACTAACCCTGTAGGTGCGGGTGTTTGTAACCCTCATTCGTGGGTTTGCATACTTGTCCCGCAGCTGGCGAAGGGATGGCCTTGCACGACAGTCCCGCACCGGTACGTCAACGAGCTGATGGGATAGCCTGTGCGCTTTAGCCCCGACTGGCATGAATGGGGAACAAACCAATGCGTATGAGCGACTGACCTTCTGATTACGGCATTTCATCTTCCGCCTGCAAACGGATGCACGTCCGAAACCTGGCGACGGCCGTTTCAGATTGGCGGGCTTCTACACTCAGGCTCTTGGATGGGCCGGAATCCGCCTTGAGTTGTGAGGGTTCCGTCCTTCGACGCGATTTGCCTCTGTGGCCACATCAGCACCGAGTTAGATCTGTCGAGGATCAGCCGACTATTCAAAGTTCAATCAGAATAACAGGCCTCCAAGTAGAGTTAATTCACTCTTAGTAATGGCCTCCACGGTTTGATTCT
>Ga0307517_10014787_pt1 | contig 10445 bp, 8 predicted proteins | sample 23_EM_MG_FD_194515 | JGI IMG/M metagenome (GOLD analysis project Ga0307517, IMG submission 194515) | Populus trichocarpa ectomycorrhiza microbial communities from riparian zone in the Pacific Northwest, United States - 23_EM | ecosystem: Host-associated > Plants > Roots > Unclassified | place...
CGGAACGGCTCGACCGCTGTGGCTGTGCGGCGGTGGCGAGAGTCAAAAATCCAGGCCTCAGTTCCGCCACTGAAGCTAACGGGACCGAACTGTGGACTGAATGGGATCGTGTTAGGAGTCACGGTGGCCGCCCTTGTGTGGTTAGCGTTCGAAAACAGATATATACCTCAACGACTCCTTTCATACTATCTACCAACACCAAGAACCTCCGGGTTAAGATCCTAGAGTCAGAGAATGCCACCCCTCGGGCAACGGACACGCCGCCCATCGCAGGATCAAAAATCACCCGTCGACCCTCAGAATTCGTCGAAACCTCTTCCGCGTCGCGGAAGCGTATCTGGACACGAGCCGCGGTCACTTGTGAAGAGTAATTCTAGAGATGGCGGGGCTGGAAAGTGGATAGATATGGATGGGGGAAGGCGATCCCGGAATCGAAGCAATTCTGTGCCTCCTCCCGATAGTAACAGACATCGCCACGATCCTCGACCGCAAGATGGACAAATGGGCTTGGCACCCGTCAGCGCGAATGAGTCCTGGGAATGGGGGCGGTATTGGGCGAGTACGCGGTGGGATCCCGGTCGTAACCGGGTCCAGGTGCAGGTGGCCGGCGAGTGGGTTTTCCATGGTGGCCAACTCCGAGAAGACCAAGGACACAGGGAAGGTGATCATCGCGGTCGTGGTCGCCGCAGCAGCGACTTGAAACGTCCAACGCCCACACCGGCACCTGCCCCAAGACCCCTGCCCACGTTCCCCTCGCTTGTGGAGCCACCCGTCATTCCTGGAGTTACGACCACCGGCGGGATGGGTTTGAGGAACCTGCTTCGAAAAGACTCGCGCAATCGCACGAAGATATTGTTCTACAACAAGGATGAGCCGCATTACGGGTTCACGAACTTCTCGCCACATTCGGTGGTGTATCACGGAAAGAAGTATCCGACGAGCGAACATCTGTTCCAATCGCTCAAGGTATGTGAGAGGATCCTGCTGTGTTTTTGGGTTTGCTGAACCGTGGATCTCTCTTCCCTCGCTCTAGTTCATCCATAAACCGAACTTGATGGAACACATACGGACGTGCGATCCTCGACCGAGTGTGGCATTTGCTGAAGCTCGGAGGTTCGCTCACGAAGTTCATCCAAACTGGAAACACGACAACATCAAAGCGGTAGCCCGTCTTCATTCCCGTCATCTCACTCAAGAAGGCTGACGATAATGCATGGTTCTAGATGGATAACGTGTTATACCTCAAATTCACCCAACATAAGGAGCTGAGGCGTGAACTTCTCGCTACGGGAGATGCAGAGTTAATTGAGGTACAGTCTCGTCGATTGGCCCTAAGCGCGTCCCGTCGACTTGACTGATTGGGAACTGCTCATAGAACTCGGACAAAGATTCGTTCTGGGGGTGTGGGGCGGATGGGAAGGGTAGGAACGAGCTTGGGAGAGCACTTGGGCGGCTTCGTAAACATCTACGTGAGCGAGAGCGGTGAGCGTTGCGAGGGTGTTCCCCAGATTTTCGGATTCCAGGTAGGGCGTTGTAACATCATGACCTCGATATGCGTGTGTGTGCAAAACTATGCGTTGTTTTTTTCGATGGGTGAGGCCACTGTCCGCTGTCCGACGTCGATTGCGCTCGCCACCCGCCACCTACCAGACCCCCCAGCTGCGCGAGGTCATGTAAGGCCATAGTAGGACAGACTCGCGTCCACCGAGATGTCATGGCAGGCGGGCTGCCACAACAATAACCCGGCCCGCCAAGCCTCTGTGTTGTGGCTGGGGTCCGGTTCGAATGTTACGTATCTCAGTTCGTGACTCAGATCTAGAGCCACCGGTCGCTGGTGGCGCCTGATACCACTTCTTCTGCCACCCATGCCACACCGAATCGTCGAGATCGATGAGCTGGTGAGACTGGTCGTTGGCGAGTTGGTCGAAACCAGTCCACGAACAGTCGTTTCGTTTGCTCTCACTTGCCGCTCCCTCGAAGAACCCACGCTTAGTTCTCTTTGGAGAGAAAAACGTTCGTTAACTGACCTCGTGATGGTGTTGCCGAATCGCGCCTGGGTCCAAGATGACGACGGCGTTGAAAGTATCGTAAGTGTTTGTAACTTTCCTGGGGATCGTGTCCGATATAAATTCTCCCAGGCAATCGAGCGCGATCCCTCAGCGGAGGACTGGACCAGGTTGCGACGATACGCTTCCTGGATGCGCGAATTGTTCATCGAGTCGAATGGGAATATTACCGACGATATCCTCTCCCGTCTTTTACCCAATTTACCGGACGGAGTGTTGTGCCCGAAGTTGGAAAGGCTGGACTGGGTGGTTGACATCTCGTGTGCTTCCTTATCTTTCCCCTGCCTTTTCCTCTCTCCCCGTTTGAAACGCGTCAATTTCCTCGCCTTTTGCACCTATTTTGGTGCTAAGCGGAATCACCTGCCGCTTGTCAAGAAGGTCATCTCGTGTTTACCCGCCTCCCTTGAAGACATCTCCTTTACGTGTTGCCCGTGGAACGGAGGACCTCTGAAAGATGTAATATCTTCCCTCGTTTTGCGATGCGGGCTACCACTTAGGAGTTTCTGCTCCAACGCGCGTTTGTCGGAGGAGGCCGTTTACCACCTCATGCAGCTTCCGAACTTACGCTCCTGGACCACAGCTGGTAAACCGCCCCGGAATTTGTCACCAGCCACTTTTCCGTCCCTCGAAGAACTCCGTCTCGAATGGGCGGCCCTGCCGTGGCTCCATCTTCTCGCGGCGCGCGAGGAGGGAAAACCTCGGAATGGCCTCGCGCCAGCAGCAGCGATAATGAACACGAACGTCAAAGAAACATTAAAGTTCCTCCATTGTCCTGGGAACACTCCTGTTGATCCGACATTCTTATCTTCCGTATCAACCTTCCGGAATTTGGTCACGCTGTATGTGGGGAACGGTTATTGCGGAATGGGCGGCTGCGCCTTTGGCCTAACGGACGATGATGTGGAGAACCTTGTCGTCACGTTGCCCTCCCTGGTGAGCCTTCAACTCGGCAAAGTGTGTGGCCTCAATTCCTGTCACACCACCGTCTCCTCCCTATTGTCGATATCCGTCCATTGTCTCGGACTCTCGGTCTTGGAGATCCACTTCAATACCGACACCATCGCCGGTGATATACAACGTCTGCTCGGTGAGGGTTCCGGACGTGAGGAACCGAGGTGCGCGCTCCGGAGTCTATGGGTTGGGTATTTGCCGCTCCGGGTGCTCAAGGGGGACATTGGAACCATCGCGATGGGGTTCGCGGACATTTTCCCATGCCTGGAGGACTTTTCGAGTTACGGCGGTGATTTTGGGAGTTGGGAAAGGGTGACATCTATATTACGGGATTGATGGTTCCCTCTGTTTCTTCCGCCCCATACAACTGCACATCAGTTTTTTGCTTTGTGTTTCGCGTGCGGGGGTGCTTTCGCACAACTTCTCTTTGTTGGCCGTTCTCGCGTTCGAATCAGAACCTCTAGGGACTAAGTAATTCGTCGAGAGTGTATTGACCTTGGGCGAAGTCTGGGTCGCAGCGGCGGGATGGGATTTTCCACCTTCTGCTAGCCTGGCAATTGCCGGCTCCACTCCGCTAAACACGACCAGGACCATTCTCGCCTCAACGCTCGCCTCCGTGACATCTCTCCACCTCCTCATGCCGCATCAAATACTTCAGATCAATGAGCTGCTGGAATTGGTCATCGAACAATTGGTCAAAATCAGTCCACGAACAGCCGTTTCGTTCGCTCTCACTTGTCGATCCCTCGAAGAACCCACACTTAGCTCACTTTGGAAAGAACAACATTCGTTAACTGACCTCATAAAGGTGTTGCAAAATCACACCTGGGTCCGAGATGAGCGTAGCTTTGAGAGTATCGCAAGTGGTTACAACTTTTCTGCGGATTGTATCTGATATAAGTTCCCCCAGGCGATCTGGCACAATCCTTCGACGGGAGATTGGGTCAGGTTGCAACGATATGCTTCCTGGATGCGTGGATTACAACTTCGTCGCTACGGAAAGGTTCCTGACAGTACCCTTCACCGCCTTTCATCCAATTCACCCAGTGGGGTATTATTCCCCAGGTTGGAATGGTTGCGCTGGGTTGTGGGTGAAACGTCTATCGCCTTAACCTCCTTCCGCCTTTTCCTCTCCCCCCATCTGAAACACATCACCCTCTACAGCCCTGAAAGGTCTGACATTCCACGGAGTCAGCTGGCCGGCCTTGTCCAGATTATCTCGTTTTTGCCGACTTCTCTTGAGGATCTGACCATTTTGTGTGGCTTGGAGAAAAAAGCACCTCTGAAGGACGCAATATCTTCCTTTCTTTGTCGATCCGGGTCATCGCTGAGAAGATTTTACTCCCACCTGCCTTTGTCGGAGGCGGGTGTTCATCACCTCATGCAGCTTCCAAATTTACGCTGCTGGGTTGTCGTCCAGGGACCCCCTCGGACCGTTCCACCACCCCCTTTCCCGCCACTCGAGGAACTCTCCCTCTATGAACAAGCGGCCCTACCGTGGCTACACCTTCTCGCGTCACACAAAGTGGCTACCCCTCAGAACAGTTCCATACCAACGACATCGCACACGAATATCAGAGAAACCCTAAGATCCCTCAGGTGCCCTGGGAACACCATCATTGATTCAACCTTCTCATCCTCAATCTTGAAGTTCCGGAATCTGGCTATGCTGTATGTGGATGCCCATTGTGACGGGGTGGGGGGTTGTATTTTTCACCTGACGGATGATGATGTGGAGGAAATCGTTGCCGCGCTGCCTCACCTGAAATCCCTGCATCTGGGAAGAGCGTGTAACTTCAATTCCTGTTGCACCACCGTCGCCTCCGTCTTGTCGATATCCATCCATTGCCTGAACCTCATGGTCCTGGAGACACACTTCAACACCCTGACGATTGTGGATGATATAAAACGCCTCCTTGATGGGGGCTCTGGACGTGATAACACCAAGTGTAAACTCCGGAGGTTGATGGTTGGATACTTGCCACTTGAAGTGCACGGGGAGGACGTCGAAACCGTTGTGGTGGGGTTCAAGGTTATTTTCCCATGTCTGACGGATCTTACGGATTACGGTGGTCATTGGCATGAGCCGAGATGTAAACTACGGGATACAATTGATGTCGACACTGCTGTACCTGTCCTTTGATTCCTCCCCTTTGTCCAATAGTACGCCACTATCCCACCAGGTGTATACTATGTATAGAATATCTCAAAACACCATTTCTCTCCCCCGACAAGATCTCTCCTCAGCTGGGGAACGGAGTATCTTACCAGGGTAACCCCAAGCACCCACAGCAGTTACCACCTCACAGCGCTAGGTCTCCGGTATGAACCTGCATGGGCCACTATGAAAGTCCATGACAACACACCCCATCGCGTTTTTGGCGTTAGCGAACTGACGAGACTCATTGCCAGTCAGCTCGTCCTCATCAGCCGAAAAAGTATCGTGAATACCGCCTGTGCACGTCGGTGCCTTGAAGAACCGGTCCCCAGCACGTTATGAGAGACGCAGTCGGCGTTGTGTACCCTCCTAGAGGTACTGCCTGGTGGAAATTGGGGTTTCAGGGGTCCGAGGGTTAGTAGATATGTGGTATGTGGCCTTGATCTCCCATCGGAAGTATCAAACGTTTAAGTCCTGGGTTATGCTAGTTCGCATGAGCGAGTGGTCGCCCCCCCCCCCCGAGGAGGACACCTTCGACAAATTACGCCACGAGTAGCTTCTATTATTAACACACGAGAAAGGACCTCACTCTGGTGTATCATACATAACGAGATACGATGGCCGGATGGCGTCGTTGTCATACACCACGAGCTCGTCGTAGTTCAAATGACCACCGACTTCTCCCAGGACCTGGTTCCCTATCAGTACCCCACCGAGCAATTATCAGGCGATAGCGCTCACAGAATCGTAACCAGCAGGTGGCGCAGTCAAGCTTGTCCGGTTGCCGGTTAACTTGTATCCCCTCCCGACGACCACTTTGTTCAGCAGCATTGCTTTCCAGTTGGAAGTGCAATTATTGCGCGAATAGTCATTCGACCTGAGAAACCCGACCCAAGGTGTCAGAGGGTAATTCCAACATGCTTGATTGGAGTGGGAACAAACTTTGATGAAGTCGAGGATGTGTAAATCCCCGCTCCGAACCTCCCCCAACCCGTCCCCCGGGCGTAAAACGAGAGATCGAACGAAGTCTCGATGATACGACACAGGGAACACGAAGGATCAGAGCAGAGCTCTTTCACTCCTTTATCTCCAATATTGCAGTTCCTCGTCGTTCCGTGCCATCTGCGTCTCTCGTTTCCATGGGATATGTTCTCCGAATAAAAGTAACCTTTGGCTTCGACTCGATCACTATAACCGCGTGCGTCAATCAGGGTGAGGGATTGACGATGATAAATGAGACGGACAGGTACTGCTCGTATTTTGCTAGGCTCGCCGTGGTACCTACGATCTTGTAGATCATGCGGATTCTAGGACATTGGGTGTTGTGTCTCCATGACTGTCGGAACTGTGATACAACTGAAAGCATACGTTAGTCGCTTTATTGAATATTATAGGAATCTTTCCCCATTACTGACCACTCTCGTACCTCTCGTGGTTTTCGGGAACTCTGACCATCCTTGGTGCCATGCGGAGGATATTGATATAACAATATTGACAGAAGACAACTTCACCGTTCGTGTGCGCTCTGCGACAAAGTATGCAACCGTATTCTGCCCACCTACACATTGTTCGGTGCCGGCTTACGAGGCAAAGTAGTGAGGTGAGAAACGCACCACTCGTGTGTCAAGGTACAGTGCCCATCCAAGGTGCCGTTTGGATTGACATATACGGGGGATGGACATCCGGAGGTCTGGCAAGTCGGGCCCGAGAATGTGTTCTGGTAGAAGGAAAATCCATCGTATGCACACTTATTGGAACAAAAGGGATCGTATTGTCCTGTGGTCGGATCCCATGCTTGCGGCTGTGCCCTGCATTCCTACATCGACGTGGATGGGGAGGTTTGAATAATCATGTTTACAGACCGTGGTATCAAGGTGACCCTGCACTCACAACACACAACCCTGGCCTCGGAGTGACGAGGATTGACCGGTTTGAGCCCCAGGTATAATCTTCCAACGCTGCGAACATCGCTCGAACGAACGTTCCTCGTCCCCGACCGAGCAGAGTGGGTGCGACAGGCGAAGGACGGTTGGGATGCCTCGCATGCGTCCCTAGACACGGCCAATTCAACCACACTTTGGGTTCTTACGGCATACTATCATTTCGGCGGCCCGGTGAACCACGCAGCTCGAAGCGCACCGTGTTCGCCGAAAGTTCGCCGCCACGCCCAGCTGTCACTAATTCCAAAAACACCGACATTTCCACCTGCCACTGCTCTCGGTCTTGTGCTCAACATGGCCCAAGTTAACAACGACTCCACGATAAGCCTCGATCCGAATATGTGCGATTATTGTCACCAGCGGCCCAAGTTCCCGTACGCCGAACCGTTTTCTTGGGTGTGGCGGTTGTGGTGACTGACGGAGTGGGGGGTTCTATGCGCTTTCATATCGCGGTCAGACCGTACGATTACTGTGGCAGGACGTGCGGGGCTCGTGCGAAGGTGGTTGGGGGTCAAGCCACCGGGCCTGCCATGTGTAAGGTGGGGTCGAATCGTGACCCGTTCGTTGGAACGACCTCTCAAGTACGACCTTTAGCAATGTAACCAAAGGCCCGCGTATCAGAATCACCAGTTCTGCGGGAAAAACTGTGCCAACGCCTGGACAGTCGCGCATGGACAAATCAATACTGGACCCTTGGGTATCTCGTGGCTCTCATCTTGGAATCAGAATCAGCAGACGGTACAAGGAGGTAGTCAACTAGGGCAGGGACGAGGAGGAAGTGAGTGTCCAACTGGTGTCCCATGCTTGATGCCTTCTAGTGGATGGATCTGACGTTGTTGGTGGTGGTGTAGTCAAGGGATTTGTCAAGGGATTCAAGAATTTAATCTCTCCGACCAATCAAACTCAACAGCAGCAGACGATGGTGAACCCCGCGCAAATGCAACAGCCTTCCAGCAATACTACCAATCCCACGTCGAACGTGGGTGCGCTCACGATCGCTTCACCAACCACTGTGATACCTTCTACGGCACCAAACCAATTGCCTCCCGGGACATCCCAACCCCCACCCAACCCCCCGTCTCCAACGAATGAGGGTACCTCGGGCCAGGGTAGCAATAAACAGCTTGGTCCGCTCAACGGGGTGGATCCCATCTCGCAACCGCCCATCCAGTCCACTTCTGCTGGGAGTTCGGTGCCGCAGATTCTGGACGATACGGATCTGGATCCGACGCAGGTCGCGAAGCCAAACATCGTGTGGAACGGAATGAGTCCCCCACAATACTCAGCTGGAAGCCTGGGTCACACGTCTGAACCCGATGACTCGAATGCTGACGCGATACTGGGTCAGAGCTCTTACCAGGTCCGGGACCCTAGCGAAAATGGAGATGATGGGGACGGAGGGGACGAGGTCTTGGTGGGAGATATGGATGTCCAGTCCATCGGCAGTTATGTTTACCCACCGTCTATCTCGGCTTCAGAATCGATCGGTACCTGCAGACTGAGGGGGTGTTCGAACTCCACCTTTGTCGATTCGGTAACCGACCTTGAGAGTGAATACTGCTCATGGAAACACCGGGAGTAAGTTTTTTTCTATCACTATGTCTGTAGACCGACTAACGTGGCGATATCTCGTTTTTGTTAGGGAGGCAATGGTTTCAAAGCAGGCAACGTCGTGTGTTATGTGCCTCGAAATGCCGAAGGGACCAAGCGACCACTTCTGTTCTGCGGAGTGTCGAGCGAGGGCACTATGTCCTTAGATCTTCAAGAGTTCCGGTATCCATTGTGCGCGGTAGCCGACGGACGAGGACGTAGAGGAGGGACATACCCTTGAAATGTGTCTGGGTATCTCGTGTTTATCATCATGTACTTTTGACGGAATTATTCTCCTGACACGAGAACCAAAGGGCCAGGGAGTTTGTATCGACGTAGTGGTATGGATTCCGGCGGTGTCTTTGTCGGACCGAACCAGTTTTCCGGTTCGTTTCCCCCGAGCGCATCGATGGAAGTCAAGTTTGTAAGGTGTACATTCCACGGAGGAGAGGATGCGGCGGTTTTGCTAGATATAGCAATCTACCCGTCTCATCATCCCAAGGAGCAGATTGCTGGCCGACCCGGGATAGTCGTAGGAGGTTCATGATACATTCGACCCTAGGATACCAAGGGACGTACTACGCTTTGAAGCTGTGATTCGAACCGATAAGAATGTCGTAAGAACTCAAAGTGAGGCCGGTGGCGGAACCGGCCGGGCGCTCTTTACTTGATCGGCCTCGTTCACGAGATTCTGGAGATGTTTACGGGGCGCTCTTGGCCATCCTTTGTCCGCCACACTCTCTACTCGGTCGGAAACTAGGAACGTTAGTGTGAACGATGCTCCCAACATTTAAAGGTCTACTCTCAGGTCCAAACTCGTCGATTCCCGTCACTTCAGGGCCGGGGCCGTGTGTTGTGAGTGCAGGGTCACCTTGACCATATCGTCTGCGAGCACGATTGTTCAAGCCTTTCTCATCCACTGTGTAGAATTGCAAGTTCCAGCCGCAAGCGCGGGATCCGACCACAGGACAATACTATCTCTTTTGTTCCAATGCGTGTGCTGCACCGGGGACCTTGACAGGCTGGCCAACCGGTTCTAATTTTGTTGGAGGCCCGAGCCAAAGCGCAGGGACGAACGGGAGCGTGAACGCGAATTCTGCTTCCGCTCTTTCCTTGTGTAATGTGAGTGTGTGGGTTCTGAACGTGATGGGGGAAATTGCTGAATGATTTATCCTCCCAAGCATTGCAAGAAGAGGCCGAGGTACACCGACGGTACCATTGTGCATCCGTATTGTGGTAGGACGTGTGCGAACCTCGCAAAGGGTAAGAGACGTGCAAATTTGAACGCACCCGTTCCAATCAGCCCCATCAAGACAACGAATCCCTCTATCGCTACAAATCCCTTCGCGACTACGAATTCCCCTATCGCTACAAATCCCTTCAAGGCCACCACTCCTGGAATCAACACAAATCTCCCGGGCACCGCCGGTTCTACCAACACCAGAAACGGATTCACATCCACAAAGAAGAACGTCCCCGCTCCCGCGATTCCTCAAAACAACGTCGCATCGATCAATTCGACCAACACACAGAACAACACATCTTCCATCAACCAGACAACGTCCTCAGGTCCGACTTGTCAGACTCCGGGATGTTCGTCCCCCGCGTACGTCGGCAGAAACGGAGTTGCTGGCAAGTATTGTACCAAGACACACCGGCAGTACGTTTCTCATTCCTGTTTCGTCTCATACACCGGTACCGAATCACGCATAGGTGGGGGGACCGCGGTTGCATATCCTG
>Ga0307517_10014788_pt1 | contig 10445 bp, 6 predicted proteins | sample 23_EM_MG_FD_194515 | JGI IMG/M metagenome (GOLD analysis project Ga0307517, IMG submission 194515) | Populus trichocarpa ectomycorrhiza microbial communities from riparian zone in the Pacific Northwest, United States - 23_EM | ecosystem: Host-associated > Plants > Roots > Unclassified | place...
CTGAGTATGTAATTTGAAATTTTTTTTTTAATTTGATCCTCGAATGTTTTTTAGGCTTTTTGGTCATAATTAAAAAGCAATTGATTTTGAATTCTTATGAAATGGTGGGATTGAAAGAGAAGAGGTCGAAATGAAAAACATGACAAATATTAGTGGCATGCCATAAGTTTCAAAAAACATGAACTTTGGTTCTCCAACTTAAACAATCATACAAATTATATAATTTTGGTCCCTCAACATTTTTCCAATTCCATTTTGGTACAACAATTTATTTTTGTTATTTTTTGATCCTTGGTTGAGAGAGGAGAGAGAGATCGTTGGATTTCAGTAGTAGAGAGAGAAACATGTTGTTGACACTAATTTATGCCACCAAAATGGATGATATTTGTGTCAAATTGTTTCATTTGATGAGGGGAATTCATATTAGGTGTTTTTGTTCCTTGAAAGTTCGTGAAAAAAACAGATCTAAGCTCGAGTTGATTTTTTGTTTCAAGTTGAGTTCGGTTTTTGGGACGATGTTTTGAGGTCATGAATAAGTTTATCGTGGTTTTTAAGGTGTTTTGGGTAAACAACAAGTTGAAAACAGGTTTTGGGGTCAAAACAAATTTGAGCCTGATTTTTCGGCCACCACAATGGCCAGAATCTGGGCAAGCCCAGATGAAATGGGTCAGGTGGGTTGGCTTGGCCTGCTAAGCCAGGCAGCGTCTGACCTTTTTTTTCTTAATTTTTTTTTATTTCAATTAATGCTTCTTCTTTTTATTTGTGTAAAAAACAACGATATTTTGTTGGTGTTTTATCTGTATTTCCATCAGTATATAAATAATTGATAGATTCCCCGATGAAAGCTTGTTATCAACGAGCTTTTCATTGGGAATATTAGGCCAGTCGATAATTCAATCAGTGAATTACTTACCAATGAAAATACCGACTGAATATCCACGCCAAAAAAATAAATTTGACGATTATTTTTCTGTTAGTCAATCTATCTGTAAATATTACTGATGGAATACCCATTAATAATTGATCGTGTATGATTAACGAATCCCCCAATGAAATCACCAACATACAAATTTGTCAGTGGATTTATGAGTCTATATCAAAACAGTTCATAACTCTTTGTAATTCTCCAAGGAAAATGAGCCTATATTATCGATAAAATTTTTATGTTCATTGGTGATTTTGTCTGTATTGCAATAACTTGTTTTTTTTTTTTTCCAGTACATACTTATTTGGATTAAACAATTTGATAATAAACAACTAAATTAAATTGAAGAAAACATTATATATTATTAATTTAATTGTAAAATCAATTACAAATGTATATACATTAGAAAGAAGTTGGAGTTGTAGGGGGAGAGGGACGGGGAGGAGGAGGAGAATGGGAGGAGAATCTTCTTGAGGTCCATAAGAGGGAGGATAATGAGTTGACATGTATACCATCATCTGCTCTCATTACTTCCTACTGCAATCTTCTTGAGGTCCATAAGAGGGAGGATAATGAGTTGACATGTATACCATCATCTGCTTTCATTACTTCCTACTGCATTATTCGTACCACGCCTCCAATTCAGCCCTCAAATCGGCCACTACAACAATAATTTGGTATCGAATCAACTTCTAAATGGCTACACATGGCTGACTTGAGCTAGATTATAGGTGCCTACCACTGAGACACTATAGTCCGCCCTCATATCTCAGGCCGTAGTCATAGAGATACTGTAAACCCAATTCCTATCGGGTCCACTAGTTGCTCTAGTCTCTAACCATAACTTTATATTGTATTTTCGATGGGTTGAAGGATTCTATTTGTGTTTGTCGTGCATGTTGGCATTATATGTTTTATTAAAAAAAAAAAAAAGCAAGTCAAAGATGTCAACAAAAAAAAATTGTTTAAAAAAATATGTAAAAGGTTTCAAAGTTTATTTACACCTCGACTCGATTGTCCACAAATTATTGCATCCCTTTATGTCTATCCCTTTTTCACACATGTGTTTTCATATATAATTCCAATAGAGTTGGCTTATGTCCAAGTTGTGTAACCTGCAAAATAAATTATTAGTTAGACTTTGTCACAAATGATCACTAATATTTGAAAAAACAATACTTAAAACTAAAGTAAGCTCTTACCAGGCATTTTGCACGATTAATAAAACAAAGCAATTCACCAGTATACTTGCTAATGGAATCGTGAGTCTCCTTATTTCGGTTCGAAAACCCACTCCATGACCGCCTTCTAAAACTCTCCATCATCAAGAACTCTAGATATCTCTCTCAATTACTCTTAATAATGTGGGGAGATATAAATTTGTTTCACACCTTAAAGTTATCTGACTCAACTATTCTCTTAGTATAGATATGTGCGCCATATCAGAAATTACGTAACCTGGTTAAAAAATTTGTTAAACAAAAAAATATAACAAAAAATAATATTATAATTTTTTAAAATAATTATTTCACATGTTAAAATTTATCTAGTTGCGCTGTGGTTTTCCTAAACTTGCCTGGCCAACCTAAGGTTTGAAGCATCCCACCAAATGTTTTTCTTCTAACCATTTTTGTAAAATAATTAGTTTTTAAATTTAAAAAATATGTATATTATTTAAAAGTATTGATTATTTATCTACTAATCTTAAACATCTCCGTCACGCCTCAACCATATGCATCTATTTAGAATGATCTCTAAGTTGACTCCATTGAAACAAAAATATTTTCATTGACACTTTTATTATCGATGTTATCATACGAACACCTTATATATTTATAAACTGAAAAATTGATTAATAAATAAAAAAAAATATAAATATTTAATCAATTCATTAATATTATCTTTTAAAAAAATTCTTATATGTTATGATCCGGCTTCATTCCACTAACATTTTTAATATATTTTTTTTTCTTTTTAATGTAATTTTTTAACAAGAAAAAATATTTGTTTAGCTATGTAATGTCGTCTTCACGTGTCTAGACGTGAGTTCTAGAGGTTTACAAACTTCAACGAGATTGTTAGAAGAGATGACAATGATCGGTAATGAACTGACATCAACAGTCCTTGCATCAAATTTCAGACTACTTGATTCACCTTTACAATACTGAATACAGGAAGCTTACTTGCATAAGTTTGTTACATGTGATCAGTTCACTGTAACCACACTTATAAAACATTACTAATTAGAATATTATTTCTTAGAGTTTTTTAATTTTATTATTCAATAATAATTTTTTTTTTTATTTTTCTCTTTCAACAATAAATTATTTTAAAAATTATGCTTTATAATTTTTTTATATTTTCTTTACATTGAGTTATATATAAATCTCATGGATTTAATTTTTTTCCTCTTAATTTCAATATTCAACATTAGATTTTTTAGAAGTGGGGCTTTTTTAATTTTTTAATTTGCTTTCTATAAGGTTATCACAATTTTATAACTCGGGTTGCGAGTTTGGCAGGTTAGCTCGGGTTGACTCGAGTCATTTTTTTATCATATTTTTTTTAATTTTATCATTCAACATTGAGTCGATTAGAAATTGACTTTCATAATTTATTTTAATTTTGCTAACTCTACCTTTTTTTCTTTCTTTCTTCTTTTTTTTTTTTTTGGGTCTTTTTTGTAATTCGATTTCTTTTCAATTTTAGCTTTCAACATTTAATATGTTAGGAATTGAATTTCATGATTTTTTTAATTTGTTTTCTATTAAGTTATCATGGTCTTATGATCCTGGTTGCAAGTTTTCCATGTTAATCTGGATTGACTCGTTTTTTTTTTAATTTTATTCTTTAACAATGGATTAGTTTGGAGTTGGGCTTCATAATTATTTTTTATGAGGTAATTATGTTTTCATGACTCAAATTGTTGGTTTAGTTGGTTGGGATTCGGGCTTCGTGATTTGTTTTATTTGCTTTTTATTATATTATCTCGATCTTATGACCTAAGTCATGAGTTTGTTATGTTAACCTAGGATGTCTTATATTATGTTTTTTGCTCCTTTTAAAATTATTTGTTTTCTAATTTTGTTCTTCAACAATGGGTTAGTTTAGAGCTACGCTTCGTAATTTCTTTTGATTTTTTTATAGGGTAATCTCATTTTCATGACTCAGGTTACGAGTTTAGTTGGTTGAGAATTGAATTTCATAATTTTTTTTTCAATTTATTTTCTATTAAGTTATCTTGATTTCATGCCTCGGGTTTGTCAGGATAACTCGAGATGACTCAAATTATTATTTTTTTGCTTTTTCTTAAAAAAATGTTTTTTTTTATTTTGTTCTTCAACAATGAGTTGGTTGAGATCTAGGCTTTATAATTTTTTTTCCAGTTTGCTTTCTATGGTGCAATCTCGCTTTCATGATTCGAGTCATGTGTTTGATTGATTGAAAATTTGGCTCCATGATTTTCTTATTTATTTTCTATTAAGTTATCTCGATCACAGGTTTGTTGAGCTAACTCGAATCGACTTATATTCTTTTTAAATTATTTTTTTTTTATTTTGTTCTTCAACAATAATGTATTGATTTAAAGTTATGATTCGTAATTTTTTTCTAATTTTTATATATGAGGTAATCTTGTTATCACGACTGAGTTCATGAATTTAACAAGTTTATCAAGGTTGATTCGAGCTATATTTTTTTTTATTTTTTTTTAAATTGATAATTTTTTGTCCTTGAATATTTTTACTTAATGAAAATTGGTCTTTCTATCGTGCGCGATTTCAGGTTTTTTGCATGAGCAAAGTGGCTAAACTGTATTGGTGGTTGCGATTCACCTTCTCCATCTTGTAGCCAAGTCTCCTAACTGGCTAAACTGTATTGATTGTTGTATTGTAGTAATCATATGTCACAGTACTCCTAGTAATCAAGCGTAGACTGCTGATAGAGTCAAAAGTTAAAGTGAGTGGGAGGGGAGTACATGAAGGGAATGTAAGGAATTCTCAGTCGCACTTCTTCGAGTGTGAAGCGTGAGCTTTCTGGCAATCGTTGCCATGAAGGGAAATTGGTGGAGGAAATGGAGCATAGTTACCCAGCGTGACCCATAACAGGTTGCTGCCTTTAGACTACAGTCACCTATTGTGAGTATTAGCATTCAAGATTTTTACCCAGCGTGATGATCATATAAAGAATGAAACTCTAAGAGGGTAGCACGCCTGGCAAATGCTCCTCTACTCATACAAAGGAAGATAGCTCTATAATGGCATAACCCTCTCCAAGCATACTGTAATAGGAGATCATGACCAGCTTTCCAATCTATAAACAAAGATGTTTGTGGAAAACGCACCAGGTTTACTCTCACATGGCATGGACAGCCAGTAACAACGAGAGCAGTAAAGGAAAATTAAGCTCATAGGCATTGTTTCATGAAGAAAACCATGGGGCCTTTTTGGCACCAAATAATACAAGTCATGATGGACAGCTTTCCACATCATGCTTCCTATGCATAGAAGTGACGCTTTAACTTACGAACAGAAATTGATGATCTGATCAATGTAATCTTGATGAGCTCACACATCTTGACTCTCAGTTTCATCAGCTTCCATTCATTTCACGCTGCATTTCACTGAGCTTTGCTAGTCACTAAATTTATGAAATCGACATATGTCCACCTTTTCTTTTCTCTAGCATTAGGTTCAAGGGAAGAGTAGCCCTCTTCACAGCTTCTGAGGAAGCTTCCCTTACCGAAAGCAGAGAGAGCCAGAGGATCGGTGTTCATTTCTACACGTCTATAAAGAAGACCCATCTTTCTCCACATCTCTAAACACTCTTTTCCATCAAAACCTATTTCTTCTGCATCAAAAAGAATTCCAAAAGTGACTATATCAGGTTCCACACGAATTTCTGGTAACTTAGAGAGCAAGATCCTCAAGCGGGTGAAATCTTTCATCTTCAAATATGCTAGCAAGATAATGTTTGCAACTGTTATATTCCAACAAGCCTTTGCATCTTCCATCTCCCTAACAACAGCATCCATGCCTCTTCGACTCAAAAGACAAGCATGAGAAAGGAGGTGTAGGCACCAGACAATATCAGTCCGGCCAGTTATAGAAGTAAGATCAACAGCCAAGTCGTGCAGTCTCGAAAACATGTAGTTTGCAATATAAACCCCAGCTAATTTCCTAACCAAATCCTCCTTTACAGTGATTTTTGAGTTCCATGCCCACCTTAAAATCTTTTCCATCTTCTCCACAATCCCGAAGTTTGCATATGCCTCAAGCATCGAAATCAAAGTCGAAGACTGCAACTTCATCCTTTTGGTTCGCATAGACTGATAAACCCTTTCCATTCTTGTCAGCAATCCACCTTGCGCAAACTTTTGGATAAGCAAATTATAAGTATAGCGATCAGGTGAACACCCATCCAGCTCCATCTTCTTCAGGCACATAGCCATCTCATCATACATTCTATACGTTCCATAAGCTTCAATCAAGCCATCATAAGTATCACTTTCCGGGCTCAAATTCATTTCATTCATCTGATTAAGGTAAAACAAAGCATCATCAAACTTGCCATTTCTTGCATAACCATGAATTATAGAATTGTAAACCTCCAAGGACAGGCAGAGACCAAAACTTTTCATTTCCATAAACGCAGTAACTGCATCTTCCATTAGACCCTCTTCACCTAACAGCCCTATAATCTTCTCATAATTGAATTCATTAATTCTTGTTTTCTCCACGTCCCTCCACATATGAAACACCTGTTCAGAAAACCCACAACAGAAAGAGAGAGAGAAAAAACAAATTCAATTTTCCTTGCTGCTAAAAAAAATAAATGAGCGAGTGAGTGTACCTGAAGAATCTGATTGGATCTTGCAGAAAGTTTAAGGAATTTGATGACAGACCAGAAGTCATCTTTGGACCAGTCTCCATCCTGTTGAAGCAGTTGCAAAGGGTTTTGGTTGCTGTTAAGGTTGTGAAGCAGGGACTTGAGCCTCTTGTGTTCATGGAAGCTGTCAACAAGAAGAGTTGTGTGTTTTGTAGAGTGGTCCTGGCCATGGCAGATGGTGGCATGGGCTGTTGGGTGGCGAAAAGCGAGAGATAGAGAATGGGTAGTTACTAGGGTTTTGTAGTTGTTGAATTTCCATGTCCAAGGTGGTATTGAATTGTTTTGGAACTTGAGTGCCATTTTAGGTTCTTCTTAAGAACAGGTCCCGACTCTGCCTAATAAAGGAAGCCCGTTTTCTGATTGTAGATACCCGAATCTATATATTTTATTTTATTTTAAATTATTATTTTATTAATTTTTAGATTGTTTTGATAAGATATAAAAATAAAGTTTAAAAAATAAAAAATATTATTTAAAAAATAAACGAGACTCTAAATTAAAAACAAATAATAAGAATAAAAAAAACTCACCTCGTGATTGCATATCAATTCACTTGGTCAAAATTTGTTTTATGTTTATAAAATTTAGTGAATCTACTTCGTTGGACTAAATTATATTAAATTATAAGATAAGTTTTTATTTCATTAAAGTTTTCAGGGAGATAATATTAAAAAAATAAATTCATGATTAAATAAAAAAATGGTTTTTTTTTCAATAATGGATAATAATTTTCAAACATATTTTATAAAGTTTTAAGAATATAAATGTTAAGAGATTTTAAAATATCTTTTATTTATTAAATATTTAAAAAAGTTATACTGTTTTTGTAAAAAAAATTTCTAAAATTTCATTTCGAATATAAAAATTATAATAAGTTATTAATTGAATTTAAATCACTACATATGATTTAATTTCAAAGTTTAATAAATAAATATAATATATGAAAATGAAAACATGCGGTCTCTTTAACTAAATAAAGGGGAGTGTGGTAACTTCTTTTTTTTTGAATGCTTTTCAAAAATGTGTTTATTTTGAAAAAATATTAAATTTATGTTTTTTAAAATATTTTTTTAATTATTTTGATATATTGATATTAAAAATTAAAAAAATATTATAATATATTTTGAAGAAAATATATTTTTTACCCCGCACGAAACACGCTTCAAGTCAATTACAGCGCCCATGTGTGAGGACTTATGCTCACAAATATGCAATTGCAAGGGATTCCAGAACAGATTCAGAAAGTATTATTATCCACGAAACATTCCTTATTTTACCCGAAAAGTGGATTACTAAACGGTCATAATTCAGTAAACTTTGATGGACACTTCGATTTGAAAGTGGCAAAAACCAGCCTCTTCTCCAATAGGACTGTTGAAGAATTCAGCTTAGGTTGTTCTATCTCGAAGCTGTCAAACTTATGAACAGAACATTCTCAGAAGTCATCAAAATGGATCGTTAAATTTTGTCCTTCGATTTGCTTGCGAAGTTGGAGCAGCCGAGTTTCCTGTCATTTTCTCAGCTTGGTTTTTCTTGCTACGAGCCCAAGACAACCATGGTTATTTCTGCATTGAAACAAGCTTTAGAAAATTCACACTTTCTTAGCTGAAAAGGGCAACCCGGGGTTCCATTGAAGAGACTGGTAGAGGTGGAGGAGGAACTGTATACAAAAGAGTACTATCTGATCATAGAGTTGCAGCAATTAAGAAGCTGGAAGAAGCTAGCCAAGCAGAAGAAGATTAATTCCGAGCAGAAGTTAGCATTATCGGGAAGCTTAATCACATGAACTTGATAGAGATGCGGGGATGTTGTGCAGAGGGAAAGCATAGGCTCTTGGTTTACAAGTGCATGGAGCATGGATCCTAAGCAGAAAATTTGTCTTCAAATGCACTTGATTGGGAAAAGCGGTTTGACATTTCTGTAGGCAAAGGAATTGCTTTGCATTTTAAAATTGTGTTTTACTTTAAAAAAAATATTAAATTAATTTTTTCAATCATTTTAATGCAATAACATAAAAAAATCTAAAAAACAATTATTATAATATATTTTTTAATGCAAAATATTTTTTAAAAACACTATATACTATAATACCAAATAATTATTTTTACGAAGAGTAAATTGATGAAGTTGAGATACTTAAAATTAGGATGCTATATATGTGATATAAATTCTATCATCTAACAAAAAATTAATAGCTTTTATATATATATATATATATATATATATAATTTTTCAATTTATTTTCAAATATGATCATGACAGATTCTGAATATATATTCCGACTCATTTTTCATCGCATCTAACATTAGAAAATAATTAATATACCAATGATTTACATAAAGTAATTAATATGCCAATGAGATAGATGACATGTTTATAACAAGATCCGTGGAAGTTTAATATATACTTAGGTTACAGTTCGCGCTTTGCTACGAGGAGGACAAAAACAAATTAATATAAAAAAGAAAATACAGACAACACTAATGTTTTATTATTTGTAAGTAAAAGTGTAACAATTAATTTTAAAATCCAGTCAGGTGATCCGCGCTTTGTCTTTGACAGGATAAAAAGATTTTTTTAACTCTAAAAGATAAATGTGCAGGCATTTTCAACATATTTTTGTCATTAAAAAATAAATCCTTATAATGAATTGAAAAACTCATTCATATATTTAATTAAATAAATTAAAAATTACATACATCAATAAATGTAAATGCAAAAAAAAAGTTGTTAATGCTATGGAAAAATTAAATAAAAAAATTGAAAGATAAATACAGATTAAAATACTTGATCTTGTTACACCCAGTTATAGATTAATTGGTTTAATAACTTTATTTGCTGGAATTAGTTTTTTATTTAATTAAATAATAATAAAAATAAATATATATATGAAATTTGTTGAATAAATATTATATAAGGTTTCATGAAGAGGACGCTACTAATATCAAAAGAAAAATGTTATATTCTTTGTAGAAAACAAGTAAAAATTAAACTCTATTCTATTAAAAATATCATAAATTTTTTTTATACTTTATTTATTTTAAGTAATTGCAATCAAAATTGAATACCCTCCAAGTAGGGCATCCCAAATTTCATTTAACTAATATATTTTCATTAATCTAAATTTAAATTAAAAAAATAAAGTTAAAAAGGAGTTAGACGCGTGGAACGGATGGCTTAACACACCTAGCCCAGTAAAAGAAAAACACATGCACTTGGGCTTGCAAGGTTCAAAAACACAATAATTAAATTTCCTCGTTAAATAAAATTCATTGACATTAAAATCAGTTTTTTTCTCTCTAAAATTAAGTAAATTTCATTAATTTACTTTTAATCATTATCATTTCTCTTATTTTTTTAAATTTTGTAGTTTTTTAAACAATAATTAATTTTTTGAATTATTTCTATAATTTTATAATACTTCAAAGGATTTATTATAATTTATTTTTAAATTTTAGATAAATAAATTATGTTTTCATGAAGCAAAATATTTGTACGTGCACTTCTTTTATTTTTTATAAGGAAAATTAGCTTCTTGTCTTAGTTTTTAATTAATATTAACAGCTTATTTTATTTTTTTATTTCATATATATTTTTTATTCATTTTATTAAATGTAAAATATCTTTTTGTTTT
>Ga0307517_10014791_pt1 | contig 10443 bp, 10 predicted proteins | sample 23_EM_MG_FD_194515 | JGI IMG/M metagenome (GOLD analysis project Ga0307517, IMG submission 194515) | Populus trichocarpa ectomycorrhiza microbial communities from riparian zone in the Pacific Northwest, United States - 23_EM | ecosystem: Host-associated > Plants > Roots > Unclassified | place...
TACGACGGTTCGGGTTCCCACCGGAGTTTCGCAACCGGCGCCGTGTTGGGGTATTCGTCGACCATGACCGGGATTTGGGGACTCCGAACAGGGATGAGGCGCTCATTGCTGACCCGGCTCAGGCAGTTCTCGCCGTGGAACTCGGGGAGCCCTGGGATCCCCATCCTTTGCTCATTGTACGGACACAGGTTTTAACTGAACAAACATATTTGGTAGGCACAGATTCCCACATACACTGGGATGAGTGGAGGGAAGGTGTTGTGGTTATGGTGGTTTCGCCGTACGGCTCTTTGCAACCCACTTTTGTTCATGGCGCCCAAGTAGTGGTTGTGGGGACACACCTTGGCGGTTGGGATCGCCACCGCCACACTATTCAGACTTTTGACTTTGGCCGGGGCAGTTCCCTGCCACTCTGGGGCGGAGCTGATGGAACTGAGAGGACGATGTCGTTTGAATCAGGAGGTAGTTTCAAGTTTGAGTCGAGTGACGGTGGGTGGGATGAATTTCGGTCGTTGAACGATGGGAGCTTATTTTGTCATGTGAGTCGTCTCTCTTAGTCCATCGGAAGTGAAATTCGTAGGTTGACGTTATGTTCAGGGGACGCTGGGTGATGGGGACAGCCCTGATGACATCCTCCAAGTCTGGGAATTCCTTTGAGGATGTTTTTTGGTCGTGTTTGCTCTCACGCTGTGAGCTGGGTGTGGTTGCGACGGTGTTGTGCAACTAAATTACGGTTCACCTGGAAGCACAGTCCGTATTTGTCTGAATTTCATTGTAAATAAGATGGATTGAATTTGAACGGGAAACCTGCCGCTGTATATCCTCAGCCAGAGCTGATGCAGGGGGCCACATTAATCGATCATGTGTGAATCGCCGACCACGTCGCCCAAGACTCACCTACTGGATTTCAGTCGCTGCTGCTTTGTAGCGCCGGCCAATGTGATGGTACTCGTGGTGTAACTAGAGGTTTAACCTCAGCCATCGAACTAGTCATCGAACTGTGTTTTTTCGTGAACGGTGGGTGTCACATTGTCGCATTCTAGACTGATGCACGTTTGTTGTTTCCAAAGCCCCTCCCCCGCAGCGTCGACGGAGACGGTAAGGGATTGATCACCACGCAAGTGTTGTACATGAACAGGACACCGAACAACAAAAACTCCTTAAGCGTCTTCAACCCGGTATCTCCTACGAGTGGTGGTGGTGACGACAGAGACCTCGGTCACCACTGTGCCGAATTCATCACGCTCGGACTCCGCACGTTGAGCGTGAGTAGAGGACTGTCCCGTGGTCCCATCGTGCGGAGGAAGAGGTCCCTGCTCCGGTGTCTTGAATGATGAACGCGGAGGCGTAAACGCGCGCTTCCGGCCTTCGGACTAACCTCCGTATTTGCAAGGGATCTGGCGTCTCATGATAGGTTACAACCTAAGAGGTGGAACCTTTAGTTAGTCGCAGTCCATTATGATCAACGGATGAATCGATGACACCTCACGGGTGCGCCATTTTCTTGGAAACCCGCTTGTAGATCCAAAACTCAGTTCCCCAGTAAAAGCTGAAAGAGAGCGGTCAGTGTGTCACTCGAGCACAATCAGGAACCCCTGGCCCGACCGGACATATTCGAATCCACGATTTTTGTTATCGTCGACGATTTCAACTCTCGGGGCCTTTGCGTTGCGGTGCGATGGAACAACATCAAAACGGTGCTAAACTCTGTTCTGGTCACCAGGTCTGGAGATAGCGATCAGACGCCCTCTCTACCGCACAGAATACCCATACCGATTATCGTGATCAGTGGTCGGCTTGCTTACCCTCCGGATGTCGGACTGCGAACACTCCTCGCTCTCTGACTTTCCTGAGAACCACCTCAACCCGTTGACGTGAAACCTCTTTTAGGAGGCGTCTCCCCCGCAGTCGGAGCCGGGCGCCAGCCCGCGCTTCGTCAATGGGACACGAGGCTGCGAACCCTGGTGGCCTTACCTACTATCGTGTACTGGGTATCCTCAGGACATAGGCCGTGCCAACCAGTTTCGATAAGTTGAGTAAGAACTCGTGAACTTCTTGTCTCCACCCGGATTCAAACTTTCTATCCACCGATAACCATCGGCCACAATACCACCGGTCCCAGTCCCTGCCTGGACTTCGTCTCACGCACCAGCGCCCTCGATGTCATGCACAGGGAGCAGGTATTGTGCACTGTTCGCACGGCCGAGCTTCTGGTCAAGGTCTCACGGACAACACGGAATGTTCAAGTACCCACTGGCCCCATACAGGACCGACAGGATTGGGGCGAATGGCGCGAGCTCACCGGCGTGGTTCTCAATTATGAACGCGCCATGTGGAACTTACAGCTGAGAGGGATGGAGGCTACCCGGAGGGGAGTCCGTGTCGGGCTCAGCGCTCCGCAGGTCTTCAGCGATTGAAAGATCTGAAACGACGGTGATAGGATCCAGATCCACGAGGGTGAGCGTAGGGTTTAGGGCTTCGCCATGTGAGTGAAGTTGGGTGGTGGGAGGATAGTGTGACCATGACGTTCTTGCGCGCACATCGACGCCGAAGCCTTGGTGTCTTTCAGACAAAAGTATTTGCACAAAAAATCCGTTCCCACAACTGCGTTATTGCCGTGGTGTGGTATCAATAAAAACGGTATTGGGGGGCCAGACCCGGAACACAGGTGTCAGCATTTGGTGCGAGAAAGAGAGCGGTTTTGCGAGGACCGTGAGGGTTTGGTAAACAGGGGGTCGATAACGTGTGGTGAAAAAAAATTAAGCTATCCAATGAGCATCCAAAACACAGGTTCTCGGCTGTGCAGACGCACCCAAAATCAATAAATCTATTGGGAGGCCTTAGCCAGGAGAACCACGGAGGTAAATCGCCCCATCAGCTTTGTATTGTTTGATCGGGATCGGCACTTCCCGTTCCACTGCGGGTTTGGTACCTGACCTCAGGTGTTGACAACATCTCCGCTTGACACCCCACAAGGTCCCCACTTTTCCCTTCGGTTCTCATCGATCATCCCTCAAATGGTCAGTAGTCCGTGTGGGCAATATGTACTGGTGCAGAGGCGAAGCCCGACAGGACTTGTAGCAACTTATAAGATTTTCGAACTCCATCCCGAGTGTCGCCGTAGCACGAACCCCCGGGAGTCGTGCCGACCTAACCGTAGGATAGCGGTAACCAATTCACCCATTTTTCTCTGTCACTCGCGCATATGGACGCGACTCACATGAACCCGAAGTTTGACCAGAAACTGCGCACCGGTCTTGTACATTCTTCCGTTAATTACCAATTAGCTAGACTGTACATAAGGCCCTGTAATAGATAGAGGGAAACAGGACACCTTACAACGGTTCCTTCTCGTGTGTTTACTTCAATTAGCCGGAGTCGCGACGAGTGTCTACCGAGGTCGAAGGTTCACACCGAACTTACGGAACATTGCCACTGATTGGCGCTGGGGAGTCGTCCGCATTGAAAGTCCGTTTCTATACGAGGATCAAAAATGTAGCAGTTCCAATATCCTGCCCAAATTAACCCTTACAGCTATTTGTGTTCGATAGACCGTTTCGCAAATAGCTGTAGTGTCGTTATTCGCGTCATTTTCGCTCGTTCATGTGTGGGAACGGGGCGGCGAGACAATGGAGAATGAAGCTCTCGAAACGCACCTCAAACACGTGTTTGAGGGGATCGATAGACTCCTGGCAAGTGCCTACGAGGTGTCAACGCCCTTCTCACATAAGGCGATAGGGGTCTCAATACTCTTCCCTGGGTGAGTGGTTGACGCGTTTCTGGTAGTCACCGCGCCCTATCCGTGTCGGCGTGGGGTTTCCAATAGAGCCAGACATGTACGATAAATCCGACTGTTCGGATCGAGAAGCACGTCGAGTAACGCGGCGACCTCGACTTGAAGTCTGGCGCTTGAGCTGGTGTTGACGCCGTCACGGGGGTCCGAGGCGGGGGAATGTAATGAAAGGCGAGATGAAAAATCTGAGGGTGATAGCATGGTGGGGACCCGCTTTGGTCAAGCACTGGCGTGAGGACCAGGACCGACGCTTCGTGGTGACCTTCGAACAATGGCCCCTCGTAGATGTGGGAACTTCTCCAGGATTCCTCCGCCCTATCAACGTCGAGTTGTATTCCCGGTGATCTGTGAGTTGCTGTACGGCGTCTGCGAACTGGCGAAATTCCATCAGGTCTCTTTTTCGTGACGCCGGAGAGAATCCAAACTGACGAGTTCCACTGGGAACTGTGCAGGACAACTGATCAAGGGGGTCGGGGCTTTTCCGCCCCGAACGTCCTGTAATCCAGGTACCATTGGTCGCAGGGTGTTGGACCGAAAACAAATCGTGGTCGGGGTGAGGGCATGATACCCCGCGCTTGATCGGCGGCAGGGACTCAAGGAATGGAGGGGGAGCGGGCAAATTCCGGTCCCCCCGTGGACCATGACAGAAGGAATGACTGGGCCCTGTACCCTCGACGTGCGGTACCGTTTTGCACAATCACCCGCATACGGGTTTCAATATTTACTGGAGCACGAAATAGGGTAACGTGATGGCCGACGACACGATTTGGACAAGATTTGGTTGTCACCTCGATACAACAAGCCTAACCCGATAACGTCTCACCCCATAATCATGCCGTGATCGCCTGGCGAGCTCTGCAAACCAGAGATTACGTCTAAGCACCATCGAGGAAAGTTTCTCGCCACAGTTTTTGGGTGCATGACGTGGTTTTCGTCGACGTTGGATTTATTTCGGTTTCTGGGAGTTCGTGGGTCAGAAGGGTATAACGGCCAGAAAAGATTGAAGTCGCGAGCCACGCGGGTTGTATATATCTAGCAGCGTCACAGGGGCTGCTTAACCGATGGCATCGACCCCGAATAATTGTATGGCAAGGCCAATACGTTCACGCGTGGCGAACGCAACACAAAACGATGAAGTTGGATGCGACGGACCTCCGATGTGTCACCTTTGAGGAGTTCCGTGTCTTGACCGCTTCTTTCCGGCCATTTCGCAGAGTGGTAAAGCTTTGGCTCAGAAACGGAGGTGTAAACAAGAACCTCGTTGAGCCAGCCAAAAAGAACCTTGTCGTAAGGTTCAGGAATGCCAGTTGTGTGTTTTGTCTTGCATAAAGTATCTAAGAGACGGCACCTTTTCTTTGTTTACTAACCGAAAAAACTCAGATGACGGGTACAGGTTGACGTATGGGAGTTACGACTACTACCTCGCTATGTGAACGTTGTCAAAACGGGGGATCGTGCGCTCGCTCGGAAACCAGATTGGTGTCGGCAAGGAATCAGGTATGGAGAACAAGGCATCCCCTCCCACCGTGGCATTCGCATCCCGATTTCGTTGCGAGGGGTTAAACTAGCTTCGCAACAAATATCTACATCGTCGCTGGTTTGGAAGCCAAAAAAATGGTATTGAAGTTGCACAGGATGGCGCAGGGGCTGATGGTGCTCACCTCACAGGCTAGGAAGCGGAATGGTGCGTGACGCTTCAGGTAGTACTCAGTTAGCACTCTCGGTGGGGACTGACAGGGGTGGGCTGTATTCAAGGATGGATGGAACTGCATGTTCTAATGTGGTGATAGGCCGTGGGGCTTACAATCGCTGGGTAATAGTCGGTGCCCGTGTTGGACGTGTTGAGTCCGCGAGCATTCAAGTTGACGCCCTGAGAGTTACGAATGAACGTGCTAGGTCCGTTGGTGGGCCAATGGTGAGGCCGGTCAAAGGCATGTGAGGGTGAGGATTAGGCCCAACTCGTCCTTGGGCCCCTCAGAGTCCGATAGCGCAACAGTGGGCGTCCTATGGATTTGGCTAAACCCGCCGAGATGAAAGGGTTGGCGGTGGAATGATATTCCAGGAGCCGTGTTTGTCGCTAGCACCTCCAGCGGCGGGTTGAACTCAACCATTATTGAGCGCGGCCATGAGTTCTGGAAATAAATAGATAAAGCTCTAGATCATATGGAATCGCTTGCAGAGAACCCAAAGGACTTCGAATAATGCACTCGATACAAAATAGAGCCGACGGGATCGAAATCCTGATGAGAGTTTCAGTTGAAATCCCCCCAGCGGGGGAGGAATCACATGAGAAACGCGCCAATTGGTACCGTCCCACGTTTGTTTCCCTCTTTCCGGAATAGCTGCACGCTTTGTACCACTTGTAATCATTGGGAGTGTTGGCCGCTTGCATGTTGAGCTCGAGTATGGTTTCCCCACACCCAGACACAGAATCGGAAAGGAAAATAAACATTTCCCGGAGGTGCTGTCCGTCTCGGTCCACCGGGCCGGACCGAGCGTCTGGCAGTTCATATGCCTCCTGCCACAAGGGGTGGCTTGCCCCTCTCGAGTTTCTGGGGTGCGTTCTTGACGGCGTCTGTACCATTTGACAGAAATTATGTAGAAAACCCAATGGTCCAATACTGAAGACAAGATCCTGTCGATAAAATTGTATCGCGCACCGGATCTTGCACTGGCACCCGTTCAACCGAATACAGAACAACCCCTCAACCGATGGCGCACTACACGCTCCTACTGAGCCTACACAAGTTCTGATCAACCACAGTCCGAAATGTGCCTCCCGATGCCCCGCTACAAGATGTTATCCACACTCTACAGAACCGTGCGTACTACTTGATGCGCTGGAATGGCTGTGCAGTATATCTATATACGTTTCATCCTCTTCTGACTCAGCACCGATACGAGGGAGGACCCGGCGAGCTTCCAGAGTCATTGACGTTTGTTAGACGCGGCCGCCGACCGGGAAGGTTGGTAACCCGACCCTTCCAACCTCATTGAGCACCGCCTTGCTGGGGGGGGGGTGAAAGAGAACTCACCAGATGATATCCCTTCCTTTCGAACGCTCCACAAAGTCATGCCATCCAGTTCTACATGAGCCGAAAGGCTTGTAGACGCAGAACAACTTCCGAAATGTCTGGGCGCCCCTGTGGATCATGGTTCCAACAGTGTTTGGTCAGGTCCCAGAGATTGTCAGTCAATCTCGGGTCGGTCGGTCGATCCGGTCGGTTCCCCGATAAAACGTCCACAACAACTGTAGCGGAAACGCTATTATGAAACGGCACCTTCACAGTGAACAGCTTGGATACCGATGAGTTGCACGGTCCGTCAAGATGGGGTCGCACGCCCATACCTCGACAACAACCATCGCCCACGAATACACGTCCGATTCCTTACTGACCGGCCGTTCCGTGCCCAGGATCTCAGGTGCGGCCCATCGCACCGCATGGCTATTGGTTGCGGATGTAGAGGGCCCCAAGTCTGAAGCAATGCCGGTGAAGCAAAAGTCGATGAGTCGTGCGTGACCCGTATCGTCCACGAGGATGCTTGGCTAATGGGCGGGTCAGTAGAGTTGGAAGACGGTCTTCGACCTCACTCACCCCCTTGAGATCGCCGTGGATTACACTGTGGGAGTGCAGGTAGCTGAGACCATCTGCGACATCAGATAGCTGGGGGGTTGTCAATTTCGTAATCCAAGATAGTGTGGTGACAACCTACAAGACCGAGTCTATCAGCACACGGGTGCGTGCTGATGTATTCCAACAGCTCTCCACCGGACATCCAAACCGAGATTGATTGGAAAGGGGTGAGAGTCACACCCAGGAAGGGAACAATGTTTGGGTGTGTCAAACGTTTCCACAATACGGCCTCCTGGCAAAAAGCCTATGTGCTTCATCAGGTGCGAGCGGGTGAATGAAGTAGCCTCGGCAACATACACGAGTCTTGACATCCGTTGGTCCCTCCATGGAGTAAATCCGTAGGCGTTTGACGCAAACCTTGGAGTCGTTGAGGAGACCTTCGTACACATCGCAGGAACCCCTTGAGGCGACCGGCCATTCAGCGGTGTCAAGGAGAGAAGCCGGAAGCATGTGAGATTGCGGCATTAACCTCCGGCTACCGCAGATTGCACCGAGCTCACGCAGAACTCCCAGGAATGCGGGACTGGCGGGGTGGAGAGCACCGAGAACCTATGGCAGCTTCGGCAGTGAGTTGGTGAAAGCAACGCGGGGACGTACATCGTCCAGATAATCAATCAGCCACGACAAATCCTCGTCTTGAAGGTTTGTCACGTAGCTCCCATACTCTTGTTCATGGAGGAGGTCCGTTAGTCGATCGGGGAACTGAGGTGAAAGTTTGTCGAGGCGACGGAGCTGTTGCAGTAGTGTGAGCGAAGGCATAAGGAATGATTCGTCTGAGGAATAGGCTACACTCAACGTTAATAAGATATAAGCAAACCCGTGCCAGGGGCTACGATTCGCACGATCAGTGAGGTGATCGTATCCCCGGCCAAACCCCCCCGCGGCTGTAGCAAATTCGGAACAAGCCGATATATGTATTGGAGTGCAAGTATGTTGAAGTAATCACCGTCGACCGTGAAAATCGCGTCTGGAGGCCCAGACGATGGTTGGGGTCTTGACAGTTTTTTCACATCCGCCCCGCAAAACCGACTCACCGGCAGTCGCCCAGATCTCGCCCGGCAGATTATGTCAGATACCAATGCAAACTGCTGCACTGTGCACCCTGGAGACCTCCGCGCAACGTATGACAGGTAGGTTGATATCCATAGTTGCATCTGGAGGAATTCAGTTCACTCGAGCACGCGTACGACATTTTCGCCCACCTCTTCGCCTCCAACCGTTCCCCCCAACCCCCTATGCAAAATGATTGGCGCTCGTTGTCAGAAGATGTGCGATGACGCGGAGGCAGCGGGCGGAACCACTCACCTGTTGCTCATGGAATAACATAGAGTTTGATACAAGTGGAATGGAGTTGCGCAGCGGTTTCGGTTATATCCCATCCAAAAAGTTGACCAGCCGAGCCGATTCGGATCGTTGCAGATTGAAAAAGTATTCCCCATTCTCATCGAGCCGGGCGAACGTGTAGAGTGCACGCGGGAACTCCGATAAGATAAGAAACAAGGGGGAAAAAAAAACAAGAAACCGCGGAGATGGAGGCCGACTAGCGCTGATGCAGATGTCCGGGTCAAAATCTCGTAAGCGCCTTCGGCGTGCCACATGACAACAGCATGTGCTAACCGGGAATCGAAATGGCCTTGGCATCACCAGCATTCATCGTCATCCGTAGGTATCCAAACTCAACGGGTCGATCCACTCTTGGAACCATCAGAGATCGGAGATCCATGTTCGCCCGGATAACGGCGAGATGGGCCCCGGTCACTGCGAGGTGATCGACAACGAGCGGGCGGACAGTGGACATACTGCCAACAGGATTCAAAACTCCTGCCATTGATACGGGAACCCCCATCTCAAACACCGTGCGCAGATGAGGGCCCAACGTCAACCCCTGTGGAAAAGACAGTGGGCGGAGGAGACCCAGACTAAAACCTCATTTTCTTTCAGTAACATACCCACCGAATAACCCACTCGCGCGATCCTTGTTTATTACCATGGACCGCATCCTGGGCCCACCCCCTCGGTTCGCTGAGCGTATCCTGCCTATATCCTCCACCACTCGCTTCACCTTCTCGTTTCTATCCCTATTTATTTTATAGGGAGCCAGAAAACCAGCCGCATCTTGCCCTTGTAGGCTGCAGCGGGACGCATAAATGCCGATACAAAAAAAAGACAAGGGAGGGGTCAGGGATCAGGAGACCTCGGCCAGAATCTCCACCGACATTTTCGCGCAGATCGTTTGGATCATCCTCAAGATCTCGTCGAGATATTGAGATGATATTTTTTTTATTACCAAATATACATTATATCGTAGGGTCGGAAATGTTTCCCACAAGATAAAATTGCGTGACGGGCTGATGGGCATCGCGCCCCATCCCTTGACTGGCACGTCCTGGGTTACATAATGGGATAATCATATGCGACATGGGTGCAAGAACGGTCGTATTCGGGAGACCACAAGATCAGAAAAATATCAGAAAGGTCGGTAAGGGCGTTTCCTCATACGTTTGGGTGTTTCGGCGCCTGTAGTATCGGTATTTGAGATCGGAACCCTCCTAGAAAGGTTTCACTGGGTGGTGGAGCCACAGACAGCGTTCGCGTTCGGACGGACCCAGACCTTGTACCTAGTTGAACGACCTCGAACCCCGTTTGCAATCTGGCGATCCCAGGCATTTTTCGTAGTTGGATGGCCTCAGGTTCTGCCTAAGAACGACTAGAACTTGGTGTGGGCCCTGCTGCAGGTCGTGAATCCCTAAGTCGGTTGATACCTGGATCGGGGACGGGGTCCGGGTTACTTGACCAATACGTACCTAGGGATAACATTTTTGTCATCGTTGTCGTGTACAACAAGCTTCTGTCATCGAAATCTCTTCCATCGTAGGTCGTGTTTCGGGATCCTGCTGCAAGCAACTGGAGTCCCTACACCTCACCGGTAAGTCCTACCGCCTGAGCGTTCCCCGGTATCTCCGGTCTGCTCCCTTGCAAGATGCAGAGCACAACCGCCTCATTCTTCTGTTCTTC
>Ga0307517_10014792_pt1 | contig 10442 bp, 12 predicted proteins | sample 23_EM_MG_FD_194515 | JGI IMG/M metagenome (GOLD analysis project Ga0307517, IMG submission 194515) | Populus trichocarpa ectomycorrhiza microbial communities from riparian zone in the Pacific Northwest, United States - 23_EM | ecosystem: Host-associated > Plants > Roots > Unclassified | place...
CAGAGGGGTCCTTCTTGATGGAGAAGAGGTCTTGGTATGGGTTGTCTTGAGTGTGTTCCGGGTCCTCTGAAACATCCTTGGTATAGACCATAACCTCAGGGGACTGTTACAGCACATAATGAGGGAGAAAGGCAAAGTTATATTGATGTGATCAATACTACTATGTACTATCAAAAATATTCCCACAACCACATGACTGGTTGACACAGCCATCTTCAACAACTTTGCCTTTCTCCCTCATTATGTGCTGTAACATATCTGGACAAGCTTGCACCTGGGTAGATGAATTAGGAGAATCCATCTGTTTTGAAGAAGATATCTGGTTATTCAAACATCAATTGTTTAATTTCATTGACAGGTTTTGGAAGCCGGTTTACCCATACAACACTACCTCTCCAAACTTTGTCCACCCCATTCACCGGGACTCCCTCTCACCCCCTTCCACCCTATCACTATCCATCCCCTCACTGCCACTACACCTCTGGTGCCTAGTGAATAGTAAGCAGGCATCCAACCCTGACAGCCCCTTATGGACCAGCTGCACTATATGCTGATTACATCACCATTCACCATGCCACAGGGTTCAGTCCATACTTTTTGCGTTATGGAGTTCATCCGTTGATGCCAGGAGACCTCACAGACACCATCTTCTTAGTTACAAACCTCAGGCCAGGAATGACTAGCACCGATTTAATTGAAGCCAGAACTCGCCAGTTGCTATGCTTACCTGAAGATATAGAACAGCCAATCCAGATTCCAATCCAAGCAAGCATACAAACAGAAGTTCACCAGATAACCTTGTTCTTATTTGGAACAACCCCATTGAGAATAGTGTATCCATTGAACAGAAGACAACCAATAGATACATGGGACCATATTAAGTCATATGTCAAGTGGAAGGCAGATCCTATATTTTAGTGGAAATGGATGGAAGTTTGTTACAACATCATGTAGCCGCATTTCACCTTATCCCCTATATCCAGCATCAAGAGCTAGACTTTTGGGCAGAGTGTATTGATGTAGACATCCTGTTACATGATGAGGGAGAAAGTGTTGAAGGTGACTCCATGTCACATGATTTTCCATTCTGTGACATCATTATTTGATCTGATATTTTCTCTATTCCAGAAGGTCACTTGACCTGCTTACATAAGCCATCAGAATTTCCTTATTAGGATATATTGCTTTATTATGTCATCCATTCCATATCTGACATATTTTCTTCTATAGTAATGTTTTCTCAGGCTCTAGATACTATATATACCTGCAGGGGTGGGATTCAGCTCTTTGTCTTTTCCCCCCATCTCTGCAGTGACTCTAACAGAAAGGCAGAGTCATATTGATGTGATCAATATTACTATATACTATCTGAAAAATTCCCATAACCACATGATTGGTTGACACAGCTATCTTCAACAACTGTTGGGAACATTTCAGTTTCATCATTGAAACACATTCCAAATGTGCCCTAAATGTATCTGCCAGAAACAATGGGGGAAAATTGACCCAGACCCTGAAATGTTCCTAAAATGTTCCCACTCATTTCAGGGTACCCTCACCCCCAGTGTTAGCCTGTTTCACCTTGCAGAACAATGTTTGGGTACATCACATTGCCCTTGAATTACCCATTTTGCTAAGCCCTGATACTACCAACAAAGAGTTTGTTAGAGAAGTAATACATAGATGGTACAATTGCTACCAGCCTCCCCATCTCTGTAGACAATAGTTACGTGTAGGGATACCATGATTCCAGTCACTGTTTGCCTAATCAAAATGAAATTCCCATTGGCCAGACCCACAATTTATTCAATCATTTGATTGACTTAAAAATGAGGCCCAGACCACCCCAATCCACAATTGGTGCCCCCATCAAATCACACTCATTATAGAAGTTTTTTCCCATCTACCACCCATATTGCCATTATGCCATTCCCTTCTCATAAACCTAGTTTACCGTTCAAAACATTACTGAAATATACCTGGGACTTTGAGTAAACCAGTCATTTGCATTGGAAATTGATAGACAATCAATGAATATAATAGTGTCAGGGAAGCATGAGAAACCTGTTGAGTAAAATGGACTAGGTAGGAGTCGAACCTACAACCATCTGCACTCTAGGCTGGACGCTCTACCATTAAGCTACCAGTCCGTTGGGGAATTACCACACAACGTCCTAATACCTAACAGTCAAGACACTATACCATTTGGTTATAGTGTGTTGAGGCTGTCGACTGAACCCAACTCCAACAAAAGGATGGTAGATTTTGATGGTGAAGGGTTGGCCGGGGTTGTGGTTGCAGACTTTGTAATATAGATGCTCTTATTTGGGGCAGGATGGCAGTAAATATGGATTGTGCTAGTCCAGGTACAGTCAACATTGTGTGGGAGAGGGTAATACCAATGGGTTTTCATGATTAAGCTAGTGGGACTGAGGGAGAGGGTGATGAGGAAGAAAAGTGAATGTAGACATGTTGAATGGTAAGTTCTGGGGTGGTCATGTAGCTCAGGAACATCTTCTGGGGTGACACGCACAACACACTATTACAGCACATAATGAGGGAGAAAGGCAAAGTTATATTGATGTGATCAATACCACTATGTACTATCAAAAATATTCCCACAACCACATGACTGGTTGACACAGCCATCTTCAACACACACATGTTTCGTGATAATGTCAGATGGTTTTGTTGGAGTTGGGTTCAGTCGACAGCCTCAACACACTATAACCAAATGGTATAGTGTCTTGACTGTTAGGTATTAGGACGTTGTGTGGTAATTCCCCAACGGACTGGTAGCTTAATGGTAGAGCGTCCAGCCTAGAGTGCAGATGGTTGTAGGTTCGACTCCTACCTAGTCCATTTTACTCAACACCTTTATCCCCTGGGATATTGTGGCTTAGCACAGTCAAATCCAATGAAGAATTCCAGACTCAGTTACATATATGGCTTATACATGAATTATGCCAGTCATACATCACAAATCATATGTTGCTATTCCATCAATTCTTTACTGCATACCCACTAAGCTCCCTCCAGTTATATGGCATATAGTGATCAGGGACAATCATTTCAAGTTCCCCATGGATGTTACACATGGAGGTAGCTCAAGCAACTGGCAGGTTGCAAGTGCCTGCATATTGACCCAGGAGGCTACCTGTCTAGCATCAAAGTCTGCAAGTTATCCTGAAGTGCTGACAGCACCTCTGTCCCCCTTTGCCACACCTGCATCTCTAGCCCCAGCTTATCCCTTCATTCCAGGGTTCCACACCCTCCTGCCTCAACAGTTCATTACTTCTGCACCCTGTTCACTGGCTGGCTCACTGCCCCCTGCCCTTGGGTCACGTCCACCAGACCTCTTCACTCCTGATCATCCTCCATCACCCAAAACCTCTTCATGGTCTGCCCCCAGTTCGCCTCAAATCTCCTCAACCCCTTCACATACTCGCAGTTACATTGCCCTTCCATCTCTTGCACTCAAATCTGCGTGGCTCTCGCAGTGGCCTACAGTTCCCCTGCTTACACAGAAAATGTGCTCGGGTTCCCTTGCCTTATGGGAGCCTGGTGACCTGGCCGCCACATATCCATTCAACCTCCACAGTCGTAACCAGAAGGATTCCGTCAAATTGCTATGGACAGTAGCGGTTGGTGAACGTCCTGGCTCGCTCCGGCTGTGTTCCAATTGTTGTAATGGTGCTTGTGATCCTTCACAATCTTGTTGCCTGTCATCACGCACGATTTTCGGACTTCTTTTTCCTTATGTCTCTACATCTTTTGGACCTTTTTATTCTTTAAAACCCACACTCCTTGTTTCATTTCACACTTCACACTTCATGACCAGACACCTGGCTATTCAGGGAGATTGGAAAGCACAAGATGGGTATCTAAAAGGGTATCTACCATCCACTCCATCTCTGCCTCCTGACGCACAGCCTCTCGGAACTCAGCATAGGAGGACCACCTAAGGACGTTGTACCCTAGCAAGACCCTCTCCACCTCGTATCTACTAGGTGGACCAAGCTCAGGCAACTCCCCCAGACGACCTGGACTCTCCACTCTGGGAGGAGTCACTGCAGGACAGTCCTCTAGACGTCCCTGGTTGACCACCCTCCAACGACACTGATCACTGCTGGAAGGCCAAACCACCTGGCACCACATACTCGGTCAGTGGATCTCCACAACGACCACGACGGAAAGCCCTCTGCCCAGAACGAACCAGGCGAATCTCTGCCATCACAGGCAAAGCAACAGGAGACGGAGCACTTGAGGACTCCCCAGTACACCCAGAACAACGGGCAATGTCCAACCCCAACACAGGCTGCTCCTCAGACATAGCGGGATAAGAGGTGTACTCCAGTTCATCGTCCAGGACCTATTGATAATATCATCACCATCACATCATAAAGGAAGCGTTGGACGTTATCACCTCAATGGGAACTTCCCTACTCCCAGAAAGTCTACACTTGCAGACCTGGTCCTAAGAATGTTTGTTATCAACAGGGACAAATCACTCCCAGGAAACAAACGAACCTGCAAGGCCTCAACACGTCCACGCAACTCCATGGTGAACTGTTCCTCTGCACACCAAAGCTTCTCCAAGTCGGTCAGATGGACCACAAGTTCCTGGTTCTGCTGAAGAACTGCATCCACCTTCTCTGCCTGCCTCTTGAAGGCCTCCTCCATCTCCTTGCGCTCAGCACGCTCCCGATGCACCTTGGAGAAAGGTTAATCAACATTACAAATATGTTTGATGCCTTCACCAACCTCCTTCTCCAAGACATCAATACGGCTGAGCAGCCGACTCCCAATTGAGGACGTATGCCTCATTGACAAGCTCGAAGGCAGACTCCTCCCCCTGGAGGACATCCCCGGCTCGTACCTCTCATCCGTGTTCTGTACCCCCAAAGTAATGAGGTGATCCAACACCCTATCCCTCTTCGGATGCAAAATTCTTCAGTCGTTCTGGAGATGAGCAGTCTGGATGGCGGTCCCCCACAAGAAGTCCTCGTTGTAGAGGTCAAGCATAGGGTTGTCGATATACCCCACCCCCTCACCATCCAAATGATTGATGATGGTGGTGTTCTTGGGGTACTTGTCAAAAACGTTGGCACGGGAATGAGGGTACAGTATTCAACACGTCCTTTTTCACCCTGAAAAGCGCGGCTCGTGTCTACCCCCTCGCGACCCACCCATGATGGGCCACCAATGGGATCGCTCCACCCGAACCTCCCCAGTATCCCAGTGTAGATAGCTTGAAATAAAATTTACTGTTGAACGTGCTACCCTCGATTTTCACCCGAGCCCTCAAAACAACCAGACATGTCCTTGTGCCCCCCCGTTAAAGGAAATATCATCAATTCTTTGTCATCTAAGGTCACAGTCACGGTACCAAATCAGGTGAGGGCTTCATTTCGACAGAAGCAAACATTCTGGCGCCTATCGCGGATAACGGACTACTCTCCCTCGCTGGCGTTGTCGTCGCTGTCCTCTCCCTCATCGTCCGTCCCATTGTCCCCCCCGCCGGCCCGGTACCTGTTGGTCTCATGTCCTCATCACTGCTACCCTCGCTGCTCTCGCTGTCCCCCTCGCTACCTTTGTCCAATGCTGCAAGCACGACGTCTGCTTTCTTGGGTCTTTTTGGTGCCTTCAGGAGGTCTTTCCTCCGACAGCCACCTTCTTTCAACTGCAAACACTCCTCTTCCCACACCTTCTTCTCACCTTTCCACTCCTCAAGAGCTCGCTCCCATGCCTTCTTCTCTGCCATCTTGGATTCCTTTGCTTTGGCACGGGCCTCCTTTCGTTTTTCCTTTCCCTCTTCCCTCTCCCTCTCCCCCTTCTCAATATCCTCAAGTGCTAGAACGAAGTCATCATCAGTGACAACATGGGCCTTTCCATCACCAAAAAGGGTGCGTTTATCTTTCTTCTCCATCTGGGCTGCTTCTTTCCGGTGCAAGGTGGTTTGCTGACGCTGGCAGGTCAACTCCAAGATAACGTTCGTGGCATGGGCGCTCTCAATTACAGCTTCCCTTGCACGAAGGCAGTCTCGTGCCAACAGGAGTCCCCCTTGCAGCTCTTTGACCTTGTGAATAAGGTCTTCCTCCCCCAGGTAAGTATCAGCATCTAGGAGGGAATTCCAATCTGGTTCTGAGAAGGGTTCAGGTTCTTCGCGTTAAGGGGTAACAATGTGAGCACCTGCTGTGATAGGGGAGCTGGAGACTAGGTAGGAGGTTGAAGAGTTTGACATGAGGCTTGCCCTCAAAATCTTCATTTGTTTGGAAGGGGTGAATGGTACAACAAATGGATTTTTGAGGCTGTCACTCCAAGGTCACCTTCTCGGGGTTGTCGGTTCGACGGAATCCCTGACACCTGCAGTAGTATATGGTTTGTTTATCTTTCCTACAACAGGGCAAAACATGACCTCACCTCTCTCGTTTACAGGCAGCCCTGCTTCGTCATCAGTGTCCGCAGTAGCTAGATCCAGAGGAGGGGGTTTGAAGTACGAGAATGCTTCCATGACCTTTCGGACAGGGGTGGAATGGATAACGGAGGAGGTGTACTTGATGGTGGATGTCTCGCTGGGTGCCATCTTCTCAGGAGGAATGATCTTGTCGTTGAATGGAAAAACCCCAGTTGTTTCCCATGCTTGTAGGATAAGCTTGGGAGTGAATGTTCTCTGGTAAGCATTTCCGAACACTTTTGCGAAGTCATCTCTTTTAACACCGCGAAAATTCTCCCATTCAAACATCTTGATTTCGTGGGCCCAGATTTGTTTGAGTGGTGCGAAACAGATGATGTCAAGACCTTGGAGAAGGTGTGTGCAATGGGATGGGTAGATGATGATATCGATATCAAATTCTCGTGCCTTACAGAGGAGGCGTAGTGATAGGTGTGAAGAGTGGCCATCAAGAATGAGGAAGTGCTTCTTTCCGGCAGCCTTCTCTCGGGTTTGGGGTTCAAAAACCCGCACAAGCCAATCAAGGGCAATGTCACTGTTTGTCCACCCATTCTCAGAACATGAAAACCTGCCAACAATCACTGTGAGTAACAGCACACTTGCCTTGGTAGGATCTACTACATACGCCATTTTGCTGACATTGTTTGCCCTCCAGCTCGCGGGGATTTTCTTTCCCTTGAAAACTGTGGTTGGGCTGATTGAACTTCCATCAGCACCAATGGTAACCAGGACCATGATGGTTTGTTTATTCGAAAGGCCTTGCTGGTGCTGATGGTGAAGTCCGTATTCCCCAACGACTTGTTGTGTAGGGATTCCATCGGGGTTAGCTTGGGTTTCGTCCATTGACCACACACACTCACAGGAAACCTTGGGGTCAGCAATCCGCTCCTTCACGAGGGTGAAGTATCCGGCAATATTGTCCTGATTCCCCGCTTTGGCTCTAACACTGGGAAGTGGAGCCGACCAGTAGGTACGCAACCGATTATCTTGACGACATAAAAAGTTGTTGACCCAACGTTTACCAACCTTCTTGTACTGACGGCCGAGACGGCTTTGCAGGATTGCGTTTGCCTCATCCCGTATATGATCGTGGGTGTAGGGGATACCCTGACGGGATGCGAGGATGATGGCATCCACGAGGACGCCCTCCTCTGCTGGGGTTAACTTTTGTTTCGAAGCATTGAACGCACTCATCGGACGGTGTTTGCCTTGCTCGTGGTTAGCGAGGGTAACGCGATTGACACCAAATGTGGCTGCAACTTTCCGGTAGGATGCTTTCCCTTTTTCGAGCTTCTGGGTTCGATATTCTTGAATTGCGTCATTGAGTTTCTTGTTTGACAGCCTTCTCTGTTTTTGCTTCTTCGAAGCCTCCGATAGCGTAGAGCCAGTCATTGTGAGGATACAGATATGGGTTTGGGGAGGGCGTTTTTTGAGGTGGCCTGTGCGTCGGTAGTGGTCCGATAAGACTCAAATGAAAAATTTGATTATGTAGCGAGTGTGACACCCTAAGCGAGCCTTCAGCCACAATTTCGAGGCTGAGGGCCAAAGCTTAGGATTGTAGCTTGAGCACTTGCAAGCAATGTTCAACGACTGCTGGTACCCGGCACCCACAGGTGTAGGCATCCAATATAATTTTCGTAGACGTAACAACCCATTCAATTGCGGCACCGGAGCTGAGTGCGCCCATAAACATGAATAAACTGCAGTCCCCCACACCTCTCTGCAGAAATTCGGCACGCATGGACTTGTATATTTTTATTTATTGTCAGGAAGCATATAAGAGTGGACTACGTGGGTTTCGGGGCAGAGGACAACTAACCAATGGACAAAACAAATATGTGTTAAAGGACCTATTGATGAAAAAGGACGTATTGAATACTGTACCTTCCCTGGTCGGTGTGAGAAACAGACACGTCATGGATATGATAGGTGTCTTGGGCGATTCTAGGCATGGCGATAAAAGATGAGAAGATGAGGAGATGGCAGAACGAAGCTAGGTTTGTTGGTTTTGGAAGACGAGCAGATGATGAGTTGGCACCTTAGGACACCTCCTTTTATCTACCTCTTCCCAACCAGCACACGTCACCCATTGTTCCCATCAATCCCCTTGGTGACACAATGGCACCACTTTCTCTATTTTCTCATTGGTCATTCCCACGCTCCCCCATCAATCCCCTTGACGACAATGGTGTCACTTCCTTTCCTTTTTCTCATTGGTTGTTCCCACGCTTCTCAGCTCCCTCTTTGTCATAAAGTTCTCACAACCCCTTTTCCCTTTGTTCTAATTTTCCCATGACCCACATTCGCTCCTTTGATGACTCATTATGACTTTAGGCCATCCCCTTGACTCAGCGTTACTCGTCACTTGTCACAGGCCACTCTGGTAGTATATAAGGACCTCAGATAGTGCTTGTATTCGCTAGTTTTGTTATTACAGGATTTCCTCTGCCTGAAGACTCTCTTCAGACAAGCTCAGAGACTTACTGCAAGATACAGGACACCAGGCCTGTTCTCTTTTACTCTATTACTCCTTCTCTCTACCAGTGCACCCACTGCCTCCTCGACCCATCGTCCAGCGCTGTGCAAAGCCCTGCCTCACCTCACACTTATTGGTTTGAAGACCTCTATCCACCTTTGTGGCTCATTGTTGTCTCTGTTCAGCAAGGGCAAGCTACTCAAGAAACGGTTAGTAACTCCTAGTTAGAGTTTTTTCCTGGAGGAGGTCTCAGCGCAGAGTGGCCCTGACATTGCCAGTCCTGTGCTGGAATCACGTCATCCGCAAAATATCAACAAGTTGAAGACTGTGCAAAAAATGACCACAGGCACCAAGCTTACAATAAACTCAACTGGGAACAAATGACACAGAGGATGCGGGAGAAAGGTGATCTCCTCATGAAAGAGCAATCAAAGGTTTGAATTCTCAGTAATCTAATGCATGCTCCTGTATCTAAAAAGTTTCTTCAAGGTCGAATCATTAGGCCACAAGACTGAAACTCTCTCATGAAAGTCAAGCGACTGGGAACAACTTGCACAACACATTTCTGTTTCCAACTACAAGAACATCACCACTGTGCTCTCCATTGCAATAAAGAATGGGTCTTCTCCATCTGCCATGGTCATAAAACTATCTAATGCCATTCAAAAGATTTACACCCCCCGCCCTACCCCTAGTCACTTCAATATTGATGTTGCTTACCTCACCCAGTCAATTGGAGGACCAAGGCTGTTGTTCATGATGAATAGAACTTTTAACTTACCATTGTACAGAACTCTCATGTGACGACAAACAGTCCCAGTATTGGTTCTGAGCCAATCTAGCCCCTCGTTCTCAGAGGTCAACGCAAACATCGAACATTTCTTCTGTGAACAACAACAACCAGATACATCTATTTGTGGCCACTATCTGCTCATTGACAGAGTTGCACTCAAAGAAAAGTGCTGCTACTTATGATCTACTGACAGCATCATTGGTGTCTGTAGGGAACACAGATCTGCCCTCAATCTTCATGTCCGGTCACAAAAATCTCTCATCGACACCGAGGACGCACTTCATGGTGAAAAACTGTGACACTGGGGGCAAGGGCCTATGGAAACCAGTGATTACATTGTGAATACATTGAAAACACTGGTCCAATTTACTCAGCCCTTTACCACCAGATACATTCTGGAAACATTTCAAATGTTTCCAGGATTCTTCCTCAAATGTTCCCAACATACACCCAAAAATCACATGCTGATCAAAGTGAAAAAAATTGGGCTCATGCTGAACACATTTACAATGTGCCAATGTAATCAAGATGTATCCAAAATGGCCCAATGTTCTCAACATGTGCCCATTAGGCATATGCTGGAAATATTTTAGGAACATTTCAGACAACATTTTGAATGTTATGAGTGATAACATGTTGGACAAATGGCAAGATTACATTTCAAATGTTCCCAGAATGTATCTGGTGGTAAAGGGCTGAGTAAATTGGACCAGTGTTTT
>Ga0307517_10014793_pt1 | contig 10442 bp, 5 predicted proteins | sample 23_EM_MG_FD_194515 | JGI IMG/M metagenome (GOLD analysis project Ga0307517, IMG submission 194515) | Populus trichocarpa ectomycorrhiza microbial communities from riparian zone in the Pacific Northwest, United States - 23_EM | ecosystem: Host-associated > Plants > Roots > Unclassified | place...
TAACAACAAATCAAGTTCCTTTCATAGCACAGGTGTCGGTTATACCATACGGTTGGGCTATGAAAGTGCCAAGTATTTGTTGTACCAAGGGTTATACAACATAAATCTAGATTAACCATTTAACAAGTAAAGTATTAAAAGTGAACAAGATAACAAATACAAAACATGTTAGTATCAAACATTAAAGTCCATGTTGAGTTTATACTATCCTTATTCTTACACCATTAGTGTAATCTTTTCACCTTGACATAATAAACTTAGCTAAACATAATGAAAGAGAGAAACATAAATAAACAAGATAAGAACATAAATAAGAAATAAGTTAACTAAGTAAAGGAAAGGAAATGAAAAGCATAAATAAGATATTAATATAAACAAAACTTAAGCATTACAAAAATATAAAGAGAGAGAGTAAGAACATGATCTTGATATGAAAACCAAGATGCCTAAATGCATGGCAAATGCCTCCTTTTATAGGCCAAAATTCGAAACTATTGATTTGATGCCTAATTGTTGAGTGGATGGCCACATCTTGACTTTGTGACAATCCTTATCTTCTTGTCTAAACAAAACGTCATTGCTAACATCACTTTCTCTTTGCTTTTCTTCACTTGGTTTTGAACATTGTTATCATATTTGCTATTTTGTTTGGTGTGGTCAAACCTTTTGAACCTTTTGAATTCTCTATATGCCCCTAGCTTTGTTTGGGCATCTTTAATTATTAAGGATTTTTTTTGTATATTTCTCGTACTTGCCCCCAGTGTGGGGTGTGATCTTAGTCGGAGTTAATTTTCTTAAGAAAAATGCATTAGGCTCAAAAAGGGATTGCAAAAGATTCTTTTTTAGTCTTGTGAAAGGACTATCAAATATGACTTTTTTTCATTTCAAACACATGTATTTAGGATTGATAAGCTTTGCTTTTTTTAATGTGATCATGCGAAATGGTTTCTCATTATTCATTCTACTAAAACTTAGCTTTAAAGTCGTCTCATGGTATTGTTATTCTTCAGGTTTTTTAGGTATATGGTCACCTTTCTAGGAGATCACTTGAATTTTTAGAACATGTTTGTTAGAAACAAACACCAATTTGACCTTTTTCTTTTGTACTAAAACTTTGATTTTCCAAAAACCTTTGTGAAAACATGAGATTATGTATAGTTTTTGGAGGAAAAGGAAAACACACCAAAGAATTCTTTTGTGAATTGATGGAACTTTTAGGATTTCTGAAAGTGTAAGAATGAGGACAATCATAAACACACAAAAATGCATGATATTATTAAAAGAATGACTTATTTAACTGGGAAAGTCTTTCGGCATTATGAGTTAAATTACTGACAAGACTGAAACATGTTGAAACATGACAAAGTTAAAACAATTTTGCAGACATAATCAAACAAAGTCAATTACTTTTTAAACACAATAGGAGTAGGCTCTATCTTCCAATTTTGGCCAGCCTCCTCACGAAAGCTCTTGCAGGGATCTCATTTATGGCGAGGATAAAAACTAAGTGCTTGCTCGAGTAAGCTGGCGATGCGGGCCATGTTAACTTTCAGGGAATCCAGCTCATCGCGGCAAGCGTGTTCTTTATTTTTCATGTTTCTTTGTCAAAGTCAGGTGTCGTAAACTCTGTAGATTTGAGCTTTTTGGGGACATATATTTGAACATGTCATATGCTTACATGACATTTAAACTTCAAAGCATGAATACATGTATGCTTATAGATGTAAGTGTATGTACATGTATATTGAATATGGATTAACCCGTTCGAATGGCTAATCCATGACTTCTTTTTTGAATATGGGAAAAAATCCATAGTCTGATTAATATGGAAGGATCTTTTCCAAGTCTTTATCTCGGTTAAATCTCATACATATAGAATTTATTCATAGTAATCTCTTAACCTTGGTCCTTAGACAATTACACCATCGTAGATTCTTACCCATATTCAGAAAAAAAAATCATGGTCTTAGCTCAGAAAATCCTGCGGAGTTCAGGATTATTGACCAGGTTTGCCTTAATACAAAATGAATTATTAGGGTGTTCATACCCAAAGGGAAGGTTCTAGGCCATTACATAAAGGGTAAGTTTTCTACCTTATCTCAGAAAGGGTATTTGAGCTACCCAGTGACCACATTTCATAAAGACAGTTTAAGGGTTTACAAAGAATGGTTGGGGCACAGTATGACCGCCATTACTAAGTAAACACTCAGCTTATAGTTGGATGTTTCACGAGTCTGAACCCCGACTGAAAGTTATGAGGGAGACTGTTACTCCCTACCTAACTTAAAGTTTGGTTTATTCGTGAAAATTAAAATGCATGAAAGCATTAATCCATACCTAACGTACTTATGCATGCAGTATGTAAAAATGCATGTTAAATGCGGTAGAATTAAACAGACCAAAACAAATAGTCAAACAATCAAATAAGCAAAGCTTAGTCTAACTAGATAAGGTGTTCCCTAATGGAGTCATCATCTTGTCATGACGGCGCGACGTCGAGAACGACGGGTCTACCTCCCAAATGGTGTGTCAAAATGGGTTTTGGTCATAATCATAAAATTATGATTATAAGATTCAGGATTCGCCACCTAGTATTATGCTTACTAGGAAACCTATGGTCTGCGAGAGTCCAGGTAAGGAATTGGTTGTGCAAGGGGAAGACACATTACCCCTAGTGCACCCTAAGTAATGTAAGTTGCATTGTTATTTTATTATTTTTATAGGTCTTGTTTCTATCCATTAGTCTTGTCTAAGGTTCAAGGTAGATCTCTTTTCGTGAGAAAGTCTCTACCTTATTGGGTTAAAACTTAACTGTTCTAAGGCCCACATTTTAGCACTATATTTATTTCCTAAATATAACTAGTTCCTAACTTTCGAACATAATAATTGTTATGGTTTTTTTGTATTTTAGTCAGACCCTAATGGATAATCATAAACTGGTTATGATATCCATTTAAAAAATATGATAAAAATGATTTTATCTTATTTTTTTAGAGAATGTGTATGAAAAACTTTTAGGATTTGTCCATATGCACAAAGACAACATATTTTTTGTGTTTTTGGAAAGAGAAAATTAATTTTAATTTTTTAAAAAAAATTTTGAATTTTTTTTAAAGAAAACTTTCGAAGAAAATCGAGTATTTTTAATATCGGATCTGTATCTTACAATATAAGTCTACAACCTGATATTATGAAAAATAGTTGGAAAAATATGCTAGGAGCCCATAAATATTTTTAAAATGTCCTTTGGAAAATTTGAATTTTTTTTTAAAATAATTTTTTAAATATTTTATTATTATTATATGGGGTTGGCTCGGCCTAGCCATATAGGTTGGGTTGAAACAAGTCTAGCCCATCATTGTGTGGTCATTGGGCCAGCCTAGTGACCATGCTTAATTAGTTGTGTCACTGTATGTAGAATGCAGTGACAAGGGGGAGATTTGAGGAGAATAGTAGAGAGAAACCTTACCTAACTGGAGGTAGAGGGTTGCTGGCAGCGTTCCTGGTCATGCAGGGAAGACCAACATGTGGTTGGTGGTGGCAACAACGGCTGAGATGTGGTGGCGCAAATGAGGCTGGTGGAGGAGAATGAAAATACAAGGGAAAGACTGATTTTTTCCAACTTTGACCTCTGATTTCTTCTCCCTCAATGCCTAGAATCCACCTTTATTTATAGGGGGTAGAAGAGGGACATTTTGTTTTTTTTGAGGGCAAATCTTGGCCATTGATTCAACTAGGAAGGATCCCAACTGTTGGCTTAAAGATTGAATCATGGACTGAAAAAATTAGCAACTTAAGGCGTCATGAGTTGGTCTCTTTGAGGCAGCGTCACGGTAGCTGTGGTGACAATCATTCAGAAAGAATCATACCAGCATGTAGTCAAATGTCAGGCTATCATGGTGGTGTATGTTTTGTCAAATTTAGTGAAGAGACAAAGCATTAAATACCTTTGAAATGTAACCACACAAGCAACTTTTTCAGAAAAGAAGAAGAACAAGAAGTTGGTGAATAGTAACCAGACGACTTGTCGTGTGGTCTATTTTTTTTTTGTATTGTAAGGTTAAAACAACGTCGTTTTGGTCAAAACGCATCATTTTGGCTTTTAGGGTTTTAATTTAGGGATTTGGCCATATTCAATTTAGTTATTTGGCTTTTGATTTCTTTCAATTACACCCCTAATTGACCCCAAACTTTTGATTAAATGCAATTTTACCCCTACCGAATTTCAACATGAGCCCCGAATTTCAGCGTCTTTTTTATTTTAGTCCTTGATCTCGAATTTATGTAAATTGACCCTCAATTAACCATTAAACTTTCAAATTTCTTCAATTTCACCTCTGGTTTCGATCAATTTAGTCCCTAGTTCGGCATCCTTTTCAAAATGGTTCTTAACTGTGAATTTCTTTAATTTAACCTTTACTTGACTCCAAATTTTCAATTTCTTACAATTTTACCCTTGATTTGAACCAATTAACTTTATAAAAAGTTTATAGAAAAGTGTTCTTTATTGGTTTATATCGAAAGCAACAATTCTCCAGTGTTGTTCACAATTTTAACACAAAAAAACCATTAGAATAACATTAGCTACACAAATTTGTTCCAAAAATTTGCAACAATATATCTTTATCTCCTGACACCAATTCTTCACTACAAATCATGCAAACACACACTCTTTAAAATTACTAACCCAACACAAAAAAATCATCAACCACACACACTGCCTAAAATAGACACAAAATTACCACAATAATTTCATCATATTTATCAAATGCTAATAGCTTACAAACTTGTAACAACTAGAATGGATTAAAGTTCAAGAACAAAAAGTGCATGAAATCTGAAAAAAGAACAGTTGTCAAGATATCAGAAATAAATGCAAGTAAAAACAAGTTTTTTTTATAAGTGCGATGCAAGTAAAAACATTCATTGATTGGTGCAAACCTATTAATAATATTGAATTAACCACTATAGAAGGAGAAGGTGTTAATGAAATCAATCGAATAGTAGATGAAGTGAAGAAGACAAAAGATGAATAACAATGAGTTTGGATAATGAATTACAATATGAAGGCTACCTTTAAAAGTGTAAAGTTATTATTGGTTTGTAATTTAGTGTATGTAATTTTACTATTCCTAACTATGATATTGTTCATCATATTCAAATGAAATGAATAACAATAATGAATTTATGAACTAAATATTATCTCACAATACATACTTTAATAAAGCAACAATCATCCACAAAGCTTACTTTAATCAATGTAACTAGTTTGGGTTGAGTGTTTGAGATGATGATGTTTCAACATCACTGTAATTTCCTGCACCCTTCAGAACCTTTTCAGTACCCTTTAAACCCATAGAAACACCCCTAGCAACACTTATCAAACCCCTTCTAATATTTCTCATACATGTGTAAATACCCTTTAGGCCCCTTCCAACACCTATAACACCCTTGCCAACACATTTCACAGCTATATCAACACCTATAACCTCCTGCCAGTATCTATAACACTAACATGACCTTTTAGACCCCTTGCATCACCTTTTAGACCCCTACAAGCACCCTTTATACCCCTTATAATATCCCTTAAACCCCTGTCACCACTTAAACCTGTTGCAACACCACCTGAACTTCTAGCACTATTGAGTTGTCCAATTTGTTCAACAATATCTCTTTGACAATTCCTTGAATAATGTTCATATTGCTTATATATATTGCACCTCAAAATAAATGCTTTTTTTCTTTCTAATATTACTAGTATGTTCTTCTCTTTGTTTCCTCTTTCTATTTTTTCTAAGTCTACCAACACTTTTTTTTAGAGTATAAAGTGGAATAAAGACATCATCTTATGGATCCAGATCTACCTTAGGTAAAGGGTAAACAATCTTATTATATGTGTAATATACATGATACAAGTTAAGTCTCTTGTGCTGCACACAAGGGATCATATGCCTACAATGAATGTTTGTAATCCTTCATTTACCACATGAATACTCTATTTTATCCAAATCTATAGAAAAATTTGCTCAGCCATTAAAAAATTTATATTAATTTGAACTAGCTACTATCATTCTCATTTATCTAGACTTTTTAACTTATCTAATAGCTTCCTAACATTAGGTGTGGTGCATGTTTCACAACATGCAACCTTGGCATATATGTCATGAAACTTAAACATAAGTTTCAATCTATTTTTTTCTAGTAATAAAATAATTGGCATACTTCTATATTTTCCACCCCAACCATTAAACGACTTACATAATTTTTTGTTACATTTCCAACCTTAATCTTACTATCAAACAAATGTCTAAGCTATGTTTTTGCATTGATGTTATGCAACCAACCTGGAGTTGCTTTGTCAACATCACCGATATCTTTCAAAAAGGACTTATACAACAAATTTGTATAAGCTTTTGATGCTCCTCAAAATCCAATTTTCATCTCCAAACTATAAAACACATTGTTCTTCATATTAGCATAGATAGGCATTGTACGATGTCTCTAAGTACAACTTCTGGTAAACTTTGCATTCAAAAAGACAAGTTAAAACATTACACAGCAAAGAAAAACATGTTTAAATATTATGAATAATATACCTTTTACATATTATGTATAATGCAAAAACACCTCTAATATATTCCGTGTTTTATAAAACCATACAAGACATATAAGAACCATCTTCAGGTGTCATTGTTTTTTGCCTTTATAATGGCATACATAATTAAAAAAAAAAAAGTATATTTTTGCCACCCAACCCCACTGCTGATAAAAGGACACCTTAATATAGACCTTTTAGATGACATTCATCAATGCCAATGAAAGGTTTACAACCATTCACAAAAACCTCCTTTTAAGCTTTCAAACACACATATATTCTTTAAAACTTTCTTGGTGAATAACCTTCAGAATTGAAATTGGGATCATATCTTAGAAATACATAAGAATATGATATACAAGTTTTTTTTTTAACAAATATATATCTAGGAAGTCTAATGAATGACTCCTTTTGAGTCCCTTCCATAAACTCATTCTTTTTTGTCCTAACCCTTCAAAGTTGCATTGGATGTGGTTTGATACTATACTTTTCCTCTAAGATTATATCAAGTGCTTCTTTATATATGTTTAGATCAACATTAATAACAGATAGTATCTTATTTGCAATCCAGGTAAAATTGATACCTTTTATAATGGTAGTTCTAATACAAGTATACTTATCTTTAAGAGTCTTAACCATGAAAGTATTACTCTAAAAAACAAGTGAAACATAAATCCTTCATTCACAACCAACATCTGAACATGTGAATGCAATCTTCTTCTTCTGATTAAGGTATCTCTTCAAATGATAGCCATGTTTATCTTTTGTATTATCTCAACACTTCTACAAAATGATTGACATTGCGAAATATCTAACATTCCTGGAAATTAATTGATCTATCATCTCCCACTTTAAATGTCTTACATTTAAAACCATATATGGGATCAAACTTTACCTTCTTATACTTATTCTAATTTGCTCTACTTTTATATTTAGAACCCTCAAAACTACTATTTGATTTTACACTAAATGCAATATTATCATAATCTGTGTCGCTATTTATCTTCTACTTATCCTCTAATTATAAGTCACTTAACAAACTTTAACCAAAACATGTATCACCTTTTAAGTTAGCAATCCATTTATCTTTTTTTTCGTTAACAAATTAAAATCCTTACTTATTAGAAAGAATATAATCATCATTTGCATCTTCCTCTTTATCCTCCTCCTTATCATCGTCATTTGAATATTTATCGCCACTCTCGTCATGCACACTACTATTCTTTCACTTTTTACATTGGCATTATTAAAACTCTTGCCAGCTTCCACATTATCACTATTATCATAAAAAAGATTCAATTCATCAATATCAAATTCTACTATAACTTTATTACTAATAACAACATCATCATTGAAGTATTTTACCCCAGTTCTACTATTGCCTTCAACCTTGCTAGTGAAAACCTTGTCATACTTATTGTTATAGGATCAACAACATCATCAACATCAATATAAATATATACTTCTTCTTCCTTTTAGTTCATATTCATTAGCTTTAATGTTGATGCATTGTTAAATATTTGATTTTAGTTGTCATCTTTTATTCTAAAACCATATATATTTACGACAAAAACTTGTTTACATATGAATAATATGTCCATATAGATCATATAGTCATAGCAACAACCTTTCTCAATATATAACAGGCTACCATGGTGAGCAACAGTAGATGACATCTTGTATCTTGCCATTACAAACAATATAAACCTAGTTAAAGATCTATCTAGTATAAATCCTGATTACATACATATCTAGAAGTCATACATGTCAAACCCTTAATTTTATCAATTAGGTTTAGTATAAAGAATAACCTTAATTGATAAAATTAGGGGATTCATGTTTGGTTAACAAAACATGGATTACAATAAGAAAACAATAATTTAAACATTATCACAACACTTAATATTGGAATCAATCAAGCCAAAAACATATTAATATAGGGTTTTCAAAGCTTCGAGATTAGGTTTAGGGTAAATTAGAAATTATTTGTTTTTTTTGTTAAATCAAGTACATATTCATAATACTTTAACCATTACCCACAAATTTTACAAAAAATAACACCATGCATATGCCACTGAATTAGGATTTCATTAAAAAAAAACTCACCTCTCCATTTTTTCAAATGAACAAGGTTGAATAAAACAACAACATAAAGAGGTTTCAGGCTCCTAGTACTCGTACAAAGAGATTAAGTGTAAAAAAAAATAAAGGATCCTACTTCAAATCTATATGTGTATCATGTTTGTAGAGAGAGAAAAGTGACTAGAGTATTTGGGAGAGATGGAGAAATGAAGTTTGGGAGCAAATTATAAAGATTTACATTTATTATATGTGAGGCCGAACATATCTTTTTATCTAATTTGGTTTTTCTCATTAACCACGAAGACAAACCATAATTTTTCAAACCCTAGATTGAAAATGAAAAATGAAGGAGATTTTTTGTAATTATCCCTTTATAAAACTAATAAATACATATTTTAAAACAATTTTGTGACTTATCAAATAAAAATTGGTAGAAATATCTAAAACAAAAACATCAATATATATACTCTATAAACAAAAATTCCAAATTTATATGCTATTTTTTGACCCATGCTAAATAAAACTCTATCAAACTTGTATACATGTAAACATCTTTTTTATAAAATTAATATATCAGTTCAACAAAACATTTTCTAAGAATGAAAATTACAAATATAAAAGAGATGGGAAAACATTGTATACCAATTCACGAAATGCCTTGGATTTCAACAATATTCTTTTTTTTTTGTTTATGAACCATTTTGTACTCTAGTTGCCAAACACTTTGTTTTTTCAATTCTATCCTTCCATGTCATGTTGACTGAGAATTGAACCTGATAATTTATTTCAATTTACTTGATGTGGGGTTTTCACAGTGTCAAAAATTATGTCTCGATATTAAGTTGATGCTCAATTTTACAAAATAGAATTTGATTTTATTTCTTATGAAAAATTAAAACTACATGGCTTTTTTTCCTTTTTTAATTGTTCATGAGGCACTTTGTAAAAATTTTGATCCCTAAACTTTTTTCCTATTTCATTTTTGGTCCTTTTTTTATTGAGGTTTAGATGTTTCAGTGCTACACTTCAATGGGTTTTTTCTTTTGCATTTTAGTTCTTGGAATTAATGAGATGAAAGAGAGTCAATAGAAAACAGAGAAAAAGTGATAAAATTATCGGTTGTCCATATTTTGACAATAAAAAAGTCAATCTTAGTGTCCGTAGGTTTCATTTGATGAGAGAAGTTTCATTACAGTGTTTTGGATCCTTTATCTTACCTAAAAATATAGATCAGGGTTTGGTAAGTTTTATAGATTCAGATCATTTTTTGACCGATTAAATGTTGATCTAAGACTAGAAATGGATTTATTGAGGTATTTATGGTGTTTCTTAAACATTGAGAATTTTGTTTTATAGGTCTTAGAAGTCTGATCCTAACTTTCCAAATACCTAATATAGTGAGCAAGTCAAATAGTGAATGACACATTATCTACTTTGTTTTTTTTTTTTTTTAAGAAAAAAACAAGCAAGAAACCTGAACTTTTTTTATAAAGCCTTTTTTTCTTAAATTTTATTTAAAATTTATTCAAATAAATAACTAGAATTATATGAAGGATATTATTAAATTAAATATCATTCAGTTTTATTTTTTTCAAATAAGATTATAATTTTTTTTTATATAATATTAGCAAGCCCTTTTTGTTATAGTCTTTCAAGATTATTTTCTTAAAGTTTGATCAAAATCAAATGAATAAGATTATATTTAAGATATTATTTTATTAGATGTCATTCATTTTAACATTTAGTTTCAAATACAATTTTATTT